>Ga0075467_10002521_pt1 | contig 14431 bp, 12 predicted proteins | sample DEB08_DNA_9_FD_75067 | JGI IMG/M metagenome (GOLD analysis project Ga0075467, IMG submission 75067) | Aqueous microbial communities from the Delaware River and Bay under freshwater to marine salinity gradient to study organic matter... | ecosystem: Environmental > Aquatic > Marine > Coastal ...
ATGGTGTTGAACTCATCGGGTAAACCTCTGCAAATCGTATTAGTCGGACGCATCGTCAGCCGCAGGCGGATCGCGCGGGAAATATTTTGCCGCGTCAGTAAACGGCAGCTCCGCGAAGTCTACCGGACAAGGCTCGGCACCGCGATCAATTCTGCTCACCGGGCCTGCGCTGTTGTGCAGGCCGGGGATCTAATCCAGGGATCCGACCCTCATCAATAACCCGGATTCAATCAGGGTATCGTTCGCGGGGGAGATTCCGGGACAAGCTCAATCAGCCTTTCTGAACAGCCAGTAGTGAGCGTCGCCGTCATGATTGTAGGGTGCATCCCAGATTGTCTGCAGCTGTGTGAGACGACCATTGGCGAGCAGTGCATCAACCTGTGATTGAAAATCGGTTTGATCATAGTAATGGCTGCGCGTTGATATCAAAATCAACCCGCCGGGGCGGACAAGTTCCAGCAGCACGGCAAGTGCCTGCGGCGGTACATGTCCGAGGGTAAAGACACCAATAGACAGCAACGCGGCATAGTCACGTCGCGGATAGTCTTCCTGTGCGCGCATCATATCGATGTTACCAACGACATGCCGGTAGGCTGCGGTCGCAGCGGCAAGATCAGCCATTTCAGGTGAAAGGTCGAAGCCGTCGAGTAGCCGGTAACCCTGCGCCTTTAATTCCACGCCGACCAGTCCGGTTCCACAACCGGCATCGAGTAGCGGAGCATCAAGGTCCGGCAGATGCTGGCTCAACAGCTGTGCCGCGATAGCAGGACCTGTATAGACCGATTCACTGGTATCACGATCGTAGGTCTGCGCCCAGTCGGCGTAGAACTGTTTTACGTTCTGAGGATCCCCATCGAGGCGCAGTGCCGCATCGATAGACTCGTTCGTGGAAAGCTTATCGTCACTCATCGGCGAACATTAACATTTAAGCGGGATAGTTTTAACTTCTATCGGTGCTCACCTTTAAGTCACTCCGCCCGGCAGCCTTCCTTGAGGCGCTTCATCATCGGGGGTTTCTTACTATCACCGACCGGCGTTGAAACCTCGACACAATCCTCGACTTCAAAAAGATCGCTGTCGTGGAAGATCGTCAATTGCTCACCATCCACAAGCTCCACCTGGTAGCGCACCGGCTGGCTGGCGGTCGAACCACCCGACAGAGCGAACACCAGGAATCCTAGCCCGATGGAAAATCCACCGCCGCTGGAGACCGAGGCATGCACGCTGGTGTTGGTTTGCCTGCCGCTGCCGGCGTTTTCCGGCTCGATCACTTCCTTGCTCTTGATGACACCGATATGGGTAATGATTTCCGACTGGTCTGCAGTCGGATTGCCGCTAGCACAGCCAATCAACAAGGCCAGGATCATCAGCACTATTGCCGATCGCATTCTTACCGTCTCCAGCTCAGGGCTTTACAGTCGACGCGACGCCATAAGGACATCGCCATGAATAGGTCCTTTGAGTACAACGCTGTAATTATAGTTCCATCAATGCCAGGCCTTGCCTTATCCGGTCCCTGGCGGGACCGAACAGGAAAGTCAATTAGACTAGTGGCCTGGTGACCGGGGGTGGAGACTAGGAATTAGCGAATTCCAGGCCCTTGCTGATATTTGCATCGAGGGTCTCACGCATGTCGTCGAGCAATTTCTGTTCGTAATCGCTGAGCGCTGGCAATGCCGGGATAGACTCGACGCCGTTCTTGCCGAGCACAACCGGTTGAGCGTGAAAGCTGCCGGTATCTTCGCCGACCTGGACAAAACAGCATTCGGTGACGGAATCACCGTTCAACGCCGCGACCAGCGAGGCGGTGAAACGTGCCGCGGCCTGAGCCATCGACAACGTCGCCGAACCGGCACCGGCCTTGGCTTCGACCACTTCGGTGCCCGCTTCCTGGATGCGTGGTGTCAGGGCTTCGATCTGGGCCTGACTAAGTTCAACACCTGCAATGGAAGACAACAACGGCAGGATCGTCACGCCGCTATGTCCACCGATGACGTCGACACTGACCTCGTCAACGCTCTTACCGGCGGCCTGTGCCACAAAGGTAATTGAACGAATAACATCCAGCGTGGTAACGCCAAACAGCTTGCGCTTGTCATAAACACCCGCGGCTTTCAATACTTCGGCGGCGATCGGCACGGTCGAGTTGACCGGGTTGGTAACGATCGCAAAGCAGGCGTTGGGACAGGCTTTGGCGCCGGCACCGATGAGATTTTTGACGATGCCGGCATTGACGTTGAACAGGTCATCACGAGTCATACCGGGTTTGCGCGGCACGCCAGCCGGAATCACAACGATATCGGCATTTTGCATTGCGGCTTCAAGATCATCACCCACGTAGCCGGTGACGCAGACGTCAGTCGGAATGTGGCTCAGGTCGACCGCAACGCCAGGCGTAAAGGGTGCCACGTCGTAAAGCGACAGTTCACTGCCCGCTGGAAGTTGCAACTTGAGTAACAAAGAGAGCGGCTGACCGATTCCACCGGCGGCTCCGAGCACACAGACTTTCATGACAAACCTCGTTGGGCGTTTTCTGGACAGGCATAATAGCCATGCCGCTGGTGATTCACAAGATAAACACCAGCGCAGCTGCAAGGTTTAATACAGACTATTGGTGCGCCCTATTCTACGCTCAGACCCGGTACGCGAAGGGGCAAGACCAGGCATTGCATAACTGCATTAGAGCTTTCCCGAATAGTTTGGGGACAATCATATTTGCAGCCGATCGCTACGCCATAGCAAAGCAGACGCCACTGCAACAACAACCACCCGACTGCTGACAACCCGCCAGCAGCAGGCCAGCAGGAAAACCAGGGCGTGCCGGGCAGTCACGAAGGGTCGGAATCACACTGTTGGCGAGGTCGCAGAGACAGCGCCAGTAGACTACTACTCTGCGTCCGCCGAACCATCCTGATCGATCAGGCGCGCTCCTTTGGGCTCACCTTTCGGCCAGGCACCGAAGGGATAGGGCTGGTAGTCGCTGTTGAAATTCATGTACTGCAGTATCTGGTAAATATAAGTGGTCAGGCCCTGGCCAAGTTTGCGCAGCCGCTCGTTGGTATCTGCGGTGAACAGCTTCAACAGGAACTGGAAAATAATCACCGCGAATAGCACGATTTCGGCAATGGTATAGAACACGGCGTAAATCAACATATACAGGCCGCGCATCCAGGTGGACTGACTCTTCAGGTTCTCTTTGACGTCGTTGCTCATAGTGGCTGGATTCTCAAACGGGGTTAGCGCAAATATACTCTCACGCAATAGAAAAACCAGTCGATCTAACAAAAACCCGCTTGACCTGGCGCAATCAGCCGCAAATATTATTGCGCACAATGGGCTATTGCGTAGACTTCGGTTAAGTCGCGGTAAATCCACCAGCGTTAAATTAACGGCATAAGGTAATCGAAAGGGACCACGGCGCAATGCCAGGAGACAACCGAAAATGTCGAAAGACAGCTTCAATTCCATAGTCAGAACCTCCCGTTGGCCACTGCGCCTGCTGCTGTTTGCAGTCCTTGCCATCTGCACTGGCGCGCAGGCAGCCGACACGCCGGACCCGCGCGAGCTCATTCGGGCTGCGATGCAGCACTGGCGCGGCGTGACTTCTTATTCCGAAATGACCATGACCATCCATCGAGCAGACTGGCAACGCAGCTTTTCGATGCAGGCCTGGACCGAGGGCGACAAGCAATCGCTGGTGCGCGTCACCGAGCCGCGGCGCGATGCCGGCAATGGCACCCTGGTGCAGGACAAAAATATGTGGACCTACTCGCCAAAGATCAATCGCATCCTCAAGGTGCCCGCGTCGATGATGAATCAAAGCTGGATGGGCAGTGACTTCTCCAACAAGGACATCAGCAAGTCGACCGACATCATCGATCAGTACGATCACCGCCTGCTCAGCACCGAGACCCGTGACGACCACCTGGTCTACACCATCGAATCGATCCCTCACGAAGATGCCGCCGTGGTCTGGGGCAGGGAAGTTATCGTTATCCGTGACGATTACCTCATGCTGAGCCAGCAGTTCTGGGACCAGGATAACCTGCTGGTGAAACAGATGGACACCACCGAGATCAAGTTCATGGATGACCGCAATATCGCCGCTCGCATGCGCATGTACCAGCTCGAAAGCCCGGCCGAATGGACCGAAATGTCGGTGCAGGCAATCGATTTCGATATCGACATAACGGATAGCCTGTTTACCCTTTCCAGCCTGAGGAACCCGCGCCAGTGAACAACGTCGTCCTGCGCATGGCCTGGCGTAACCTGTGGCGCCACGGCAAGCGCACCTGGCTTACCGTCGGCGCGATGATTTTTTCCAACAGCCTGCTGGTATTTGCCATCTCCCTGCAATTCGGCAGCTACGAAATGATGATCGATAACAGCCTGCAGGCGTTCTCGGGGCATATCCAGCTGCAACACCCGTCTTACCTGGAGCAGCCGAAGATGCGCTACGCCATCGACGACATCGACGCGCTGGCACAACAGCTGCGCGACGAGCTTGGACTCACCAGCATCAGCGCCCGCGCCTCGGGTTTTGCGCTCGCCTCGAGTGCAGAGCGCTCCTATGGGCTGCAGCTGCTGGGTGTGGATGCGCTGCACGAACCCGGGGTGTCGACACTCCCCGGCCTGATCAGTCGCGGCCGCTATCTGCAGCCCGGGGCGCGTGAAGAAATTGTCATAGGCTCGGTACTGGCGCGTAATCTACGGATCGAACCGGGCGATGAACTCAGTTTCCTCGGCAGTGGTTTCGACGATTCCTTCGCCGCCGGCGTGGTAACGGTGGTGGGTATTTTCGAATCCGGCAATGCCGATCTCGATCGCAGCGTGGCGCAGGTTAACCTGGCCTATTTCCAGGACAGTTTCGCCATGGGGAGTGCCGGGCACAGCATCGTCATCCGTGCCGCGCAGGTGGACGATGTCGACGCCCTGATGACCCGCGTCAACAGCGACCTGCCGGGCCCTGAAAAGGTAGTGGCACGCCACTGGGACCAACTGCAGCCCGGTCTGCGTCAGGCTATTCGCGCCGATATGACCAGCGCCTGGTTCATGTACACGGTACTGATCGTGCTGGTTGCATTCAGCGTGCTCAACACGCAGTTGATGTCGGTGCTGGAACGCACCCGCGAATTCGGCACCATGATGGCCCTCGGCCTGCGCCCGGCGCGCCTGGGGCTCCTGGTTATGCTCGAGACCGGCATGATGACCGGTCTCGGCCTGATGCTTGGCATCGCCCTGGGAGCGGCGATCACCGCCTACCTCAGCGTGGTCGGCTTTTCTTATCCGGGTATGGCTGAAATGGCCGTCAAATTCAATCTTCCGGAACGCATGTACCCGGCCATCTCGGCGCTCTCGCTAAGCCTCGGGCCGGTTATTGTCGCCTGCGGCAGCCTGCTGGCGGCGATCTATCCTGCCTTACGCCTCAACCGGCTGCTGCCGATCGAGGCCATGAGGGCCGTTTGATGTGAGCGCCGTCAATATCCATCTGCGCACCCTGCTAACCCTTTCCTGGCGCAACCTGTGGCGCAATCATCGCCGCACCGGCATCATGCTGGGAGCGATCGCAATCGGTGTCTGGGCAATGATTTTCATGACCGCGCTGATGCGCGGCATGGTCGACGACATGCTAAACCAGGGTATCCGCAACCTGCCCGGCCATATCCAGGTACAGGATCCCGCCTACCTCGACGACCCCAACGTAGTCAACAGTATCGCCGCACCGGGAGCTGAACTGCGTAGCCAGCTGGACCAACTGGGCGCCGCGGCCTGGGCAACGCGTATCAAGGTGCCAGCCGTTATCGCCAGCGAGCGCGAGACCCGTGGCATCAACCTGATCGGCATCGAACCCGCTGTCGAGGACAGCATCAGTGGCCTGCCCGCACTGCTCGCCGCGGGTCGATTTCTAGAGTCCGACCAGGACCCTGGCCTTATCGTCGGCGCCAGACTCGTCGAACGTCTGGAAACCCGCCTGGGCAAACGTGTTGTAGTCATGAGCCAGGATCCCGACAACAACATCAGCGAGCGCGGTTTCAGAATCGTCGGTGTTTACCAGGCCCGGTTACCGGCACTCGAAGAGTTCAATGTCTACGCGGCACGCGGGACCGTACAGCAGTTGTTGGGTATCGAGGATCGCATCTCTCAACTAATCCTGGTCGGCGATGATTACCGCGATATTGAACCGCTGTATCACAGCCTGAAGCAGGTTCTCCCTTCCACCCTGCAGGCCCGGCCCTGGTATCAGATCGATAGCTACCTGGCAGCGATGTTCAACATGATGGACGGCTTCGTCCTGGTCTGGGTTATCATCATTTTCCTGGCCTTGTCGTTCGGACTGGTGAATACACTGGTGATGGCAATATTTGAGCGTGTACGCGAAATCGGCCTGATCCAGGCGCTTGGCATGCGCCCGGGTCTGATCGTCTGCCAGATCCTGCTGGAATCGCTGCTACTGTTGTTGATCGGTCTCGGGATCGGTAACGGACTTGCACTGCTAACGATCAAGCCACTCGAAAGCGGTCTCGATGTTTCGGCCGTTGCCGAGGGCATGGCAATGATGGGGGCGAGCAGCGTTCTCTACCCGAAACTGACGGCTGCCGATCTGCTGCTCGCCAATTCTGTCGTCATCGTACTGGGTATTCTGACCAGCATTTTACCTGCCTGGCGCGCCGCACGGCTCGATCCGATACGCGCCTTGAATACCACTTGATGAAGCAAACAACCGGACAACAATGAGTACCATTATCTGCCATCAAATCTGTAAAACCTTCCGCCAGGGCGATGAAATCATCACCGGCCTCGACCACGTGGACATTACCATCGAAACCGGTGAGTTTGTCTGCCTGTCAGGGCCTTCCGGTTCCGGAAAGACCACCTTGTTGAATGCTATTGGCGGTCTCGATACCCCGGATAGCGGCGAAATCAGCATGGGAGAATTACGCATCGATCAACTGCAACGGGGGCCGTTAGCCGATATGCGCCTGCATCACATCGGTTTCGTGTTCCAGGCTTACAATCTTATTCCGGTACTGAGCGCACAGGAAAACGTCGAGTTTGTCATGCAGGTACAGGGTATAGCGGCAAGCGAGCGCGCTCGCAAAGCACGCGCCATACTCAGCGAAGTCGGTCTCGCTGGCCTGGAACAACGCCGCCCGGCGCAATTGTCTGGCGGCCAGCAGCAGCGCGTCGCGGTCGCGCGCGCCATCGTCTCGCAGCCGGACCTGGTGCTGGCGGATGAACCCACTGCCAATCTCGACAGCGTCGCCTCGGCACAGCTGATGGAACTGTTCACCAGGCTCAACCAGGATCATCATGTCACCTTCGTCATTGCTACCCACGACAAACGGGTAATGAGTTACGCGCGGCGACTGATCAAGATGCAGGACGGCCGGATAATCAGTGATGAGGCGCAGTAAGCGCCTCCTGCCTGCCCTCATCCTGTACGCTGGCAGCGCTGCCAGGCGCGCCCTACCAGTAAAGCGCAGCAGCACATGGATAGCGGAAATCCAGCGGAGTCGCTATCGCCGGATGGTATCAAACTTGCTCGCACTATCGTTGCTGTTACTGCATCCCGCGGCCAGCCAGGCCCGGGATTACGATCTTCGCGGGCACCTCAAGCCGCAGGCGAGTCTGGTCAACCTTCCTGCCGATAGCCGGTTGCAGGATTTCAGTGACGACCCGATGCGGGACATCGGCCTCGACCTGCGCGCCAACCTGTCGGGCAACGAGGCCGCCTGGAGCTGGCGCGGCGACTACCAGCTGCTCGCTCAACAGGGTGACCAAATCGAACTCGCACAAGACTATCCGTTGGCCGGATTCCAGAGTACCCGGCTGGTCGACGACGAGCGCCGCCTGTTTGATTTGACCCATCGACTGGTTGATGATGACGATCGCGTTGTCCTGCATCGTCTCGACCGTCTCTACCTCGGTCACACCACGGACAGGAGCGTATTCAAAATCGGCCGTCAGGCCATATCCTGGGGTAACGGCCTGATCTATAACCCGGTCGATTTCTTTAACCCCTTTGACCCTGCAGCAATAGACACCGAATACAAGACCGGCGACGATATGGCCTACGCGCAGTACCTGCTGGATAGCGGTGACGACCTGCAGGCAGTGTGGGTGGCCCGGCGCGATGCCGACGGCGATGTCAGCAGCGAGGTGGCCAGCCTCGCCTTCAAGTACCACCTGTTTTCCGGCGAGCGCGAGATGGACCTGCTGATTGCCGAACACTATGACCAGCAGATCGCGGCCCTCGGCGGCAGCGTCGATATCGCTGACGCCATCTGGCGCGGCGACCTGATGGTGACCAGTACCGACGATGATTCCGTCGTCAGCGCAGTGCTCAGCTGGTCCTATTCACTGCTCGCCTGGCGGCGCAACATGAGCACAACGCTTGAGTACTTTCACAGCGGTTTCGGTATCGATGACGGCCACTATGATCCTGCGGCCCTGGCCGCCAATCCCGAGTTGCTGGCGCGTCTCGGGCGTGGCGAGTTGTTCACGCTGGCGCAGAACTACCTGGCGGGGGCGGCGACTATCGAATTGACGCCCCTGTGGCTACTGACCACCAGCCTGTTCCGTAATCTCGATGACGATTCGATGTTGCTGCAGCTCCTTAGCCACCACGATTTGCAGCAGGATCTGCAGTTGTTGCTGGCGCTTAACCTGCCCACGGGCGAGGACGGCAGCGAGTTTGGAGGTATCGACTCGGAGATCGCCGGCAAACCCGTGGCGGTCGGGGCTTCCGCCTTTGCCCAGCTAGCCTGGTATTTCTAGCTCGAAGGCTCCCTGGCCAGTGCGTACTCAATGCCGCAGGCGTCGACGATAAACTTATCCGTAACCGGTTTCACAATACGCGCCAGTTGTTTCGACACTCCCCGCGACTCGTGGCCAATTTCAGCGACTCTGCCGACGAACGGTTTAGTTTCGGCTACGGGCGGTCGTATCAGCGCTCCATAATGCGTCTATGCTTTGTCTTACATCTCTAATCCTGTGACTTGCGTCACATAGCGCCAGCCAGACAAGGTAGCCGCAAAGCCAGCGATTCAGAGTAAAAATACTGATAAGAGTCAGGGATGATCCAACCAGGAAGACAGTAAAGATGCTAGCCACAAAACTCGAAGTTGTAAGCTCCAACGACCCTAAGAATCAAACCTATAACGAGGTCAAGCGTTTCGCCGTCGAAGGGCTCAGTGATCTCATCCGTGTGCTCATGGAAAACGTCGATGATGCGCTGTTCGAGCTGTCAGACAAGGTTGACAACGACAAGGAGCGTAACCTGTATTTCGACGCGATGCGTGAAGTCAGATTAAAGAGCGATGCCATCAAACGTGAATTCGACAACGAAATGAAGGACTGTTTCGGACGCGCATTCCGTGGTAGACCGACCGCAAAAGCGACTGAAGTTGACGAAGATGATACCGAATTGACCCTCCTCGAATACGACGACCTGGAAGACAACATTGCCATCGGCAACATGATTTCAAGAGCGCGCCCACAGTTCGAGGACGAATTGCTAGCGGTCACCGAAAGACTGAAGCTGGTGCTGAAACGCGAATCCCTGGAGGCGGATGAAAACCCGCTTGATCCGCAGGCTATTTGCGACTGCTTCCACAATGCCTCGGAACTACTGGAAACCGATATCCAGGTAAAACTGATCTTTTACAAACTGTTCGAGCGTTACGTCATCAACAACCTCGGGCATTTCTATGGCGAAGTGAACCAGTTGTTCGCCGATAAGGGAATATTGCCCGGATTCAAGGCTGATAAGGAGCGCATGCGGCAGACCACGCGTTTCATGGCCAATCGCATCAACAAAGCCTCTCCATCGACAACGGTCGATGGCATTCCAGTATTCGCGATGGCGGATAGCACCGAGGGCAATCTGTTCGCTGCACTGCAACAGGTCATCGGTGACACTGCGGTGGACGGGACACAAATCCCGACGGGAAATCATGCAACCGGCTCTGCGGGCCAATATTCAACGGGTGATTTTGTTAGCGCACTCAATAATCTGCAAAACCCGGGGTATGCGAATCAACCTCTCAGCGAGGCCGTCACCGCGATCGATCCGCAGAACGTGAGAGCTGCTACACAGCAACAACTGCAGGCTTTCCGCCAGGAAAATCAGCATCAGTTCAACGGCACCGATTCGCAAACCATCGACGTGGTTTCGATGCTGTTCGATTTCTTTTTCAATGACGAGGCCTTACCGGCACCAATCAAGGTCCTTATCGGTCGACTGCAAATCCCCATACTCAAGGTCGCCATTCTCGACAAGGATTTCTTCAACCAGAAGAAACATCCCGCACGCAAGCTGCTCGACGGCATTTCACGTGCATCTCTGGGTTGGAGCAACAATCCCGGTGAAGAGCAGGCATTGATTGATAAGACCGAGGAAATCGTTAACTTTCTGATCAATGAATTCAATGACGACATCAGCGTGTTCGAAGAGGCCTACCTCAACTTCGAGAACTTTGTTGCGCAACAGCAGACGCTGACTGACAAGGCCATCAAGGAACTCGAACAGCAGGAGCAGGAAAAAGATCGGCAGATTGAAGCCGCGCGCGCCGCCGCAGAACAGCTGATAGCAAAGCTTGTCCGCAACCGGGATCTGAGCTTCGGGGTGATAGATTTTCTTGAGACCACCTGGACTTCGGTACTGTTCAATACTTACCTGTCACTTGGCGGCTCGTCGAACCACTGGCGTAATCTGAAACGAATATCGACTACCTTTGTATGGACCCTGGTGCCCAAATTCTCGGAAGAGGAACGCCTCAAGATCATCAAGACAATCCCCGCACTGCTGCGCGCGATGTCGAAAGGTATGGAACTGATCAATATCAAACCCGAAGTGCAAAATCGTATCTTCAAGATGCTCGCCGGCGAGCATGCGCGGATCGTCAAGCTAACTTCCAGGAACATCGTGACCCGCGTCGACGATGTAACCATCTGGCCCGAAGATGCCGGGGCCGAAGCATTTGCCAGGGCCCAGGGCATCGATCCGGCCGAGAGCTGTGATTTCGAACTCACCACCGATCAGGCAGGCGAGGTTCAGATTCTGGAAAACGAAGTAGACGACGATTCCATCACCCTCATCTCTGCCGCGCCGACTGACGATGTCATCGATGACCTGAACCTGTTTACCGCGGGCGTCAAGCAGGGTCAGATCAGGGTTGACGAAGAAATCATCATGGAATCCAGTGAAGGTGAAGGAGACGAGCTGTTTGACAAGGATGAGAACCACCTGCAGCAGGCACAGCAGCTGGAAATTGGCAGTTGGGTCGAGTTCATCGAAACATCATCAAAAACCGTGGTGGCCCGTTTATCCTGGAAAAGCAAAGTCACCGAGAACCTGGTGTTTGTCAATCGCCAGGGGCACAAGGTACGCAATTGCACAATAAACGGATTCGCCATGGAATTGCGCGCAGGGCGCGCCAAATGCATCGAATCGTTATCGGCTTTTGATCGCGCAATTTACACCATCATGACGAAAATGCAGCACTAGATCGCTGGCGCTTGAATGAGCAGCGCCAGTATCGGTTTGCAACACACACAGGCGCACTATTTTCCTTCTGTATCTCTCGATGCCGACAGACACTGGCAGACTGCTTTTACCTCAAGATTCCCAACTTCGACCATAACGACAAAACTAATTGCCAATCCAGACTGACAACAGTAATCTCATAATCTGTTAAGTGCCGACAAGACAGGGATTCTAGGTGGTAAGTCGAATTTACGATCGAATAGCAGAGCATTACGATGAGGACTGGTCAGGTCTTTATGCCAGAGCCAGAGCGCATTGCATCAGCCAGATTGTAAGTCAGTCCGGGGCGCTGGATGGCGCGCCGGATATCGTCGATTTGGGCATCGGAACCGGCACAGCATTACGCGATCTGCAACAGCGCATTCCACTCGGTTATTGCACCGGTTTCGACGTATCAAGAGGTATGCTGAGCCAGGCCGCGCAAAATTTAAATGGCAAGGTAAATCTCATCCACGATGATGCCACAAGGGCCGCCAGCTACCTGCAGGCAGAATCGCAGGATTTGGCCCTGTGCCATTTTCTGCTGGACTTTGCGGATGTAGATCCCGTGCTCGACACTGTGCAAACACTGCTAAGACCGGGAGGGTTTTTCTCGCTCGCCACCTCTACCCAGCAATCCCTGTCCGAAGTTCACCGCATTCACTACCCGCGCTCGAGCAGATTGATCGGTATCCAGCGCGCGGTGGGTAAGTCCAACACACCGATCAATCATCGACAATGCCTGGAACGGCTGGAGAAAAGCGGTTTCGAGATCGTCGCCGAGAAGCTGCAAAGGCAACCGGTGTGCTTCGAATCCTTTATCGATGTGCGTTGCTGGGCCCTCGACTCGGGCTGGGCCGCTTCATTTCTGGACGACTCGCTGGGAATAAGGAAATTCTGCAACCGCGCTGCCTTTATCATTGCCGACATGCTGATACCGTCGTTTTATCCGTTTGACGCGACCAGCGAGATTTCTATTGTACTCGCGCGCAAACGGAGCCCGACGACCTCGCGTTAAACCAGCTCGCGCGAAAATAGCCTGCAATCAATAACCCAGCCGCGTAAGGCAGCAGCCACCCTCAACGACAGCTTCGTACCACCGCTACCAGGGCATCGAGCTCTGACTCGAGATTAAAGTAATGCACACCACTGCGCACCAGATCGGGCAGCTGGCGGCGGCTGGCGTCGATCAAAGTGCTCGCCGGAGAACTGACGCTGACCAGGATTCGATTTTCACGTAACTGCTTTTCGATTGTCGTCGCCGCCACGGCCTCGACCGAGAAGGTCACAATGCCACATTTATGCGCACCAATATCCTGCACCGTCACCCCGGGAATGGCGGCAAGCTTGCCACGCAGCAATGCCGCCAAACGGCCGACCTCGCTTTCGATCACATCAATGCCAATATCCAGCGCATACTCAAGCGCGCGCCCAAGGCCCAGTTTGGCGGCATAGTTGTTTTCCCAGTTTTCAAAACGTCGTGCATCGGCACGCAGTTCGTATTGATCAGGCGAGGTCCAGCGTGCCGAAAAAAGATCGATCATCGGTGGGTGCAAACTGTCGAGAACAGTGCCACGAACATAGAGAAAGCCGACACCCCGGGGGCCGCGCAAAAACTTGCGCCCGGTCGCGGTGAGCACGTCACACTGAATCGCTTCCACGTCGAGAACCAGCTGGCCAGCCGACTGACAGGCATCCACAATATAGAAAATATCATGCTCGCGCGCGACCGCACCGATTGCTTCGACGGGATTCACCAGCCCACCATTGGTCGGCACATGAGTTACCGATATCAGTCGCACACGTTCATCGATCATCGCGCGCAATGAATCAACACAAACTTCCCCGCTGGCGGTTGATGGTATGGTTTCGACGACGACACCATGCTCGCGCGCAACCTGCAAATAAGCCAGGTAGTTGGAGGCGTATTCGGCTTCGGCGGTCAGGATACGATCACCGCGTTTGAAGGGAATGGAATAAAACGCCATCATCCAGCCGACCGTGGCATTCTCGACAATGGCTACTTCATCGCGACCACAGTTAATCAGGCGCGCTACCGAATCGTATACTGCTTCGATGCGTTTGTTTTCCAGTCTTTCGGCTTCATATCCACCAACCGCAGCCTCGAGCTGCAAATGTTCAACCTGGGTATCCAGCACGCAGCGCGGCATCAGCGAGGCACCTGCATTATCCAGGTGAATGAATCCCGGTTCAGAAACCAGGTCGTCGCGTATTGCCTGCTTGTTAAGGGTCATTTACTAATCCGCTCATTCAGGAGCCTTGTGATTGATACAGTTTCTGCGTGGATTTAAACACTCTGCGCGTTAAACAGCTGGCGGCGGGGCGCACACCTGCTCGTAGGCATATCGTTGCGGTATACCGCCGGTAAACTCAAAAACGTCCAGCGTGACTTCAAGTGCGGCAGGCGTGATTTCGACATGCGGCGTCCAGCAGCCGAGTTGCTGATAACTGGCGATACATTTACTCAGCGCGACCGGACTAACCCCGGGAAACCAGGATTGCTCAAGCGCGGCAATCTCCTGCGCCGGGGCCTCATTCAAGAACCGGCGTGCGGCCGTATAAGCGCGGGTGAAAGCAGACGCCATGTCGGTGTCCAGCCAGTCACGTGACGCCGCCAGGCTGGAAAAAGCGCAAGGCCCGATCAGCGGCCCCACATTTGCCACCACGTGACCGAGACCTTCCGCTTCCAGCTGCTGGGGATAAGGCCCCTGCTGCTGCACGTATTGCCCCTCGCCAGCCCGAAACGCATGGTCGATCGCATCCGCGCCACCGGGCGTAATCGTGTGTATGCGGTCAAAATCGATACCGGCCTTGTGGCAGGCGTAACGCAGCATCGCGTTCGGTTGCCCGCCGCCGAAAATGACGACCTCGGCACCTTCCAGG
>Ga0075467_10002523_pt1 | contig 14422 bp, 22 predicted proteins | sample DEB08_DNA_9_FD_75067 | JGI IMG/M metagenome (GOLD analysis project Ga0075467, IMG submission 75067) | Aqueous microbial communities from the Delaware River and Bay under freshwater to marine salinity gradient to study organic matter... | ecosystem: Environmental > Aquatic > Marine > Coastal ...
GAGATATAAAAAATAATGATTGATTACAATCAGAACCGATATTCTGAATTGATAAAACATGCACAAAATTTTCAAAAATAGGGCAAACATTTATATTCTAAAAATGAGAGAGAATATTTAGAACTATTGGAATACAGAGCAGCATTGGAAGAACATGTTTTTTGAAAATATATATATGGATTTTCTTTATTAATACAGAATTTTATTAATGAAATTATTAATGGTGAAGAATTTAATAATCGTTTCTTTTCATTAGATAGAAAAATTCTAGGTATGCACGACGTATTAAAAATAGATTTTGAAAAGTTAAAATATTTTCAATCTTATAAGGGATCGAAAAAATCTGGCAGTTTGATAAGTTCCTTACGTGCTGGGTGTGATAACTTTGAAGAAAACTACGATAAGAAAGAATTATATGATTTTACCAAAGACTGTTTTTTAAAATTCCAAAAAGATAATTAGAATTTTCTGTTCTTAATTAATGTAACGAACAAATAATTATTTAATTCTATTATCATATAAGAACTTTTTCTAGGTTACTAGTTCGCACATATTTTTTCTCTGAATATATACACTACATTAAAATTTAATATTTACTTGTAGAATTAATCATATTCTTTTAGATTTAAAGTTAATGTTTAGGCCCAGTAGGAATCGAACCTACATTGGAAACTTAGAAGGTTTCTGTCCTAATCCGTTAGACGATAGGCCCTTACTAATTTAAAGTATATAAGATTTAATTTAATAGCTATTATATTTATAGCAGATTCAGGTTACTATTGCCAACTTTTTGGTAGAAATAAAATATAATTAACTTCAAAATTATTTAATTACGTTTCTTAATTGTGGAAAATATCTTCTTTTTTTTAACGGGACTGACGAGACTCGAACTCGCAACTTCCGCCGTGACAGGGCGGTGCTCTAACCAATTGAACTACAATCCCCAAAATAAAATACTGAGTATATTATCTATAATATACTAATAATTAATAAAAAATGTCAAATTTTTCTAGTTTTTTAATAAAGGAGAAACAGGGATTCGAACCCTGGGTACAAAAATTGTACGATAGATTAGCAATCTATTGCTTTCGACCACTCAGCCATTTCTCCTAAATCAATAAAACCAATGATTTCTAGTTTTAAACTAGATGGCTCTGGTGGGATTTGAACCTACGGCCTTGGGCTTATGAGTCCCCTGCTCTAACCACTGAGCTACAGAGCCTTTAATATATCGGTATTGTAACATGAGGATTCTATTTTCAGTAAAGTATTTTATATTTTTAATCTAAAATTTGATTTATTTTATAAATTTAATTTTGTCGTTGAATAAGAAATTAGATATATAATTATATTATAATCATTAATTACCTTACTTTAATATATGAATAATTTTTGGACTAATATTCTTCGATATCCTCGATTTTTTGTCAGTAGTTTAATAGGTTTAATTTTAGTTATTTTAACACCTTTTAAAAATTTATTTAAAATACCTAAATTACGTATATTCTTAATTTTATTTCTTTTATTATTTTCTATAAGCTTATATTTTATTTTGATAAATATGGTTGGTTTATAAAGTCTTTTTTTACTAATTTCACTTATTTGTTAAAATCTAAGCACAAGGTATATTTTTTTCTTAACTGTACCTTGTATTTAATATTACAAAAATTCACGTTACTATTACTGTTCCCATTTCCTTTAATAAATAATCCCGAATTACAAATCATTTATAAAAATGGAACTAAAAAATAAGTCTAAATAGAAAAATTAACCACTTTGAGGATAAACAAAAGAATTAAATATTTAAAATTTAATGAAATTATAATTAAGTAACAATAGTTTTAAACCTTAGTACTTAGTTATTAATAAATCGTTAGAGTGACATATTAAAATCGGATGGTAACATTAACGTACTTTAAAAAATCTAAGGAAAATACTAGGATCACGCTCCATCCTAGTGTAATTGTAGTTATTTGCTTACTAATCTAATATTATACACAAACTTATTTATTAATGAAAAAAAATTAATTATGGAAGCTTTAATCGCAGTTGGTATCGGAATTTGTATAGGTATTTCACCAATAGGTAAAATTCCTGCAGTAAGACTATTTATAAAAGCTGTGACAGGAGGTTAAAAAATGATTACTACGCCTCAGTCCATAATATTAGGTGGCGTTAAATAAGTATTATACATCACAAACGTCGATATTCAAGGAAATTATTAAAAAATACGATACTTTATTGCTTTATTGGAAAATATTTGATATTATAATTTGTCGTACGTTAAAAATTCTAAAAACTTATGGTTAATCCAGATTCACCAGCTTTTAATTTTTCTGAAAAAATTGGTTTGGTTATCGGAAAAAGAATTCGATATACTACCTATCTTTATAGGAAATTTAATAATCTAACTTAAAAACGAATAACACATGACCGACGAATATGAATTCTATTCTCAAATGTTTGGCACGTATGAAACATTACCTCATAAAAATGAGCATAAAGAAAAATTATCTTCGAGCTCGATTATCCTCCCTATGCCGCAATAATGCTTTCACCACCGACTCCTATTCATAGAATTCAACCCAATAATCTGAATCCAATTGGTGTTCAAAAGAGGTATAGTCGGCTATACCTGATTTAGTTTTCAACAACAAATCTGATAAAGTTATTTATCAAGACGAACATACTCCGAAATTAGATCAGATTACTTCTAAATTTTTGAGTACCGATATGGATATCTCAGAATTAATCTTAGAACTTCGAGGTGGCGATAGTAATTCAGTTGTGGAATTCATAGTTAAAATTCTATTAATTTTGACGATGGCTCAAAACGGGGGTTCAGTCGATAGCTTCCAACCAAACTCTAGGCCACAATATCCAAGTATGGGTCAGCATAATCCGCCAAGATCACGAATAGCGCCTAAGTTACAAAAGAATTTACTCAATCGAAATAATCCAAACCGTCCAGGAACTTGCCGAGCTAATCAAAATAATCAAGACGGTACCCTAACGAAGGAACAAAGAAGAAATCTTCCGCACTTTGATGACGTGGAAATTACAGAGCAAAATCTTATAATTCGTGATGGTCAAGCTAAATACAAGATCAAAAATCATGGCTCTGATTTCGGTCTCCCTTATAAGCCAGATACAAAGGGTTGGAACAAAACAGAAGGAACAGCCGAAAATATTAAAGATTTTAAAGATAAAATTAAAGATCTTGTTTTAAGAGGTGAAAGATTTGAAGGAACTTACCGAAAAAGTGAGCCTGATGGATACTCAGTAATTCATTTTTACGATGCTGCGACAAGACAAAATACAATTTTTAAACAAAAAACTAAAGAATTTGTATCTGCGTGGAAACTCACTCCAGACTAAGCACAAGATTTATTACAAAATAAAACCGTGGGGGATTATGAATGCAATACGATAAAAGTAGATATTTCTATTTATTAAAACAGGAAGAAATTTTGAAGAATCAAGGAAGATCTTTGTATAAAGCAAATCAAGAAGACTATTTGGAATTGTTAAATTATCAAGTACAACTGCAAGATCATAAATATTGGGAAAATCGACAGAAATACTTATCAGTAATAAGTGATTTTCTCAATGGAATTATTACTGCAGAAAATTTCAGTGATAAATTCTTGTACATATGGAAAAAAGATCGAGACTGAGATGTAACCGAAATAATGGAAACGAATTTTGAACCAGATATAATATCAAAAGGATTTTCTCGTCTTATATGAAAAGTATTTAGCAACTGTGAAATTTTTGAACCCGAATCTGACGAAGATGAGGAATATAACAAAAAATGGTTAAAAAATTCTATTGAAAAAGGTTTTTCTGAAATGCAAAAATTTCTTAAAAAATAACTCCACAATTAGAACTCTGATTAATAGTAAGGGTTCTTTTTTTATTCGTTTCTTAGTTAGTTTAAGATTTTTTAATCAAGTTTCTGTATCAAGTAGTGGAATGATTCAAATTAAAAAAAATTATCTGATTAATCAAAGAATTGGTTGAAAATAAATCTATTGAGCTGCAATAATTTTTGATCTACTAACTTTTTACACAATTAATTTTAACGTAACCAGGTTCAATTTAAGTTTAATATATAAAAAGTTACAAATAAATATACTAAAAAATGAACTTTATTAATAGTATATTGGATTAATTAAACTGGTTAATTTATACTTTTGTTATGAAAAATAATAAAAATTCTATTATCTTAAATAATTTTTACTATCTTTGCTTATAATAGTAGTGTAGCTAACTTTTTTCTAGTTTAGTTGTAAGAAAGTCAAAAACCGTTATTTATATTAAGGAATGAATTACTATGGCATTACCATGGTATCGTGTTCATACTGTTGTTTTAAATGATCCTGGAAGATTAATTGCAGTACATTTAATGCATACAGCATTAGTTGCAGGTTGGGCGGGCTCAATGGCCTTATACGAACTTGCAGTATTTGATCCATCTGATCCTGTTTTAAATCCTATGTGGCGTCAAGGTATGTTTGTAATGCCTTTTATGACTCGTTTAGGAATTACAGATTCATGGGGTGGTTGGAGTATTACAGGTGAGAGTGTATCAAATCCAGGTATTTGGAGTTTTGAAGGTGTAGCATTATCACACATTATCTTATCAGGAATGTGTTTCTTAGCTGCCATTTGGCACTGGGTATACTGGGATTTAGAATTATTCCGTGATCCAAGAACAGGGGAACCTGCTTTAGATTTACCAAAAATCTTTGGTATTCACTTATTCTTATCAGGTTTATTATGTTTTGGTTTTGGAGCATTCCACGTAACAGGTTTATTTGGACCTGGTATTTGGGTATCTGACGCTTATGGTATTACTGGAAAAGTACAACCGGTTGCCCCAGCTTGGGGTGCGGATGGTTTTAACCCATTCAATCCTGGTGGTATTGCAGCGCATCACATTGCTGCCGGTATTTTTGGTATCTTTGCAGGTATCTTCCATTTAACAGTACGTCCACCACAACGTTTATATCGTGGATTACGAATGGGTAATATTGAAACTGTATTATCAAGTAGTATTGCAGCTGTTTTCTTTGCAGCTTTCATTACTTCTGGTACAATGTGGTATGGTGCCGCAGCAACTCCAATCGAATTATTTGGTCCAACTCGTTACCAATGGGATAGTGGTTATTTCCAACAAGAAATTGAACGTCAAGTAGAAACATCTGTAAGCGAAGGTTTATCAGAAAGTCAAGCTTGGTCACGTATTCCAGATAAATTAGCATTTTATGACTACATTGGAAACAACCCAGCGAAAGGCGGTTTATTCCGTGCGGGTCCAATGGATAAAGGTGATGGTATTGCTGAAGCTTGGTTAGGTCATCCAATTTTCCGAGATAAAGAGGGTCGTGAATTAACAGTTCGAAGAATGCCTGCTTTCTTTGAAACGTTCCCTGTTATTTTAGTAGATAAAGATGGTATTATTCGTGCGGATATTCCATTCCGTCGTGCTGAATCAAAATATAGTATTGAACAAGTAGGCGTAACAGTTGATTTCTATGGTGGTAAATTAAATGGTCAAACATTTAAAGATGCTCCAACAGTTAAGAAATTTGCTCGAAAAGCTCAATTAGGTGAAGTTTTTGAATTTGATCGAACAAGTTTAGAATCAGATGGTGTATTCCGTAGTAGTCCACGTGGTTGGTATACTTTTGGTCACGCAAACTTTGCTTTATTATTCTTCTTTGGTCACTTATGGCATGGTGGTCGTACGATCTTCCGTGATGTATTTACAGGTATTGGTGCTGAAGTAACAGAGCAAGTAGAATTCGGTGCGTTCCAAAAACTTGGTGACAAGTCTACTAAGAAACAAGGTGCTGTGTAAATTATAGTCTTTGTTTTTTAAATCTATTCAAAATTAAACAGGATTAAACAATGGAAGCTTTAGTTTATACATTTTTACTTATTGGTACTTTAATGGTAATTTTCTTCGCGGTATTTTTCCGTGAAACACCTAGAATTATCAAAAAATAAAACCATGTTAATGGTTTTATTTTTTAATCCTCATGTTCTTCAAATGGATCACGTAAATTTTTAGACGCAGGTCCAAAAGCAGTATATATTGAATATGTAGTAATACCTAAAAGTAAGCTTGACGCAAAAATTACAATAATCGTTGCTGTTTCCATGTTATATAATTATCTAAATTAACGCTTTAGTATTATATAACATACAATAGAAAAATTAATTTATTAATAATGTAAAATTTTTATGGCATTAAGAACAAGATTAGGTGAAATTTTACGCCCATTAAATGCGGAATATGGTAAGGTAGCACCCGGTTGGGGAACAACTCCAATTATGGGAGTAGTAATGTTAGCATTTTTAGTATTTTTATTAATTATCTTACAGATATATAATTCATCTTTAATTATTGAAAATGTTGATGTAGATTGGGCAAATGGTATTGTATAGATACAATAACTACATAATTTAAAAGGTTTTAAACCTTTTAAATTATCTTATAATTTATAAAAGCTTAAATCAATTTCAAAATATATGGATATTATAACTCTAGGTTGGGCAGGCTTAATGACAATGTTTACTTTTACATTATCATTAGTAGTTTGGGCCCGAAATGGTTTTTAAATATTGGAACTTTGTAAAACTTAAAAATTTTAAAATATTATGTCATTATTTATCAACATTTTTCCATTTGCAAATGCAGAAATTGTTACTACTGCAGTAACGTGTATTTTTATGGTATTATTCGGTCTTTCTTTGGGCTTTGCATTATTAAAAGTTCAAGGTGAATAATAATTATTTAATAATAATATAATTCATATTATTATTAAATAACTACAATTTTTTTTAATTAAAATTATATATTAAAACCCAGCTTACCAATTAGTGTTTTTAACACTAATTGGTAACTGTTAAGTAAGCTTTAATATTAAACCAGTTATCTTAGTTTAAGTAGGCCAGAAGTTTATCACTCCTGATTATTGTTTTGAATTTTTAAATAAGCGTTTTTTAAGTTTATCATACAATTTTAAACTTAATTTTTGCATTGCTTAGTATAACCATGTTATCGAATAAAGCCTAATGAGTTAGATTTTTTTAATTACCAAGATATACGGAATAATTTTAAGTAATAATACTAAGTGTAAACTATTCGTTTTTATCACGAATAACTCGATAAATTTTTTTAGCTTTTTGAACTACGTTTGAATTACTTATTCTTTCAAAGGCAATTCCAATTTTTGTATATTCTTGTACTGATAACCCTTTGCCAGCAAGCATTTCTTGGGTACCATTTAAAACAAGAGGTAGCCCAATTGTGTTTGAAATTGGTCTAAGAATTAATCCGTTTAATGTTATTTCTACACCCCGCATTGGGCGAGATAATACAAAGCTTGTAGAGTTAAGTACTAATCCTACCGGATTATTGCCTGCTATACTGCCGCAATAACCAAAAAACATAGCACCAATATAAGTGGCGCCTACAAAAGTTAAAGGTGCTTTGGTAATGATTTGAAAACCAGTCATACCAGTTGTTTTCATTATTGAGACCGCTTCGCTCGTGTAACCCATCGGGATAAAATTTTGCGCACCTTGCATTATTTTGTAAAATTTTCCTTGGATTCCTGTTGGCTGAACAGTAACTTGTGTGTTAGAAAAAAAATCCATGGATTTTTCAAGAGCAACTTGTTGAGTAATTCCAAAATCTTCAGCGATATTAGGTATCAATTGCTCGAAGTTATTAATAAGTTGACTCTTCTGTCACTCACAGAAGCGGACGAACAAATTCTATTTTAAAAATCGAAAATCACTCTCATGAATCAAAGAAAAATGACTTTTGAATCTGAAAATTTAGTTGTGGATTGGCTTTCTTTCAATATTCAAGGGTTGACGGGGGAGGCTAATCTAAGAAGAATTGCCGATCATCTTTCTCGTTATTTTACCCCATCAATCCTAATGTCGAATGGGTCCAAGATGGGTTACGTTGGGTTGAGAAAGAAGTATCGTGTTTCCCTAATGGAGTGGACCGGAAAGAGTTGGGTTGGTAGTCAGATTATTTTCTCTGGCGAAAATGCGACTTATTTTTATAAGCTCGTTAAATCTCAAAAGTTTGATTGGGAGATTTTGAAAGTGGATCAGTGTACTCTGAGCCTAGGTAGAATTGATCTTTGTTTTTCTCGAAGTAATGATTTTAGTCACACAACAAAATTGTTCGATACATTTTTGGTTGACTCACGTCGTCAAATTCAAGATCATACGAATACTAAACATATCAAGTTAGAGGATTTTCTTGATGGAAGAATGCTAAAAGTAAATCGAAGAAACAACTCACTTCATTATCGGGTTTATCAAAGAGACGAGAACGTTCGCTTCGAGCTAGAATTGAAACATCGTCAAACAAAGTTGGTTCAGGACTACTTGTTTGCCAATCAACTTGCCATCTTTGAAGATCACTTAGTTAGGCAATTTTTTAGGTATTCTGGAAAAGTGCTTCGTTTGGATTATGAATATACGGATTGGATTGTGGATTTTCAAAGAAGATATCAAGGCAATTTAAATTCTCAGTCGTTGGTTACTGGCTACCTTGAAAGTCAAATAATCAAACAGCAAGAAGAAGAAGAAAGATTTTTTCATCTCTTACAATTTTTATCTTTTGTGAAAAGTTTAAGGTTAAATCCGTTTAAGGATTGTAAAAAACTTAGAATTAAAAAGCAAGTTTATTTTGAGTTAAAATTTCCTCTAAGTCGATTTGTGACGTTTACGGGTATGCAACTTTCAAACCATTCTGACCGAAAAAAATTAATAGGTTATTTTAAACAGCTGCACAAGCTGGATCCTATCGTAAAGGAATTTTCTGATGGAGCTTTTCGAAGTTATGTTTGCTTCCCGTATGCTGATTGTACAAATCCTTCTCGCAAGTGTTGGGTTGTAGAAGTCTTTGCAGCTGAGGAATTTTTTTGCTTTCCATATCCTTTTCACTTGCCTAAGTCTTTTTTGATTTCGAATCATAAACATGATTTACGGTTAAAAGTTCGATTGATGAAATCATTAGCCGTCAGTGAACGAGAAAAAAGTCTGGATCTTGAAGAATTTTTTAACCCAATAAATGTTCGAAATACTGACCTAATTGAAATTAAAAAAACGATTATTCACTTACTTCGAGAAATGGTTGAAAATCAAATTGTTCAAAATCAGCTGGAAATTGTGTTGAAAAGTGGTAATAAAAAAGAGGTTGTGATAAAAAATTTAACCACTTTGGATATAACGCGCCGGATTAAGTATCTTAATTTTACCGAAAATATTAGGAATAAAATCGATGTTTTTTAGGAAAAAATGATGGTGTATTTCACCTGTTTTCTATTTTAAAAAACAGGTGAAATACACCATCATTTTTTTTGAACTAATTAGTGTTAAAATATGGCAGAATACCAAGTGTACCAAGGGTTTTATTAAGTGTATCCTCAGCTCTGAAGTTAAAAATGGAACGTTTTCATGCCTTGTTTAGTATAACCCATGCAAGAAATAATCACTAAATTTACATTTAACTAGACAATAAAGATATTATAAAAATGAATAAACTAGAAAAATTTGAAAAAGAAAAGAATCAATTAATTACAGAATCGGAAGTTGAATTTAAGTTAGATATTTTAGTAAAGGGGCAAACCGATAATTGGAAAGAACTTCAAGCTATTCGAAATGATTTGCAGAGAGGGTTTATTGGATTAGCATTACGAAATGAAGAACTTCTAAAATCAAACGGGCAACTGAAGCAACGATTAGAGATTGTGGTATCGGAATTAAATGCGATTAAGAAAGAACGAGAAGAGAAAGCTGCGCGTCGAGAAAAATGGGCCAACCGAAAACGCTTACCCAAACATGACCCAGTGAATTCTGAAATCTACAATCTGCTAATCAAAGAAAGTGAAGGACCAACTTACCAGGCAACACGAACACGAATTTCGATTTGTATTCTGACAGTGACCGGAGCTCGAATCGGTGAACTTTTATCATTGAAGGTTGGATAACTAGAAACGTTGTTAGAAGAAGGTTGGATTTCGATTGATCGATTGAAAAGAGGTCCTGCCAATCACAAAGCTTTTTTAACTGCGGAAGGCAAAAAACTAGTCAAGGCTCGTAAAAAAGATTTTCAGTTGTTGTTTCTGATGAAGGATAAGGACTCTTATGTTTTTACCTCAGATCGAAACCCAAATGAACCCCTTGGACGACAAACATTTACAATGGATGTTAATAAGGTGACGCGGGCTGTCTCGAAACGTCTTCCCTTACAACCAAATATTACAAGCCATAGTTTTCGAGTTGGTTACATTTCTCAATTGTGGAAAGATACCAAAGATGTAGAATTTGTGAGACAAACTATTGGCCATCGAAGTTTGAATGCAACTTCCAGTTATGTGACTCATATGGCGGATGAGGAGCGTCAGAATCGAATAGCGAAGATCAACCATAAGATTGGGTAAAGGAGTAGTAAACGGATATATACGAGGCTCTAATCGCATAGTTAGGATTTAGTAAATAAAGTTTCTTAACAACAACAACAAAAAACTGTATAATTGAAAAAGAAAACTTTTAAAATTAAAAAAAAAATTAAATATATGCCTTTAAATTTTCCTTACGATTATGGAGATGATCTTACGGCAGAGGAAGCAAAAACAAATTTGAAGAATCATGCTAAGGAGATACTTTCAGTTCTACCAGTCCTAATTCTAACTCTTGGATCATCAGCATTTCCAGCAGATGGTCCATCAGCTAATGAGGGGTTAAAAAAGTCAATGGAAAGCAAAGCAACAAAACAATCACCAATTGTCGGACTACCCCAACCAACATCTCAAACAGGACGTGTTATAAACACTGTACTTCTTTGTGGGGGTATTGGGATTATTTGTCAAAATGCGATGTGGACAGGGAATCCTGCGCTGATACTTGGGTGTGCAGCTGTTACAGTTGGTTTTATGTTTCCTGACATGTTGAAGTATCTAAAAAAGTAGTTTTAGTAAAAATAACATGAAAAAACTAAGGTTAATTTTTATGGTCCAGGTCTTCCTTGGATCATTGTCCGAAAATTAACTAAAGAAATTATACAACATTGACAATATGCCAAACGTTTATTGGTTAAAATTATATTATTTTGCAACCGATATTGACATAACTGTATTTAATCAATTACAAGCTCAAGAAATCAAATTTAGTCGCCAGTTTAGGTAACTTATCGAAATTATTGTAGGTATACTAGCTAAAGTTAATTAATTTGCATTATATAGCTATTTAGGGTTAGCTGAGACCATATTCTAGTATCTCAGTTAACCTGATTTTCCCCTATCTTATATCTTACTTCAATTTATTTCAGCCGTCAAGATTTTTTAATTTCAGTTCCTCAAAAAAACTTAAATAAAAATTTGTTGTACTTTATAATTTTATTGTGTACAATATAAGGTGTACGGTATATAATGACTCTGCTGTCTAGTATCTAAAACGATTTTAGATGTCTTAGGGAAATAACTAAAGCCATCACACGTTTCTCCTAGACGACACAGAATTGTGTAGCCTTCGGGATTAAAGGTTTTATAATTATCCAATGAATACCCAGAAATTTTAATCTTACAAATTGGTTCTCCTAAGGGTGCTTTAATTTTATTTGTTGTAACTAATTGATTCATTTGACTTTTTATAATGTAAATTTAAAATAAACTAATATAATTCTTATAATCCCACTGAAAAAAAAATATTTTGTCTACTTATACCATAAACCCACTTTATTTTCATTATCGAGCCCTTATTCTATATCCTAGATATAAGATTTTCACGCTCTTCATCTATTATCTGATTCACATAACTCGAAGTTGAATTCAAGCTATTATGGCCGATCGTTTGTCTCACAAACTCAATATCTTTGGTATCTTTCCACAATTGAGAAATATAACCAATTCGAAAGCTGTGACTTGTAATCTTTGGTTTCGATGGAAGACTTTTTGAGACAGCATGCATTACTCTATTGACATCCATCGTAATTGTTTCTCGTCGAAGCATGTGATTTAGGTTTCGATCTGACGTAAACACATAGGAATCTTTATTCTTCATTAGAAATAAAAACTCAAAATCTCTTTTTCGAGCCTTTACCAGTTTTTTTCCTTCCCTTGTTAAGAAGGCTTTGTGATTTGCAGGACCCTTCTTCAATCGATCGATTGAGATCCAACCTTCCTTTAATAAAGTTTCCAGTTGACCAACCTTCAATGGTAAAAGTTCGCTGATACGAATTCCAGTCACTGTAAGGAGACAAATTGCAATTCGTGTTCTTGTCGCTATATAACTTGGACCTTCACTTTCTTTCATTAGCAGATTGTAGATTTCAGAATTAATCGGATCACGTTTCGGTAAACGTTTTCGATTCGACCATGCTTTTCGACGCGCAGCCTTATCTTCCCGTTCTTTCTTCACTACATCTAATTCTGCTATAACCATCTCTAATTGCTGATTTAATTCTTTATTTAAATCTAACAGTTCACTATTCTGTTTTGCTAATCCAATGAAACCTAATTGCAGATCTTTCTGCGTTACTTCTTGACCTTCTAATAGAAGTTCTAAGTTATTTAATATTTTTTTGTAGTTATTTTTATTTGAGTCTTCTGTAAAGACGCGTAAATTTCTTACCTGGTGCTGTGAGAATCGCAGACCTAATATTCAGCTAAATTATTAGCAGCTGAATCCGCATTACCTGCCCAGATCGTTGCAATTATACCCCCTCCAAGAGCCACCTTTGTCGAAAAATCGACCACGAAGATTTTAACTAACCAGAGTGTGAGAGGGTCTGCGCCTCCAGGATTAGCTAAGCCGTTGGAAGTCTCTTTTGAAATATTATCAATGTCTGGAAATTTTTTTTTCTTCAACTCGTTATTTAACTTTCTCTTTATTTCAAAATCCATTCGATTTCAAAATTAAGGTTCTATAATATGTTTAGCTAGTAATTACTGTATTCCAATAAAAATTAAGTACTTTAAAATCAATTTTTCTAATTGTGGTTGCATACTTTTAAAGTTTATTATGTTTATTCGTAATTTTCGTTCTTCATTATTTAATATATGGATGTAATATACTAAATAATGATAAGTTAATTAACTTACTTTTTTAAAAATATAGTCCTAACATATCAGGGAAGAACCGATTTATTTCGATGATAAATCCAGCTGTAAATGTCATCCATAAAGTTAAAAGAACGGGAGCGGTTGATAAATATTTTTGAAGATTATCCATATAATTAAAATGATTTGTGAATTAAATATTTGATAAATTTAACGTGGCGATACTGTAACTTCGTCAGTTGGAGCAATTAACTCATTACTAATCAATTCTTGCCATGCTGAAATAGGCCAAATATAACCAGTTGTCATTATCTTTAAAGCTAATGGAACATTAATAATAATCTCACTTTCAGTTGGATTTTTAGTTGTACTAACCGCACGTAAATACTTACGTCCTACCCAGCCTATCCATCCTGAGATATAAATAAATCCGAATCCTGGTAAAATAAATTCTGCGGCATGGCTCCAACGTCCATCAGCAATTAAATGAGGTAAACCATCTGTTCCACATAATAATTCTGAACGACCATATTTATCAAATCGAGCTTGTGTACGTTCGATTTGTTGTTGTAATGCTAAAGCTGGCGGTGTACCCTCTTCATAATTACTCTTTCTTTGTTCTAACTTTTTGACACTTGCTTTTAAGCGTTTTTCAAACGCAGGCGATTCACTACATTTTGTCAATCCCCCAATATCTGCTAAAGCATGACTTGGTAATAATGTAATAAAAAGTGTGAAAAATAAAGTCAGTAGATTAAAACGTTTCATTAACAAATTAAAGAAAATTAAAAACTTTTGGTTTGATAAAAAATTTCAGTATTCTTATATTAAATACTAGTTTAATTTTCAATAAAAAACCGTTTTTTGTGAAAAAATCTAAAAAATTATTTTAATTTATTATTTACGTTAATCCATTACTTATTTTATTCGGTCTCTATTGATTATTCTTAAAATCTTTAAAGCTTTTTGGTTAAAAAGAAAATTTTATGTCGTGAATGAAATTAAAAAAAATTAATAATTTTGTTTCGCAATTAAACTAAATTGATTTATTAATAAATCAATTTAGTCGGAATGATTTTTTTAATTACTCAAGATCCTTACGATTTGGATTTCGTGATGGATCACTTGAAAGGAAACCAAAAATAAATAAAGAAACAAAAAAGATAACTGTTGTATAAACTAAAATTTTTAAAGTTAACATTCAATTTTTCCTAGGAACTGTTTTTAATAATATTAATTATACTAAAACCTAATAAATATAAATCATTTAATTCAAGAAAAGTTGCTATTTTTCACTGTTATTCACTCGAATATTATTTAATAGA
>Ga0075467_10002525_pt1 | contig 14417 bp, 10 predicted proteins | sample DEB08_DNA_9_FD_75067 | JGI IMG/M metagenome (GOLD analysis project Ga0075467, IMG submission 75067) | Aqueous microbial communities from the Delaware River and Bay under freshwater to marine salinity gradient to study organic matter... | ecosystem: Environmental > Aquatic > Marine > Coastal ...
ACCGAGACATTAAGGCTTGAAACAGAGCCTGCCATAGGCAGTTTGATCAGCTCGTCACAATGCTCACGGGTTAAACGGCGCATCCCTTTACCCTCGGCTCCCATGACAAGTGCCATTGGCCCATTAAATTTGCAATCGTAGATATTATTTTCTGCTTCCCCTGATGTGCCGACTATCCACACTCCAGCGTCTTGCAAGTCTCGCAAGGTTCTAGCGAGGTTAGTGACTTGAACTAAAGGAATAACATCAGCTGCGCCACAGGCTACTTTTCGCACCACTGGTGTTAAAGCTGCAGATTTGTCTTTAGGAACTACCACCGCATCCACACCGGCAGCATCGGCAGTACGTAAGCAAGCCCCCAAATTATGAGGATCAGTCACGCCATCCAATATTAGCAAAAAGGGTAATTTACTTGACTCTACAATTAAGGCTAAGTCATTTTCATTATATTGCTTAGCAGGTTTAACTTTTGCGACTACACCTTGATGTTGCCCACCGTCTACCTTGTCATCTAATGTTTTACGCTGACAAAATTGCACAGAAGTCCCAAAACTTCTTGCTTGGCTAACGATGGCGTGAATACTTTTATCATCTCGACCTTTCAATACAAAGAGTTCAATTAAACGCTCAGGTTCACGCAGGATAATTGATTCAATGGCGTGGATACCATATAACCATTCTTGTTGAGCCATATTAACTTTTTCCCTTTCTTGAAGTACTTGCCGGCTTACTTCGAGCAGACTTAGTTTTAGATGGAGTGCGGCTTTTTCTAGTCGCTGGCTTTTTAGTGGATTTGGAGGCGGTATTAGGTTTAGCTTCGGTGCTTTTTTTATTCGGCTCTGACTTTTTTGACCTAGAGGGTTTCCTTGCCGCAGTTTTTCTAATATTTTTGCCTTCAACCCCGTCCAATAAAAAGTCTATTTTTCGTTCATCTAAGTTAACTGAAGCGACTTTCACTTTAATAGGATCACCCAGTCGATAAACCTTACCAAAACTCTCGCCAATTAGATGCTGCTTAACTTCGTCATAGCGGAAATAATCTTTTTCTAAAGCAGTAATATGCACTAAACCATCAATATGAAATTCGCTCAAACGCACAAAAAAACCAAAGTTAGTCACTGAAGCAATTACGCCATCAAACACATCGCCAACATGATCCAGCATAAATTCACACTTGAGCCAATCGGACACGTCTCTGGTGGCATCATCAGCACGGCGTTCTGTCATCGAGCACTGCTCGCCTAACGTCTCCACTTCATCTGCAGTATAGGCTTTGCCGCCTGATTTACTCTTTTGCTGATGTTGTTTATCAATAATGCCCTTCAATGCACGATGCACCACTAAGTCAGGATAACGACGGATAGGTGAGGTGAAATGTGCGTAAGCCTCCAATGCCAAACCAAAATGACCGATGTTTTCATGATCGTATACCGCTTGTTTCATCGAGCGTAACAACATGGTTTGAATAAGTTCTTGGTCAGCTCTACCTTGAATTTTCTCAATCACGTCAGTGAAATCTTGAGGGGATACGTCACTGCCAATTTTATGAGTGATCCCCACTTCACCCAGATACGACAAAAATGCGCCTAAACGATCAGTATCAGGCTCATCATGGATACGATACAACGCTTCAGCTTTATTTTTAGTTAACGTTTGCGCAGCAGACACATTTGCCAAAATCATACATTCTTCAATTAGCTTATGCGCATCATTGCGGGTAACCGGCACAATATTATCTATTTTACGTTGAGCGTTGAATACGAACTTACTTTCTTGCGTTTCAAACTCAATCGCACCACGTTGATTACGTGTGCGTTTCAAAGCACGGTACATCTCGTGTAAATTTTTAAGGTGAGGCAATTGTTCAGCATAACGTTTGTGCAGTTCGGGGTGACCTTGTGCTCCCTGCTCTTTCAAGAGGTCCCACACTTTTGTATAGGTTAACCTTGCCTTAGAGTTCATTACCGCTTCGTAAAATTGATGTTCTAGCAGCTTACCTGTTTTGCTGATAATCATTTCACACACCATGCATAAACGGTCAACTTGAGGATTTAAGGAACATAGACCGTTAGACAACGCTTCTGGCAACATGGGAATAACTTGTTCGGGGAAATACACAGAATTACCACGATTTTGTGCTTCACTATCAAGTGCGGTACCAGGGCGCACATAATAACTGACATCTGCTATCGCCACCCATAATTGCCAACCACCTTCGTCTAAGGGTTCACAAAAAACGGCATCGTCAAAGTCACGAGCATCTTCACCATCAATGGTGACAAGCGGTAACTGTCTGAGATCAATGCGACCTTCCTTCGCTTCCTCAGGGACTTGTTCATTTAATCCCTTCGTTTGCCTGTCGACACCTTTTGGCCAATGATGAGGAATATCAAAAGTACGCAGCGCCATATCAATTTCCATGCCGGGCGCCATATGTTCACCCAACACTTCAATAATTTTACCTATAGCGTTTACACGTTTACGAGGACGCTGAATAATTTCAACGACAACAATATGCCCTTGACGAGCACCGTTGGTTTGTTCTTTGGGTATCATAATCTCGTGGTTAATGCGGCTATCATCGGGAATTACTACCCCCACATTATTTTCAAAAAAGTATCGACCCACTATGGGTTCAGTGCGAGGCTCGACAATTTTGGCAATTCTGGCTTCTCGTCTGCCACGGTTATCTGTACCACTTTCTTTTACAAGCACCCTATCACCATGAAACACAGTAGACATTTGTGCATTATGAATAAATAAGTCTTTTTCACCATCATCGCGTTTTAAAAAACCAAAACCGTCACGATGCCCAATTACTCGGCCTTGAATAAGATCCTCTGTTTTAAGCTTTGCATACTTTTTGTCACGGTTGAACTCAACTTGCCCTTCACGCTCCATGGCTCGGAGGCGACGCTGAATGCCAATGCGACTGTCCTCATCTTTTGCATCAAGCAACTGACAAAACTCTATGAAAGACAAAGGCTTTTTAGCTTCGACTAAAAGTTCGAGTAAATATTCACGGCTAGCAACCGGCTTTTCGTATTTTTCTTTTTCGCGTTGGTAAAATGGGTCGTCGCTCATAGGGCGAGGAAATTCCTAACTAATAAATATAATCATGCAGTATAACTAAATGAGCAGCCCACATAAGATTTTTTAACAGATACTGTAATAGTTCAACTAATTCACTCATAGCCCATTCATATACTGCACCTTTGACCCATGACTATTTCCATCTTTTGTCAGTTATGATTTAAGCCAAAAACTCAGGGGTTTTATTCATGAAACCGTGCTCTGCGCCTCAGCTTAGTGAAAGTATCTTATCTACGGAATAAAGATTTATGAAGCGAACACACATACAAGACAACATACCTAAGCACTTTAATGCAAAATACTATAACGCCCAAAATTGTGAAAAAATCGATTAAACTCACCTCTATGCTTTTTTGGGTAAAAACTGCCTTAAGTGTGTTGGTTTTTAGGTGTAACGAATCTTATGACAATTTAGAGGCGATGGTGGGACGTTTCATAATGTGGTGACACATCTACCATCATGAGGGACGTTATGAACAATATAATGAACGCGGCTTAAAGCAGGGCAATAAGGTTAAGTCGTATATCATTACCTCCGATAAACATTAAAAGCATAAAATGAGTATGGCTTTAGGGTAACAACATGTCCTTTTTAAAAAAACACCTTGTCTTCTTATCGCATTCGAGTGGCTCCACAATGTTTTATTTACAACAAAAAAATCAGAAGCCGCAGCCAATTCAAATTAAGAGTTGAGGGGCCTTTTAGCCTTACGTATTGCTTTTGGGTGCATCAGTTTTTCCAAGCCTTGCATGCAGCTTGCAATTTTATGGTGAGTGGGTTTATCTGCGGTAATAGCATTGTACAACCAGTGATAAGCGTCTTCATAATCATAGGGACTGCCATACCCTTCAATAAATAATTCTGCCAATTGAATTTGTGCCTTTAGATGGCCAAGAACTGCAGCCTCACGTAAAAAAACAACAGCTCTTTCTTTATCCTGTTGGACCAGTTTACCTTGAGAATAATAACGACCTAATTGCTCTAATCCGGACGGGAGACCTTGCTCAGCCGCTTGAAGCATAAAATTAATGCCTCGGTCTGGCTCTGCGTCTACGCAGACTCCCCAAGCGAGCATGTCGCCCCACAAAAACTGATAACTAGGGATTTTGAGTACTTCCGCCCGTGCCTGAATATCTTGTACCAACTGACAATCATCTAACACCACACGGCTCAAATGTTCATTTTTATTAATTAGGCCCAGTAACTCATCCTGTGAATAAAGCTGGACAGCTTTAATTTCATCAGCTGCTTTTGTAGAGGCAACGAAAACTAAGACACAACAGACTAACGATAGAGATTTGAATGAGAGCATATAATTTATCTAAAATTTGCGATATTCCAATGTATCGGCAAAAAAAAAAATTTATAAATGATTTAGGGGTAATTAGCCCCTAAATCATTTGTAAGTCTAATTATTACGTGACCAACTGTTCGGCCACTTTCTATTTATGTGTCAGCGCCATTTTTATAACCAAGGCATGCTCGAACAAATCATGCCCTAAATCGGTTAAATATCCCCCATCAGGTAACGTTACGATACCTTTTTCGTACAATCTCTTCGCAGCATCAATCACCTCTGGTTCTGCGTCATTATGAATTTTCAAACCTTGCATTAGACTCTTGTTAGGAAATTTTAATAATAAGTTAAGTTCTGCAACCATATCAGACGAAAATGTCATGTTTATTCCTCATAAATTATGCACTTAATTCCCGTGCACAGAGCGGGCTTATATTAGGTTTAAGCGGAACAAAGCATTCAATTATAGAACTTCCACCAAAACCTAGTATTTTCAGTTAATTACGACTCGTATAAAATCAGTCATATGTTTATAATCCTTCACCGAGACTAAAGCTCAAACAGATGAATATCAAAGGTTATTTCAAATAATCATATTCAAGTCGTATTAATCTAACCAGAAGAGATCCATGCAAATAACCCAATGTAAGGTAGAAAAAATTGAATCCCTTACAGACTCAATTAAACGTGTTGTATTAATTCCTGACTCCCCCATGAGTTTTATTGCCGGTCAATATTTGCAAGTAGTAATGGGCGAAGATGACAAACGCCCCTTTTCTATTGCTAACGCACCTCGAGCGGATGGCACTATTGAATTACATATTGGTGCTGAACCAGGCAATCAATATGCTGGGCAAGTCTTAGAAAGAATGATGAAAGATGCACAGATAAAAGTTGAGGGTGGATTAGGGGAAGCCTTCCTTAATCAACCAACAATACAATCTACTATTTTGTTGGCTGGCGGCACTGGATTTTCGTATACCTTATCTATATTGCAGCAACTTCTACGTAAACCGTTAATAGCACCGGTGATTTTGTATTGGGGAACACGTACAATTAATGACATGTATGCCTTCAACGAACTTTGCTCTCTTGCCGAAAAACATCCTCTTTTTACCTTTATCCCAGTGGTAGAGCTTCCAGAAAAGGATTGGGCAGGCAAAACAGGGTGGGTACATCAAGCTGTGCTTGAGGACATTCAAGACATGAGCACTTATCAAGTTTACGTAGCTGGACGTTTTGAGATGGCTAAAGTGGTACGTGATGATTTCGTTAAACAAGGATTACCCATAACATCTTTGTTTGGTGATGCATTCGCATTTATTTAAGGAATAAGGGAGCTTTAAAAGAAAGCTCCTGATTATCTTTTACACCGCGCCATCAAATTCTAATTGCCGCCAAGCTTCATACACAAACACTGACACTGCATTCGATAAGTTCATGCTACGACTTTGTGCCAGCATAGGAATACGTACTCGCTGCTCGGGTGGCAGAGATTCAATAATCTCATCGGGTAGGCCTCGGGTTTCGGGCCCAAACAACAATGCATCCCCTGCTTGATACTTAGCTTCGGCAAAGAACGCCTTGCCTTTGGTGGTGCATGCAAAAATTCTTTTAGGCTGTCGAACTTGAATATAAGTATCAAGATTTGGATAACGTTGTACGTTAGCAAACTCGTGATAATCCAACCCCGCCCTGCGCACTTTTTTATCATCCCAATCAAAGCCTAGAGGTTCAATTAAATGTAATGCGAAACCAGTATTCGCACATAGGCGGATAATGTTACCAGTATTAGGAGGTATTTCAGGTTGGTATAAAACAATATCAAGCATGGGTATAATTTCAGTTATTTATAATATTGGTATATTAACAAAATCTAGCAAGATGGCTTAACACTTACTGGGTCTTTATCTTTTGCGCTTACTTTGAAGGCTATCATCTTGAGAGCTATCATCTTGAGAGCTATCATCTAAAAAAGTTTAAAATTGCAGTTAAACAAATTATTCTAAATTTATCCTGCTCTTCTAACAATTCGTGCTTGGCTCCTTCAATTACCATCAGCTTAGAATTTGCCATTTTTGCCACTACCCTGCTCTGCCTTTTGTTATCTACGACTTGATCAGCTCCAGCTTGAATGACTAAGGCGGGAATGGGAAAATGATGTACACGTTGCTCTACTTCGTTCATTGCTTGAGCTGCCATTTTTAGCCAATGGCCGCTGACTCCACCTAACTGTAATTGAGGTGCGGCTTGATATTCTTGACGAAAAAGTTGATACCTGATTTCACTGTGAGTTAATTCATTAGCTGCAAAAGGCTGATTGTCATAATTTTTTTGTCCAAAAAAATAGGTGTTTTTTTTATTGATACTGGCGTGTAAATTCAGCAGTAACTTGGCAAACCAATCAGGTAAAGGTGGACGAATGCCAAACATAGGCGCCGAAAACGCTACCTTTTCAAATAATTCTGGATAACGTAAAACGGTCAAAGTGCCGATGGTCCCGCCCATTGAATGACACAACAACTTAGGTTTATGTGGTGTTTTTTGAGTGACTACTTCATCAATAAATTTTTTGAAATCGGCCACATATTCAGAAAAGTTTCCCACATAGCCGATCTGTGAATTGTCTAACATTCGCCCCGACAACCCCTGCCCTCTGTGGTCATGAATAAATACCGAATATCCATTTTGATAGAGGTCGTACACTACTTCCTTATATTTCATTAAACTTTCGATACGCCCTGATGAAATCACCACAGTTCCAAGTGCCTGTGGATGCAGAACGTAAGCATACGCAATAGCTACTTTTTCCAGTTCTCCCACCCCATCAAACGTTCCGTGTACAACGTGATTTTGCCAGAAAGGTTGAATAGCGGTGACATACTTTGACGCTAAGTTATCTTCAGAGCAAAGGGTAAACTGAGACATGTAAAAAGTTACCTTGAAATTCGATATGAAATACGTGCCGCAAATTATTACTCACTACTGATATAGCAGTGACTAAAATTGGCTCATTTGGTTTGACTGAGTTTTTTGTTGTGATTGGTTTCAATTGCCCTAAGGATATCGCGCCAACTAATAATGCCAATTGGGACACCTTTTTCATTCATGACTGGAATGCAGGAAATATTGTGTTGATTGAATAGGCTAATGGCTTCATACACATCAGCTGAGTGCTTCAACGTAATAGGCTTACGGTGCATGATTTGGTGAACTTTTATATTCAAAGTAAATTTATCATGGGCTGTTGCTTTAAGTGTATCGATAAAAGGACTGATTGACTTGAGCAAATCACGATCGGAAATCACACCATACAACTTTCCTTTTTCTACTACGAGTAAATGGTGAAACTTAGCATTTTCAAAAATTTGTTTAACCGTGCGCAAAGTGTCACCCAAAGTAACAGATACCACCGGTTTACTCATTATATGCTCAACTAACATGTGTTACCTCACTCCCCAAATTACAATAAAAATATAACCGTAAATGTGTTTCGGATGCAATAAAAATCACATAATTTAACCCTATGCGAAATTTGTCACTTATGCCAACTGCCATATGTGTCTTCGACAGAGTACCTATATTGTAATACTCCACTTCAGACAGTAATGCAGGGCTGTTAACAAGTTTACCCAAGCCTTATGTATGATCTTCACCAAACTTCTAGTTGTCAAAAAAAGTAGCTCAATTATTAATATCTTCTTTTGCACTCTAAGGGCGAACATTCCAAGTGACATCTATGGGTAAACTTTTTTCTTCGAAAAAATAAGTCCAATGTCTGAACCAATAATTACTAATGAATATCAATAAAGGCGCTTAAAGCTTTTAAAGTTAAAGTTAAAGTTAAAGATAAAGTTATGAGTAATATATTTGCTTAAATGCTATTCAAGGCCTTTGAAAGGTATGGATATTTTAACAAGCAATCCACCTTGGGCTTATTGCTTGCCTGAATAAAGCCTTTATAATTAATATAGCATGTTTTTACAATGGCCAAACCTAACCTTATTCAGCCACTATTCCTATCTCGTGCAGTAGATTTGCGATAAAAGGCTTCAAACATCCTACTTAACTGAATTTCATCAATCCTAATACCATCATCTTTTATCATTCACACTATATCAGTCAATAATGTGTTTTAGACGACATATGTTCCCTCAGGTATAATTAACACCTGGTACACTATAATTTTGAGCATATTGTCGGGCATGGTGTATTGACACAAGCTTTACACACCCTTTGCGTTTCTTTGCGCTTCTTTGCGCTTCTTTGCATTACTTTGGCTAAACTTGTTGACAGTTCAACAAGAGGATAAAAAGAATGACAACATTTAAGACATTAATTAAAACAACACTTACACTTATCGCGCTTTGTCTTTCCCTTGCCATCGCTGCCCCTGCTAAAGCTCAAAAAGGGCATCATCAAAAACATGATGCCATGCGCCAAATTTTGTCTGAGTCATCTCTAACTGATACACAAAAGCAAGATATTAGACAGGTTTTCAAACAATCCCGTGAAGACAGAAACATGTTCAAGACTGATGATAAGGCCCTTAGAACAGAGATGCGCAGCATTATAGAATCGACTGAATGGGATCTAACAGCGATAGAGAGTGCGATTACCCTGCATCAAGACCTAATCCAAGAAAAAACGCTACAACGTGCCAGCAACAAACACCGAGTATGGAATTTGTTAACTGACACCCAACAAGCGGAATTTATTGCTCAGTTGCAAACGCGCAAAGACAAGCGTGAGGAAATGAGTACTGGAGAAAAAAGGAAAGGCAAAGGTAACAGACTGAAACGTTTAGAGTTAACTACAGAGCAACTTGCTGCTGTCAAAACTATCAAGACGGAGGCTAAAGCAAGCAGCGCAGAAATAAAAACTAGCCTTAGATCCTATAAACAAACAGAACATGCATTAATCCACAGTTCTAATTTTAATGCACAAGCTTGGCAAACTCTTAATGCCCAATACCAAACCAATTTTCTCGCTATGGCTGTATTAAAAGCAAAAACCAAATATGATATTTGGAACCTGCTTACTGCAGAGCAAAAAACCGTAGCTAAGGAAAAAGTTAAGGGCAAACATGGAAAGAATAGTAAAAAGCGCCAACTACAATAGTCCATATAAACAGCAAAAATCTAATAACGGCACCAAATTGGTGCTTTTTTTTGTCTTTTTCTAAAACATAGCAAACCTTCTAATAAAAAAGCTCACTATCAGCTAACCTAACTGTTTGGAAATCGAGAGATTTGTTTTATGCTCGGAGCATATTTATAAAAGCCTTAGTTTATGATTGATTTTTATACTTTTGACTAATTCAGGCAACAAGGAGCCATTATGCAAGACATTGAATTACGGACTCGTCTTGACCAATATTATGGCCAAATACAATCGGTCATATTAGACAAACAACACCCGATATCCGGATTACTTCCCGCCAGCACTGCTGTCACTGTGCATGGTAATTACCAAGACGCTTGGGTACGTGACAACGTATACAGTATTTTGGCCGTTTGGGGGCTTGCCTTAGCCTATCGCAACTTAGATGACGATGGTGGACGAGGATTCGAACTGCAGCAACGCACAGTCAAATTAATGCGCGCTTTATTACGTTCAATGATGGCGCAATCGGCTAAAGTGGAAAAATTTAAGCGAACCCGTCAACCCATAGACGCATTGCATGCCAAATACGATACTGCAACAGGTGATAGCGTAGTAGGTGATGATGAATGGGGGCATTTACAGGTTGATGCAACCTCTGTATTTCTACTGACACTTACGCAGATGATTGCCTCTGGTTTAGAAATAATTTGGACTCATGAAGAAGTCAGTTTTGTACAAAATTTAGTGTATTACATTGAACGCGCCTATCGCACACCAGATTTTGGTATGTGGGAACGAGGCGCGAAAAGCAACAGTGGGAACGTAGAGCTTAATGCCAGCTCGTTAGGTATGGCCAAGGCCGCACTTGAGGCACTGTCTGGCTTTAACCTTTTCGGCGCTAAAGGGTCACGTTCAAGTGTCATTCATGTCATCCCAGATAACATTGCACAGTCTAATATTACGTTAACGTCTATGTTACCTCGTGAGTCTAATACTAAAGAAACAGATGCATCTCTTCTCAGCATAGTGGGCTACCCTGCTTTTGCTGTTGACGACCTAATACTTGCCAATAAAGTGCGTAACGACATCATTCATAAGTTAGAGGGTAACTATGGCCTCAAACGTTTTTTACGTGATGGACATCAAACGGCTCTCGAAGATGAGGGCCGACTGCATTACGAAGAACAGGAGCTGAAACAGTTTGAGCATATTGAGTCAGAATGGCCGCTGTTTTATACGTATTTATATTTGGATGCGATTTTTCGAGATGATACACAACAGATAAGTCATTACCGAGCTCGTCTTGATGCTGTGCTAGTAGAAAAAGATGGTCAAAAACTGCTACCTGAATTGTATTATGTTGCACAAAGCTGTGTCGAACAGGAGCGCATCAATCCAGGCTCTCAAGTGCGTATTCCGAATGAAAACGTGCCACTGGTGTGGGCACAAAGCTTATATTTGCTCGGTTGTTTACTCGAAGATGGGCTATTGCGTCCAGGCGATTTAGATCCTCTCGGACGTAGGCATCACAAAATACCCAAAAAACCTGTGGTTCAACTCATGTTTTTGGCTGAGGATGACGCGTTACAACAAGAGCTGGAAGCCTATGGTGTCAGGACACAAACAATTGAAGATGTTTCACCCGTGCAAGTTTATCGTCCCGAGGATATTGCCAGCATACATGCACAAATCGGTAAATGCGATGCGCTAGGTCTGACCGGACGTATTCCTAGAAAACTAAAAAGTTTAACCACCAGCCGTGTTTATATGATGGGTAAAAAACAGGCGATTTGCCTGACACCTTCTTTTATCCAAAAAGATTTTTTCCTCAGTTATGATATCGAATTTTTAGTGCGTCGTTTTAAATCAGAGCTTAGTTATCTACATCGTAATTGGACTGAGTTAGGTCGCCCTACGGTTACAGTGTTGCTTACTCACAATTTGCTGGGCACTCAACGCAGTACCTTTTATGCCTTAATGAAGCAGATTGCCAGCGGTGAAGTAGACGGTATACCTGTGCGTCACGATATCATGGCGCAGTTATTAAATACCGCAGCGGTTGAGCATGTCGAGCACCTAAAAGACTTGATTTTACCTGACCAACCATTAGCTAATCTGTTGTCTCAATCTTGCGTATTGACCTTAAATGGTGAACATACACCATTATCACCAAGTGAAGAACTAGAAATCGCATTACAAAAAGATACTGCCATATTGGAATCTAGATTAGGGCAAGCTACTAATCTTTACGAACAGATATCGCTACTGACTAAACTAGTCGAGCTTGAAACGATTGACACTAAAATTCACATTCACAGTCAACAACGCAGTTTGTACGACTTAATTGAAGAAGTGTACGCACAGGCAGGTAGACTTCGGCTTTGGTCAGTGTTGCGACAAGCGTCTGGATTACAAGGCAAGATTGATGGGGACATTGGCCTAGCCGTGGGTGACTTATTAGTAGCACAAAAGTTTATTCAGGTAGGACGTTCATATCATGATGAGTCGTTGATCACTCGCCCATTAAATGACGAGGAGCTGATGCAGCGAATTGTGCAATATTGCCGCGAAGATGTGCGCGATCAAATTTTAACCCAAGAGGTGTTACTCTACTTGGGCCTATTAATCAAAGCTAGGCCAGAGTTATTTAGCGAGCTATTAACTTTACGCGTAAGTCTTTTAATCATTTTGCTAACGAGTCAAATTACCCGATCGCAAAACACCACGACCGATGAGGCCTATGAAATATTGATGGACATGCCACCATCAGAAATTCAATCTCGCTTAGAAGCAGTGCTGGAAAATTATCAAAGTTTAGCGGAACTTCCACAAAAGCTTGAAGCATTGCATGCTCAAGGCAATACAGAACATCTCACTTGGCAGCAAAATTTGGGCTTAGAACAGCTCAAAACCCCAGTTGATGGTTGGCTGGCTTGGCGTCAGCACCAAGGCATTCTCGACCGACGTACAACAGAATTTTTAGCCCAAATTTGGCGGATTTTGAAACATACTAGCGGCTTAGTTATTGGCAACAAAATGGATAAGCGCAACCGTATTAGCAGTGACTTAGTATTAAGTGATATGACCGAGGGGGAAAATGCTTTCGCGTTATTAATCGAACACATGTTTAACAACATTCATGCCGCAGAATACCGTCAACTGACTATTGAAACACTCACAGCGTTAGCGAGTTTCTTTGATCAAAATCCAAGTTTATTAGTGGAAGAAGCGATAGTCATTGACGTGACCATAGGGCATGCAGTGAACCTTGCATATGTCAAAGAATTCCCTGAACGAGAACAACACTACGACGAATACAAAAGCCATGCTTGGGAGAGTTTTTATCAGCAATCACCCGTGCATAGCACGACCTTCATTATTTCAGCGTTAAATCACTTATTAACCGTTAGACAGATAGCGTGAGCCAAAACAGGCTCTTTTTTAAGACTTTCTGGCCTGTGCTATACCAGGTGTTCACTGAAACTTAGTACTGTACTGCGGGGATTTTAAAGCATCAATAAAAAGGTAAAGCGACACTTTTTATTGATGCTTTCTGGCTAATAATGGAGAGGTAAATTTCAAACTTAACAAAATCGAAACTTCTATTCTTAATCACACACTGGCCGACCCTTTTAAACCAATTTTTTTCATGATAATGGGTCGTCAACGAGATGTTTTTGTCTCTTTTACAAACCTTATATCGATATATCGGAATTAAACTCAGCAATCAAAAAGCCTTTTAAAAACAGACTTTTTTAATCATTTGCTGCAAAATATGTACTGTGGGTTCAACATAATCCAAAGAGATATATTCGTCAGGTTGATGCGCTTGATCAATACTGCCAGGACCTAAAACGATGGTATCGCAACCTAATTGATTGATAAATGGCGCTTCGGTGGCGTAGTTGGCACTTTGGTATTTTTTACCTGTGAGCTGTTCAGCCAGTGCCAAAATATTTTGTTCATCACGACAAGCAAAAGCTGGCGCAGTGGGATACATCAAATCCAAACTTAAACGACTGGGGTATTTTGCAAATACTGGTGCCAACGCTTCATCAATCATGGCGAGCGCTTGCTCATCGCTTAATTCAGGTACAGCACGCATATCAAAGTTAAGCTTACAATGCCCACAGATACGATTTTCAGCATCGCCGCCATGGATGTGACCTAAATTCATGGTGACATGGGGAACACTGAAAGCTTCATCATGAAACTGAGCTTTTAGTCTGCTTTGCAAGTCCATCAACTGACCAATCGCCTGATACATAATTTCAATGGCGTTGACACCTTTGTCAGGGTCGCTGGAGTGACCCGCTTTACCTTGAATATGTAAACTTTGAGCAATATGTCCTTTATGTTTATAAATTGGTACCAGTTCAGTCGGCTCTCCAATAATCGCCATGCTGGGCTTAATCATTTGTTGCTCAGCGAAAAATCGTGCACCAGCCATGGATGTTTCCTCATCTGCTGTGGCCAATACGTACAAAGGTTTGTTCAACTTATTAAGCGGAGTCGTTTTTAGTGCTTCAAGAATAAAAGCAAAAAAACCCTTCATATCACAACTGCCTAAGCCAAACAGCTTACCATCCGCTTGTTTGACTTTGAAAGGGTCGGATTGCCAACGCCCTTCATCAAAAGGCACGGTATCTGAGTGCCCACAAAGCAATAATCCACCCTCGCCGCTGCCAATTTTGGCTAACATATTAAACTTGTTTCGAGTGTCTGGCACTTGTTGAATAGTTATGGAAAATCCCAAGTCATTAAACCAGCCGGATAAGATGTCAATCAGAGGCCTATTTGTTTGATCGATATTTTCATCAAAGGCGCTAATAGACGGGGTTTCAATGATAGTTTGATAGTGTTCTAAGAAAGATAGATTTGACATAACAACCCAATTAAATAATTATTCACTTTTATTGC
>Ga0075467_10002526_pt1 | contig 14416 bp, 11 predicted proteins | sample DEB08_DNA_9_FD_75067 | JGI IMG/M metagenome (GOLD analysis project Ga0075467, IMG submission 75067) | Aqueous microbial communities from the Delaware River and Bay under freshwater to marine salinity gradient to study organic matter... | ecosystem: Environmental > Aquatic > Marine > Coastal ...
AATAAATCAATATGCTGCACTGAAATCCAAAAGGCTTCAGCAGTTTGTCCCGACAACGTTCTTCCGCTGGCATCGGTGATTGTCCCCGAAACCATAATTGGCAATTTCACGCCCTTGTCTTCAAAACATTTATCAACGGCAAATAAAGCTGCTTTTGCGTTCAAGGTATCAAAAATCGTTTCTATCAAAATGGCATCAACGCCACCATCAATCAAACCTGTTGTTTGTTCGTAATAAGCGTTTACCAAGTCGTCAAACGTTACGGCACGAAATCCCGGGTCGTTTACGTCGGGTGAGATAGAAGCCGTTTTACTGGTCGGCCCTAACGCACCAACTGCAAAACGAGGTTTGTCAGGTGTTTTAGCCGTATATTCTTGGGCGGCTTTTTTAGCAATTTTGGCGGAAGCCAAATTCATTTCATATACCAAATCCTGCATGTCGTAATCTTCCATCGACAAAGCATTGGCGTTAAATGTATTGGTTTCTATCAAATCTGCACCAGCTTCCAAATAAGCTTTATGAATATTCTCAATCACATCAGGACGAACAATCGACAATAAATCATTATTCCCTTGCAAGTCTTTATGAAAATCTGCAAATCGTTCACCTCTAAAATCCGCTTCTTTTAACTGATATTGTTGAATCATCGTACCCATTGCACCATCAAGGATAAGGATACGCTTTTTGATTGCTTCGTGTAAAGTCATTTTTTATAATTGAAAATTGAAAATTGAAAATTAATGATGGTAGTCTGCAATTATCCATTACTAATTGTCAGTTGTCAATTATCTACTTTCCAAAATAGTTTGCGAAAATACGACATGGATAATTAAAAAAGGAATTTGATTTTTTGGGTTGTATCAAATTTCACGGAATCAATTGAATGTCAACTTCTTTTAAACTCTATCTATTGCTAATCATCTGCCAAATACAACTCCTTATCCAAAATCTTTCTTTTTTTGTCCAACATTATCATAGATTTAAGTTGATTAATTTTAATATTATAAAACAGAACGAAAACTTAGTTCGTTAAAAGCACGTTAAACACAATCAGAGAAATGGTTAAAATTATAATAATCCCTTAGTTTGTAATGGTTATTGTAATGCGTATTTTGCTTTTTATTAAAAAATATCAATCAATAACAACGATAAATTATTTAATATCATCATAAGGGTATAGAATAGTATTTTTCAATTTTAAAAATAGTCTAACTCATGAAGCATAAAATTTGGCTTTCGATGCTTTGCTTTTTAGCAACGACTTCTATGGTTTTTAGCCAAAAGATACCACTACGGAATTCATCTTTTGAAGGTGTCCCTCAACATAGTACAACGCCTTCGGGCTGGTACGATTGTGGGCAAACCGGCGAAACACCACCTGATATTCACCCTGCCAACAAATTTCAAGTCACAAAGACCGCTGCTCATAAAAAAACATATATAGGATTAGTCACTCGTGATAATGATACATGGGAGGGCTTGTCACAGCGTTTGAGTGCACCGATGAAAGCAGGACAGACTTATACTTTTAGCGTCTCGTTAGCTCGCTCTGAGAAATATGTCAGCTTAACAAAAACAACTCGTGTAGAGGAAAACTTCAATAAACCGATTCGACTTCGAATTTGGGGCGGAACAAGTTATTGTAGCAAAAAACAAAAATTAGCAGAAAGTATTACGATTAAACATACTTCTTGGAAAAACTATACTTTCGAGTTTACGCCAAAAAGTAATTATAATTATATCTTTTTAGAGGCTTTCTTCGAACCGTCATTGTTTCCATACAATGGTAATATTCTGGTCGATGAGTGTTCAGCATTAATTCCTATTGATGAGGTAAAAGACGAACCGATTGCTGAAAAACCTAAAACACAGCCCAAACCGCAACCTAAGACACAACCACGGGAAAAACCATTGGTCAAAGTGGAGTCAAAGCCAACGGCAGAACCGATTAAACCCAAGGTAATCACACCAGATTTGGATCGTTCTAAAATTAAGACTGGAACAGTTATTCAGGTCAATAAGCTTTATTTTAAGGCCGATTCCTTCAATATTGAGCAGACTTCTTTTGCGGCATTAGATGAAGTTTATGACTTCTTAGTTGAAAATCCGGATGTGAAGATAGAAGTCGGTGGGCATACCAACGGCGTTCCTTCTCACGCTTATTGTGATAGGTTATCAACTTCACGAGCAAAGGCCGTCGTCAATTATTTAACTAATAAAGGAATTGCTCCGTCTCGATTAAGTTATAAAGGTTATGGTAAACGAAAACCAATTACGACCAATGAAACAAAAGCAGGTCGAGCCAAAAATCAACGGGTTGAGATAAAAATTACGAGTTTTAAAGATTGATGACTTAATGATTTTTTAGTGATTTTTTGGTAAAAATTCAGAATTCACCTTTCAAAAGTGTTTGTATTACTTAATTGTAGTACAAACACTTTTTTATTTTTGAATAATTTGTTTTTGAATAATGTCAATACTAATTTTCTACCAAAGAAAATCCTAATTTTGTAGCGTAAAAGATTTTTTCAAAAAATCATGGAAGCATAATGAAAAAGCATAATTTTAGTTCGGGGCCTGCTATTTTACCACAAAGTGTGATGGAAGAGGCGGCTAAAGCAGTTGTGGATTGGAATGGCATCGGTCTATCGGTTTTGGAAATGTCGCACCGAAGTAAGGAGTTCACGGCTGTGATGGAAGAGGCTCAACAACTTACCAAGGAATTATTGCATATCGGCGATGATTATTGTGTATTGTTTTTGACAGGTGGAGCGAGTTCACAATTTTATATGACCGCAATGAACTTCTTAGAACAAAATGAAACGGCTTGCTATATTGACACCGGAAACTGGTCGGCCAAAGCAATTCACGAAGGTAAAATATTTGGTAATATAGAGGTTATTGCGTCTTCTAAAGATAGAAACTATGTCTATATTCCAAAAGAATTTACGCTACCGAGTCATGCTAAATACCTACATATCACCACGAATAATACTGTTCAAGGAACACAGTTTCATCATATTCCGAATGTTGATGTACCGATTGTTGCGGATATGTCGTCAGATATTTTTAGTCGTCCAATTGATATTAAAAAATATGGATTGATATACGCTGGTGCTCAAAAAAATATGGGTCCTGCTGGGACAACAATGGTCATTGTTCGCAAAGATTTAGTAGGAAAATTAAGCCGACAAATTCCTACAATGTTGGATTATGCCACGCATATCAAGAAAGGCTCAATGTTCAATACGCCGCCTGTATTTCCTGTATTCGTCTCTATGCTGACGTTACGTTGGCTAAAGGCTCAAGGAGGTGTCGAAGCGATGGAGCAAATCAATATTGCGAAAGCAAAAATGTTATATGATGAAATTGATAGAAATAGCTGTTTTCGGGGAAGAGTCGATGAAGCAGATCGGTCGTTAATGAACGTGACATTTTTTGCGGAAACGCCTGAATTAGAAAAGGCTTTTTATGAAATTTGCGAAGCGGAGCATATTTCTCAAATTAAAGGTTATCGAACAATTGGTGGATTTCGAGCGTCGATTTATAATGCAATGCCGACATCGAGTGTCGAGCATTTGGTACAAGTTATGAAACGATTTGAAGAACAGGCATAAAATAAAAAAGGGAGTCGCATCGTGTGACTCCCTTTTCTGTATTACTGTAATTGACGACTGAATAGTACCATTTTTTTGTCTATCCAAAACAAGAAACTAAATGTTAGTATAATCACCCATACATCCATAATAATTGGCATTGTCATAAAGTATAAGAGTTGACTGATATGATAAGTTACAAAATTGAACTCTGACTCAAAAATCATCTTGTTACTAATAGGACAAGCTAAGGTCACGAAAATTAAGGTGAGTAAAACGGTGATACCTCCAAAAATAGCGATACCTCTCCAGTGTTTTTTCAATTGAGGTTTGATTTCATTATACCCTAACTCAATTTCCACTAAGCAGTTCTTAATCGGATTTGCTTTCTTTGCTTTGTTATTCTGAATGGCATTATTAAACTGAGCGTTGAAAAACATCAATTCATTCAATTCCTGATTACAACTTGAGCATTTTTCTAAGTGTTCTTCTATCTCGTTAATTTCTTCTTGTTGAAGCTCATTGTCAAGATATTCCCACAATTTTTCCTCATCGATGCACTTCATATTAAATATATTACTGTTTTGAACTTGACTACGTGCCATAGTTCTTACCGACTAAAATTTTATTCGTCGAATGATTACTAAAAAATTAATGATAAGGTTTTAATGAATTTGTGTCAAAAAGGAAATATTTTCTTTATTGCATTTTGATGTTTGTAATACACTTGCAAATATTGAATTGTTCAAAAAGGAGTCTTAAAAATGGATAAATCTGAGGAAATGGCTTTATTTATAATCTGTACAAATAATATTAACTACTTTCTAAAAGAAAGAAAGGATAAATTTGCTTTAAATTATAATAAAATGACTAATTTTGCACCGCTTTTGGTTAAAGCACTTATAATCTTATTTTGTGCAAGTTTATAAGTTATTGTAAGTAAACAAGTTAGGGCCGGAAATCCTAATAAATTAAATAACAAACTAAATATAAAGAATCATGCAAACAGTCGCAATTGAGGGTACACCGAGAGAAGCGTTTGGCAAAAAAGCTACAAAAAGCTTTCGCAGACAAGGATTAGTACCATGTGTTGCATACAGTGGTGACACAACTATTCATTTCACTGCTCCGAGTACTGCTTTCAAACATTTGATTTACACGCCAGATTTCAAAATCGCTGAAATCACAATAAGTGGTCAAACATACCGTGCTATCTTAAAGGATGCTCAGTATCATCCGGTAACAGATGCAGTACTACACCTAGACTTTTTATTGTTGGTAGATGGTCGTAGTTTAATTACACAAGTTCCTGTAAGAACCGAAGGTGTTGCACCTGGTGTAAAATTAGGAGGTAAGTTGACGCAAGTTACTCGTCGAGTAAAAATCAAAACGACACCAGAACACTTGGTAGATCACATGTCAGTTGATATATCTAAATTAGATTTGGGTAAATCCGTTCGAGTACGTGATTTAAAAGCTGTCGATGGCGTTGAGGTGATGACTTCTGCTGGTATTCCTTTAGCATCAGTTGAAATTCCTCGTGCTTTACGTTCTGCTCAAACAGCAGCTGCAAAGGAAGCATAAGCATATATTATCTTTAAGATAACAATCGTTGAATTGTTTTTTATAATAAAAAGACGTAGCTACTTTGGTTACGTCTTTTTTTGTAGCTTTATATTTTGAGATTGAACATTATCATAATTAAATAACCAACATGGATTTATTACTTTGGTCAGGAGTTTTTATTGTGAGTTTGGCTTTTTTGGTGAAGGCTTCTGATTGGTTTGTTAATGGTGCGGAAACGATTGGTATTGCACTCGGCATACCCTCTTTTATTGTTGGAGTTACTATCGTAGCAGTTGGAACGTCTCTTCCTGAGTTGGCGGCTTCTATTTCTGCTGTCTTTGCAGGTAGTACAGATATTGTGGCGGGTAATGCGATTGGGTCTAACATTACGAATATTGTATTAGTGATGGGACTGGTTGCGATGCTTAGTAAGGAGAAAATTGAAATCAAACGGGACATCATGGACGTTGATATTCCGATGTTAGTCGCCTCTGCTTTAGTGTTGTGGTTTCTAATTTCAGATTTGAACTTTACAATGTTAGATGCTGCCATACTCATCGCTGGTATGTTCATATTTTTAGCTTACACTTTCACTAAGTCAGGCAATGATGATGGTGAAGAAATTATTCGTCAAAAGGTCGGCTGGAAAACAATTGCATTAGTTATAGGAAGCGGCGCATTAATTTATTTTAGTGCCAATTATACGGTGAGTGCAATTCAAGAAATTTCGAATTTACTGGGTATTGGGACTGGCGTTATTGCTTTGAGTTTAGTCGCTTTGGGGACATCGTTACCCGAGGTTTTAGTCAGTGTCACCGCTGCTCGAAAAGGAAACACAGAGATTGCTTTTGGTAATGTAATGGGATCTAATATTTTCAATACTTTCGCAGTCATGGGGATTCCAAGATTTTTGGGTCCAATTGAAATTCCTGCCGCTATTGTGGAATTTAGTCTTCCTATGATGGTTGGTATCACGATTCTTTTTGCCGTGATCTGCCTATCTCGAAAAATTTCTCGTTTCGAGGGAATGTTTCTTTTATTATTCTACTTAGTGTTTATGATTGGATTATTTAGCAATATTTAGTCAATTTTCATAAATAGGTAATTGTTACACAGCATATTTTATGAAATGAAAGGTATTTAAAAAACACCTTTCATTCCTCTTCATCGATGGAGTCCTAATTAAAAATTATCGTTTTATTATTATACGGTAAGATTTTATGTTGCAAATGTAAAGCGATACCTTTTGATAAAACTAACTTTTCTAAATCCTTACCCTTTGTAATTAACTCCTTAACACTTTCCTTATGTGTGATTTTCGTAACATCTTGAGCAATAATTGGCCCTGCATCTAACTCTTTGGTTACATAGTGACTGGTCGCACCGATGATTTTTACTCCTCTTTGAAAAGCTTGATGATAAGGTTTAGCACCAATAAATGCTGGTAAAAACGAGTGATGAATATTGATAATTTTATTCGGAAAATGTGTAATAAAATCGTCTGATATAATCTGCATATAACGTGCTAATACCACAAAATCAATATCCTGTTCTTTGAGTAGTTGTAATTGTTTCGCCTCCTGTTCGGGCTTTGTATCTTTGGACATCGTGATATGATGAAACGGAATATTAAACCGTTCTGCGATATATTCCAGATTCTTATGATTACTAATAATCAATGGAATTTCGACTTGCCACTCCTTAGATTGATAGCGAGATAAAATATCATATAAACAATGAGATGCTTTTGATACGAAAATTGCCATTCGAGGCTTGCGTTCCGAGAAATGCAGCGTCCAGTGCATATCGAATTGCTTCCCCACTAATGTTTCAAAATAATCATTTATTTTTTCTTTACTAATTGTAAAGTTGTCTAATGACCATTCTACACGCATAAAAAACGTTTTCATATCCGTATCAACATGTTGTTCTAAATCCAAGATGTTACCACGATTTTTGAATAAAAAATCAGTGACGGCTGCTACAATACCTTCTTTATCCGGACAATGTATGAGCAAGATTGCTGTATTTCGTATTTTCATAAAAAATGATTGAAGACTTGATAACTTCTAAAATTAAAAAGCCTGCTCAAATTGAAACTTGAACAGGCTCTGGATATTTTACGATAATGCATCAATTAGGTATTCACCTGCTTAAATTCATCTAATGTCTGTTTCACTTCTTTGATTTCGTAAGCCTCAATTACATCACCTACTTTGATATCATTGTAGTTCTTAATTTTCACACCACATTCATAACCTGCCGAAACATCTTTGACATCGTCTTTGAAACGTTTCAAAGAGTCTAATTCTGCTTGTTGTCCCTCCTTAGTAGGATAAACAACAATACCATTTCTGATAATCGTTATAAAGTTATTGCGGTTGACTTTTCCTTCTGTTACGTAACAACCTGCGATAGTTCCGACTTTACTAATCTTGAATACATCACGTACTTCGATTTGTGCCGTAACTTCTTTCTCTTTTCTGGTATCTAACATACCTTCCATCGCATCACGTACTTCGTCAATAGCATCATAAATAACAGAATATAATCGGACATCGACTCCTTCTTGTTCTGCTAATCTTCTTGCAGTTACTGACGGACGAACCTGGAAACCAATGATAATTGCATCTGAAGCTGCAGCCAATAGTACATCAGATTCTGTGATTTGACCGACTGCACGGTGAACGATATTGATTTGTAGATTTTCGATTGATTGTTTTAATAATGAATCTGATAATGCTTCGATAGAACCATCAACATCACCTTTTACAATCAAATTCAACTGTTGGAAGTTACCTAACTTAATACGACGACCTAAATCATCTAATGTCAAACGACGAGTTGCACGTTGTTGCTGTTCACGATTGATTTGAGCACGTTTATTAGCTAATGCTTTTGTATCTTGCTCATTGTCTAATACTTTGAACCGTTCTCCTGCCTGAGGTGCACCGCTCAAACCAAGTACTAGTACTGGCGTTGATGGCCCAACTTTTCTCACACGTTTACCACGTTCGTTGAACATTGCTTTTACTTTACCAGCGTGTTCTCCTGCTACCATCGGATCTCCGACTTTCATCGTACCTGCTTGTACTAACATCTTAGCCACATATCCACGACCTTTGTCTAATGATGCTTCTAAAATTACACCAGTAGCATTTTTGTCAGGATTCGCTTGTAATTCTAAGATTTCAGCCTCTAACTGGATTTTTTCTAATAACTCTTCAATTCCAAGTCCTTTCTTAGCTGAAATATCTTGAGATTGATATTTTCCACCCCAATCTTCCACTAAGAAATTCATTGATGCTAATTGTTCCTTAATACGTTCAGGATTTGCTCCTGGCTTATCAATCTTATTAATAGCAAATACAATCGGAACACCCGCTGCTTGTGCGTGACTGATCGCTTCTTTTGTTTGAGGCATGACACTGTCATCCGCTGCGATTATAATTACAGCAACATCCGTCACTTTAGCACCTCTGGCACGCATTGCTGTAAAGGCTTCGTGACCCGGTGTATCTAAGAAAGTTACTTTACTATCATTTACCCTTACCTCGTAAGCTCCGATATGCTGTGTGATACCACCAGCTTCACCATCAGCTACATTTGCTTTACGAATATGATCTAACAACGAGGTTTTACCATGATCAACGTGTCCCATGACAGTTACGATAGGAGCACGAGATTTTAAATCTTTAGGATCATCTACTTCTTCCTCCTCTTCATCAAGTTGTTCTTCTGCTGATATAAACTCGACTTCGTGTTCATATTCTTCTGCAATCAATTCGATGATTTCCGCTTCTAAACGTTGATTGATAGATACGATTATACCTGCATTCATACAAGTCATAATAATATCTGTCGCAGCGATATCGAATAGAGAAGCCAACTCCGATACTGAAATGAACTCAGTAACCTGAATTACTTCAGTGCTTTCCTGCTCTTCTCTTTTCTCTTGCTGTTCTCGTTTTTGTTCACGATTTGAGCGACGAACTCTCTGGCGTTTATTTTTACCACCACCAGCGATACGAGCCATTGTCGCTTTGATCTTATCCTGGATTTCCTTTTGAGAAACCTCTTTTGGTTCTTCTTTCTTTGTAGTTCTAGTACGGTTGATTGTTCTTCTCGGACGATCTTTACGTCGACCTTGCCCTTGCGGAGTTGTAGAACGGCGACGAGTCGTGTTAGGAGTAGTAGATTTAGTTTTGTCGTCCGTTGTCTTTTTATCACCAGATTTACTATCTGTTGCTTTCTTGTCCGGTGTCGTCTCCATTGTTGGCGGCTTCACCACTTTTTTACGACGACGCTTACGGCGACGTTTACCGTCACTATCACTATCTTTCTTATCTACGTCTTTCTTCGACTTATTGACAGTTCCTTTTGCCTGCTTATCTTTGGCCTCCTCTTCTTTCGTTTTTCGTCTTTTCTTAGGTTTTTTAAAGCGATTAAGGTCAATTTTACCTTTAATCTTTAAACCTTTTAATTGAGGAGCTTCCGCACGGATTACTTCCGCTGGAACATCAGTTTCAACCATATTCTCATTTGATGTTGAGTCATCTTCTTGCACAGGAGGTTTATCCTGTGGTTTATTGACTTTATTTTCTTCTACAACCTTTTGATCCTCTTTTTTAGGTTCATCGACTTTTTTGTCGTCTACAGGTTTTGTAGTTGTTTTGGCGACAGGTTTTCTTTTAGGTTTATTTCTCCTGCTTTTTGAGCGAGTTTTATTGACCTCGTCGAGATCAATTTTACCGACAACGTTTAATTTCTGCTTCGCTTCTTCACGTTCTTTTTGCTTACGTGCCTCTTCCGCTGCTGCTCTTTCTTTTTCCCGTTGAATACGAGCTTGCTCTTCCGCTTCTTGTCGTTTGAGGCGTTCTAACTCTTTACGAAGCCGCTCTTCTTCTTCCCGTTTTTTACGTTCTTCTTCTTCCTTGCGGATTCTTGCTTCCTCTTCACGCTTCTTACGTTCTCTTTCCTGCTCTTCTTTCTTTTCCGCTTCGTTTTTCTTGATACGAGAGCCGATTGTCAACTGGTCAGCTTGAGATTTAATAGCAATTGATTTCTCGAAATCACGCAATAATACATTATACGCTTCATCGCTCACCTTTGCACGAGGGCTGTTTTCAACTTCAAACCCTTGCTTTTGTAGATGTTCTACAAGCGTACTAATCCCGACATTCAAATCTTTTGCTACTCTAATTAAACGTTTTGCCATAAATTCTTTAAACAAAAATTCTTAAAAAGAGGTAAGTAAAATCACTTGCCTCTTACGATAAATTTTAGAAAAAACTTTCTAAATTATAATTCAATACTAACGGACCTCTAACAGGAAATTCCTGTAGATCATTCCATTTATTTAAGATTCTTAAACAAAAATAGTGATAATCCGCTAATATCAACAGTTTACCGTATTTTTATTCTAAGAATATTTTACAGTTATGATTGTTCGTCATCTTCTTCAAACTCTGCTTGAAAGATACGAATAATATCGGCAATCATCTCTTCTTCTAAGTCTGTACGACGAAGTAAGAACTCAGGTGTTAATTTTAACACACTTTTTGCTGTATCACAACCGATTTTTTTCAATTCATCAATCATCCATGGTTCAATCTCATCCTTGAACTCATCTAAATCAATATCAAACTCTGTCGCATCCGTGTTGCGGAATACATCAATCTCATAGCCTGTTAAGCTACTCGCTAATTTAATATTGATACCACCTTTACCGATGGCTAACGAAACTTGATCGGCTTCTAAATAAACCGCAGCTCGTCTATTTTCTGTATCTAATTCACTTCGAGTGACCGTTGCAGGCGTTAAGGCTCTTGAAATCAATAGACTCTCATTATTCGTAAAATTAATGATGTCAATGTTTTCATTTTTCAACTCACGAACAATTCCGTGAATACGAGAACCTTTCATACCGACACAAGCACCAACAGGATCAATCCTATCATCATAAGACTCGACTGCTACTTTCGCACGTATTCCTGGATTACGGACGATTCGCTGTACCGTAATTAGACCATCTTCGATTTCAGGTACTTCTTGTTCCAACAATTTTTCTAAGAACATATTGTCCGTTCTTGACAAAATGACTCTCGGCGTATTGTTTTTCATATCTACTCGCTTGATGACGGCCCGAACCATATCACCCTTGCGGAAAAAGTCTCCCTTAATCGTTTCATTTCGAGGCATAATTAACTCATTCCCCGTCAAATCATCAATAACTAAAACTTCACGTTTTAAAATTTGGTGTACTTCACCTAAGATAATTTCACCAACTCTCTCACTATATTTACGGTAGATTTCATCTTTCTCTAACTCTAAGATTCTTGAAATTAAAGTCTGGCGTGCGGCTTGAATTGCACGACGACCAAAGTCTAAAATTTCGATTTTCTCATAACACTCCTCTCCTACTTCATAATCATCCTCAATCTCTAAAGCATCTGAAATACTAACTTGTGTACGGTCATCTTCTACCGCACCGTTCGCTACGATCTCACGTACTCGCCATATTTCTAAATCTCCCTTTTCTGTATTTACGATTACATCAAAGTTTTCATCACTACCATATTTTTTACGGATCAATGTTCTGAAAACATCTTCCAAGACTCTGACCATCGTCGGACGATCAATGCTTTTTATATCTTTAAATTCAGAAAAACTTTGTACTAAATTCATGTTATGCCATTTGATTATGTCGACTCTCGACATTCCGATTATTCGGTAATTTGATTATTCTAAATGAATGTACATTCAAATAGTAGTCAAACCTTTTTAGTTATAAAATATGAACCTTCTAAAACTTGATTTTCACTTTTGTCTTAGCAATACTTTCCCACGCAATCGGCACTTCAGCCATCTCTTTGCGCTTCTTCTTTTTCTCTTTGACAATGACCTCTTTCTCAATCACGATTCCGTTATCATCTACACTTTTTAAGATTCCCTCGTCACTTCCTTGCTCTACAAAAGACACCTTAATATTTCGACCAATATTCTTGACATATTGTCTTTTCAATAACAGCGGCTTACCGACACCAGGTGAAGAAACATCTAATATGTATTTCTCTCCCAACCAATTATTTTCATCAATGTGATTTTGTAAATAACGGTTTATTCTGGCTGTTTGCCCCACGGTTAGGTTCGAATCACTATCTAAAAAAATTTCTAATTTTTTATTAGCAGGATTGAACTTTATCTCCACAATAAAGAGGTCTTGAAAACCAACATCTTGGAACTTTTCGAGCAGTAATTGTTCTATTCTTTCTTCCACTATTTTGATAGCTATTTTTGAAACAACTTAATGAAATTATGTTAAATAAATAGAGGGACAATATCTGTCCCTCTACGTACTTTACCAATTTCATCACAAAAATAAACAATTTTTATCACATAATCCACTTTTTTAAATAATTTACTCAATATATGCTCCTACATTTACTTTGATTTTTAAGCGTTTGAGTATTTTCACAGCTTAAAAATCAAACTTTACCACAAAAATAATTTTTGATATCATACACCTTTCTATTAGATGTATTTTTCAATTCACTATTTTTCCAATTTTTATTTTATGAAAATTTCAATTCGATTTTTTGTATTAATTTTTATCCTTTTTGCAGTTTTGGCGTGTAAAAACGCCTCAAAATCAACTGAAAATAAACCACAAACAGTAGAAATCACAACACCAACCTTAGATGAAAAAATCGGTCAAATGCTGATGATTGGTTTTCGAGGAACAAACCTAACAGAAGATAACCACATTTATAATGACATCAAAAACTTGCATATTGGTGGCGTTGTCTTATATGACTATGACTTATTTTCAGGCGGTAAGATCACTCGAAATATCGAAAATCCAGAACAAGTAAAACAGCTTTGCCGAACAATTCAAGACTTATCGAATACCAAATTATTAATTTCCATTGATCAAGAGGGCGGAAAAGTCAACCGTTTGAAAACGACTTATGGCTTTCCGAAAGTCGGCGTCTCTGCTCAATACTTAGGGACCTTAAATAACTTGGATTCAACACATCACTACGCACAATTAACCGCTGAATTATTAGCCGACTTAGGTATTAATTTTAATTATGCGCCAGTTGTCGATTTGAATATTAATCCAAAATCACCTGCAATTGGAAATATAGAAAGGAGCTATTCCGCTGATGCAAATGTTGTCACAAAACAGGCTACTACCGTTTTAAACGTTTATAAAAACTATGGTATCATTGGGTGTTTAAAACATTTCCCTGGACACGGTTCGGCTGCTACAGATTCGCACTTAGGTATTACCGATATTACAAAAACATGGAATGAAATCGAATTAAAACCTTATGAAAATTTGATTCAACACAATAAAGTCGAAATGATTATGACAGCACATGTTTATAATGAAAATATGGATACCTTACCGGCTACGTTATCAAAAAAAGTGATGACGGATATTTTGCGGAAGCAACTACAATGGGACGGAATTATTATTTCTGATGATATGCACATGGGTGCAATTGTACAACATTATGGCCTGGAGGTCGCTATCGAAAAGGCAATTAATGCCGGTGTCGATATCTTGATGTTTTCCAATAACTCACGAGACTTTTATGACGCTAAAGCCGCTCAAAAAGCAGTCGCTACAATTAAAAAACTCTTGAAAGAAGGTAAAATTACGGAAGCTCAAATTGATCATTCTTATGAGAAAATAATGGCTTTAAAAAATAATTTGAAGTAGAAAATGAAAGTTATTTCGATTGTATTAATTCGATAAGGTTTAATAAAATTACGTAATTATCCCGTCTTATACGTATTTTTACTATATTTGATATCTCTAAAAATTAGACGAAAAATTAATAGAGGATAAACACACAATCATTATATGTAATAATTAGTAATATTTAAAAACCTAATTATCAGACTATTGATTCACCTACTTTTACTTACTTGAACATAACAAAACGGAATGTTACAGCTATTTAGGACAAATTCACCGATTGCAGCAATCTTATTACTGGGCTATGTTCTCATTTTGAGATTGCACAACTTTATCATACCCAACTCGACGACCTGGGAACCGATAAACCCTAACTTTTTTAGTAAAATTATCTATGACTCGGTCGGAACAGATGGATTAATCGCCAATTTGGTTGCTCTATTATTAGTATTCACTCAGGCATTTATCTTGAATAAAATCGTTGTGCGTAATAAGATGCGACGTACGGCAACATATTTTCCTGCCGTTACTTATGTTTTGATAG
>Ga0075467_10002529_pt1 | contig 14407 bp, 12 predicted proteins | sample DEB08_DNA_9_FD_75067 | JGI IMG/M metagenome (GOLD analysis project Ga0075467, IMG submission 75067) | Aqueous microbial communities from the Delaware River and Bay under freshwater to marine salinity gradient to study organic matter... | ecosystem: Environmental > Aquatic > Marine > Coastal ...
GATCCTTCAAAGGTTTCTGGGTTAGTTTCATTCTCCACAAAGGGAAGGATTAATGTTGCGCTTGCAAACGACTTAATTTTCAAAGAAAACAAATATGTTATTAGAAGTGCTCTAGTATATCGGAAAATACCTGAATATCTCTTTGGTATTGGAAATGACGTTTCTATAGATGATGTGGAAGAAGTTACTACTGATAGGTTTTCGTTTAAACTAAATGCCTTGATGGCTATGGGGAATGAGAAGGGGAAGGAGAAGGACCTATATGCAGGTTTCGCAATAGACATCGCTGATTATTCGAATGTTGAAACGGACTCGACCAGCTTTTTAATAGAAGATCAAGTATCAGGGCTTGATGGTGGCACCAACATAGGACTCGGTATATCAGGCGCATATGACACTCGAGATAATAGATACAATGCCTATAAAGGAACATTTATATCAACGAGTTTTGTGCTATATACTAAAACATTTGGAAGCTCCTATGGATTTAATAAGTTTGAACTAGATGCTCGAAAGTACTATAATCCGTGGTTAAAACATGTAATTGCGATTCAAGCCACGACAACTTCATTAGGAGGTGATATTCCTTTCTACAGTCTTGCACTTTTAGGTGGCGATACTAAAATGAGAGGGTATTATGAGGGAGCGCTTCGAGACAAAATATTAGTCGATACTCAAGTTGAATACCGTTTACCTGTTTGGAATATCTTTGGCCTTGTGAGTTGGATAGGTACAGGACGCGTTGCTAAAGATTATAGAGATTTAGCATTAGACGGTTTTTGGCTCTCTTATGGTGCAGGTCTGCGTATAAAAGTTGATAGCCAAGAGAACATCAACCTGCGAATTGACTTTGGCTATGGTCCTGGTGGAATAAGTGGTCTATACTTCAATTTTGCTGAGGCTTTTTAACAACAAGGCATGTGAGTATTTTAAAAAAATAATCAAAAAACGGTAAATCCTCTATTTGAAACCTGAATTTAGGCAACCTCTTCCTGACCAAAACTTGCCATGATAATCCCTAAATGTTATAAACAATTCTTTTGAAGTGTCTGCGCTATATCAGCCATCCCAAGCATTTGTTTCTTAATAAAAAAAAACTTAACTTCTTTAAAATGATAAAAAACAATTACCTTTAGTAGTTAGATTAAATTAATGAACTATCTTAAAATAAACTGAATTATTATGAAAAAAACAGTATTACTAGCACTTACCATTATGTTCTTTGGCATCAGTCAGGCCCAGGACAAAAAGCCAAATATCTTGGTTATTTGGGGAGATGACATCGGCCAATCCAATATTAGTGCCTACACTATGGGATTAGTTGGTTATCGAACACCAAATATTGATCGAGTTGCCGATGAAGGTATGATTTTTACTGATTATTATTCTGAACAAAGCTGTACAGCAGGACGTTCTTCTTTTATAACGGGACAAAGTGTATTGAGAACTGGCTTGAGTAAAGTTGGTATGCCAGGAGCAAAAGGTGGTCTCAGCGAAAAGGATCCTACAATTGCTGAAATGCTAAAACCGTTAGGATATGCAACGGGACAATTTGGAAAAAATCACCTTGGTGATCTTGATGAAATGTTACCAACTAACCACGGTTTTGACGAATTCTTTGGTAATCTATACCATTTAAATGCCGAGGAAGAACCTGAATTAGAAGATTATCCAGATCCAGCTAAATATCCAAACTTCGCAAAAAATTATGGCCCACGTGGTGTTATCCATTCTTATTCAGATGGCAAAATTGAAGATACGGGTCCATTAACAAAAAAGCGCATGGAAACAGTTGATGATGAAACAGTTGCCGCCGCAAAAAAATTCATCAGAAACGCAGTATCCTCAGGTAAACCATTTTTTGTTTGGTGGAATGGCACACGTATGCACTTTAGAACACATGTAAAAGATTCAAATCGCGGTATTTCAGGACAGAATGAATATGGTGATGGTATGGTTGAACACGATATGCATGTTGGAGAATTATTAGATTTATTAGATGAATTAGGAGTTACAGATAATACTATTGTGTAATATGGTACCGATAATGGCCCGCACAAAAACACATGGCCAGATGCCGGTGTAAACCCGTTTAGAGGTGAAAAGAACACGAATTGGGAAGGTGGCTGGAGAACCCCTTCTATGGTTCGTTGGCCTGGAAACATTAAAGCTGGATCTGTTTCAAATGAAATAATGTCGGGAATGGATTGGTTTCCAACATATTTAGCTGCAGCTGGAAATCCAAATATCAAAGAAAATTTATTAAAGGGCGTTACAGAAAATGGACGTACCTACAAAGTACATTTAGATGGTTACAATATGTTACCATTTTTAACTGGAAAAGAGAAAAAAGGCGCACGTCAAGAATTGTTTTATTTTTCTGATGATGGCGAATTAATGGCTTTACGATTTAATGATTGGAAAGTGACGTTTATGCATCAGCCTGCTCAAGGAACGTTAGACACTTGGTCAAAACCAATGGTTACAACAAGAATACCATGGCTTTATAATTTAAGAAGAGATCCTTACGAATTTGCCACTACAACTTCCAATACGTATTGGGATTGGTATCTTGACCATGTATATTTATTGTTGCCAGCAGCTGATTATGTAGGAGGGTTTATTTCAACATTTAAAGAATATCCTCCAAGAATGAAAGCAGCAAGTTTTAATTTAGGAGATACAATGAAGGCCTTGCAAGAGGGTTCTGGCTCGAGATAATATTTAAAAACTATGCACGGGACTGTGTTTTCCAAACATAATCCCGTGCATCTATTAAATAAAATAACAAACTATAAAAACGAAAAAAATTATGAAAAACAAATATGTATCTATTATCATTTTATCGGTAGTTTCATTATGCTTTGCTTCATCCATGAATGCTCAATCCGATAACGACTACCTTGAAATATCTCGTGATGTTCTAAAAATAGAAAAAAAGGCGGCAATTACAAATGTAATGAACCTGAGTGAAGCCGAAAGTCAACCATTTTGGAATCTTTACAACGAATACCAAGGAAAACTCTACATCGTGCATAATAAACGCATTGAAGGTATTAAAGATTTTGCTAAGAACTATGAGAACGTGAGCGATGAAAAAGCGAATGAATTATATCTTAACTACATGGGGTATCAAAGTGACCTTTTAAAACTAAAAAAAGGATATTACAAAAAATTCAAAAAGATACTTCCTGCAGGTAAAGCAGTACGCTTTTTTCAAGCTGAAAATAAGATAGAAACACTTATTGATGCTCAACTTGCAATAGACATACCAATGATTGAAATCAAATAAAAAAATTATGAAAGTAATCTAAATTGATTATTTCCATAATATAAAATGTAGAAAAGCCCTGGCCGCATAGGAGGGGCTTTTTTATTGGGATTAATAGCATTTATCTATTAGACAAAAACATTAAACAGTTAAGTGTTTAAAAAAAAAATGATATTTTTACATATAGCTATTAACATAGTAGTGTAATGAATTCTATCCAAAATTTAAAAGTATGAAGACAAAACTATTGATAGTACTAACAGTCATGATATTTGGCATAAGCCAAGCACAGACCAAAAAACCGAATATCCTAGTGATTTGGGGTGATGATATTGGGTATTCCAACATCAGCATAAACAATCAAGGTATGATGGGATATCAGACACCCAACATTGATCGAATTGGTAAAGAAGGAGCGGTTTTTACCGATTGGTATTCCCAACAATCCTGTACAGCAGGAAGAGCTGCTTTTATATTGGGTCAGCATCCATTTAGAACTGGTTTATTGACAATTGGTATGCCTGGCGCAAAACAAGGAGTGCAACCAAATCAGCCCACTATTGCTGAATTGTTAAAACCTCAAGGCTATACCTCTGGTCAATTTGGTAAAAACCATTTGGGAGACCGAGATGAACACCTTCCTACAAACCATGGTTTCGACGAATTTTTTGGAAACTTGTATCACTTGAATGCCGAAGAAGAGCCAGAGGGTTATTACTACCCTAAAGACCCTGAATTTCATAAAAAATTCGGACCAAGAGGTGTGATTCATTCATATTCTGACGGAAAAATTGAGGATACTGGTCCTCTAACCAAAAAACGAATGGAAACGGCCGATGACGAGTTCACCTCAGCAGCTATTTCGTTTATAGAAAAAGCACATGCCGCTGGCAAACCTTTCTTTGTTTGGTTAAGTGCTACACGCATGCATGTTTGGACACATCTTAAAGAAGACAGTGTTGGTGTTACTGGGATTGGACTATATCCTGATGGGATGGTAGAGCATGATAAATCCATAGGAACAGTTCTCGCTAAGTTAGAGGAATTAGGAATTATCGATAATACTATAATCATGTATTCTACCGATAATGGCGCAGAAAAATTTACTTGGCCTGACGGAGGAACTACGCCGTTTGCAGGTGAAAAAGGTACTACTTGGGAAGGTGGTTTTAGAGCCCCTTGTGTTATTCGTTGGCCTGGAGTTATTAAGCCAGGAACAATCGATAATAATATTTACTCGCATGAAGATATGATGCCTACTTTATTGGCAGCGGCAGGTGTTCCCGATGTAAAAGAAAAATTACTAAAAGGGTACACGGCTGGCAGTAAAACTTTTAAAGCGCATTTAGATGGTTATAATCAAATGTCTTTCTGGAAAGGGGATGTTAAAGAACCACTACGAAATGAAATTTTTTATTTTGATGCTGGTGGAAACTTGAACGCTTTAAGATATAAAAATTGGAAATTGCATTTTACAATAATGGAAGGAGCAATTAATGAAGCATATAGAAAAACGCCTTCTTGGCCAATCTTAATAAACTTAAGAGCTGATCCATATGAAGTATCCTGGAAGTCTTCTATGTACACTCGTTGGTTTGCGGATAATATGTGGACATTTGTTCCAGCACAAGCTTATGTTGCTAAATTTTTAGAAACTTTTAAAGACTTCCCTCCTGTAGCCGGTGGTTCTTTAGGAGTAGACAAAGTTGTAGAGGCTCTTGGTAAAAGACCGCAAAATTAAAACTATACCGATTAAAAAATGCTATAGTCTAAACTATGGCATTTTTTAATCATCATAAATTATCCATTATGAATACAAAAAATATTTTCAATCTGGTTTTGATTTTGCTAATTATTACTACGTTTTTTAATTGCAAAGAAGCAACAGAGGCGAAAGTAGATGTGATGGTCGAAACAATCGACCCACTGCCATCTTGGAATGATGGTGCAACAAAAGAAGCTATCCTAGCGTATGTTAATAAAGTAACTACTGAAGGAAATGATGGTTTTATTCCAGTTTCTGAACGTGTGGCAGTGTTTGATAATGATGGAAATTTGTGGTCGGAAAAACCCGCTTACTTCCAGTTATTTTTTGCCATGGACCGCATTAAAGCTCTAGCTCCAGAACACCCAGAATGGGAAACAACACAACCCTATAAATCTGTTCTTGAAGATGATATGGCAACCTTAATGTCCTTTGGGGAGCATGGACTTATTCAAATAGTAATGGCTACACATGGCAATAACACAGTGAATGAATTTGAACAAATAGTTTCAGAATGGTTAGCGACTGCAAAACACCCGCGCTTTGACAGACCATATACAGAATTGGTTTATCAGCCTATGCTCGAGTTAATTAATTATATGAAGGCTAATGATTTTAAAAACTTTATCGTTTCGGGTGGAGGTATTGAGTTCATGCGTCCTTGGGCAGAGGATGTTTACGGAATTCCAAAAGATCAAGTGATTGGCAGTAGTATCAAAACAAAATATGATTATAATGATGGAAACCCTGTGATTCGCAGATTACCGGAATTAAACTTTATTGATGATAAAGAAGGTAAGCCAGAAGGAATTAATCAATATATTGGAAGAAAACCTGCTTTTGCATCTGGAAATTCTGATGGTGACTTACAAATGATGCGATGGGCAGACTCTAATAAGTATCCATCGTTTCAATTATATCTTCATCATACAGACTCTATGCGAGAATGGGCCTATGATCGTAAATCTTCAGTTGGAAGATTAGATAAAGGACTTGATGAAGCAAATGATAAAGGATGGACAGTAATCGATATGCAAAAAGATTGGAAAGTAGTTTATCCGTTTGAGCTATAAAATTAGTATAAATTAAAAATAATTGTATGTATAAAATAAACTACCTATTCAGAAAAATAAATGTATTTTCATGTGTTATTTTCACCTGCTTTTTTTCATATAACAGTATAGCGCAATCTATCGAGATAACGCCGTCATACGGAGTTCATTTTGGGACTAAATTAAATTATGGGGCAAACTATTTAAAAGTTCAAGGGAATGATCAGTTCGGAATCACAATCGGTGTTGAAACACTTGAAGATGTGATGGTTGAGGCTTCTTATTTTCATCAAGGAACAGAATTACGTATTCGAGATGTTTTTTATGGCCCTTCGGAAAGTCGGTTGTCTGATCTTGCTATGGATTGGATCATGGTAGGTGGGACAAGATATATTCCCTCAGGAAATATAAGACCTTTTATTGGTGGATCGCTTGGGATGGTTATTTTTAGTCCAAGTAATGAAAATCGTGACGTAATAAATCGAACATTAAATAGTCAAACGAAATTTGCTTTTGCATTCAAGGGTGGTGTAAATATAATGTTTAGTGAAAGAATTGGATTGAACCTTCAAGGTAATTTATTCTTCCCAGTAGACTGGGGTGGCTTATATGTTAGCGGTGGATCAGGCGGTATTTCAGGTGGTGTTGGAGTCTCAAGCACGACCTTAATTGGCGGATTTAGTGGAGGTTTGGTGTTTAAACTTAAATAGATCAAAATATGTCTCCTTTTGAATCAATTACAGCTTTAAAAGAGCGAATGTCCAAATCCATTATTGGACAAGAACAACTAATAGATAGAATTATACTGGCCTTGTTGGCAGATGGCAATATGTTATTGGAGGGTTTACCGGGTTTGGCAAAAACGAGGGCAATAAAGGCCCTGGCAAAAAATTTGGATTGCGGTTTGAATAGAATACAATTCACGCCAGATCTGCTCCCATCTGATGTTACCGGCACAGAAATTTATGTGCCAAACGAAAAAGAGAAATTCGTTTTTCAAAAAGGACCTATCTTTAGTAATCTCATTCTCGCAGATGAAATTAATAGGGCGCCAGCAAAAGTGCAATCGGCTTTATTAGAAGCGATGGAAGAACGGCAAGTTACCGTTTCAGGTAAAACCTATAAAATGGAAAATCTGTTCATGGTTTTGGCAACTCAAAACCCTATTGAACAGGAAGGTACTTACCCCCTACCTGAAGCCCAAATGGATCGTTTTTTAATCCATACGATTATTGGCTATCCAGACGATAATGCTGAACTTGAAATTATGCGACTCAATAAAAGAGAAGCCTCAAAATCAAAAAATGATCAGTCATTAACTACTATTTCACCGCAAGTAATTTTTGATGCCCGTGAAGAAATTGCAAAAGTAAAAGTAACCGAAGATATCGAAAAGTATATAGTAAGTCTAATTTCAGCCACACGATACCCTGAAAAATTCGATCCTGAATTGGCTAAATTAATTGAATTTGGTTCTAGTCCCCGTGGTACTATTGCCCTAGATCGTTGCAGCAGAGTTAACGCCTGGATGCAAGGAAAAGATTATGTATCCCCAGAGGATGTTCACACCGTAATTAAAGATGTATTACGACATAGAATTGCCTTGAGTTATAAAGGTAGAGCTGAAGGTGTGACTTCAGATCAAATCATTGACAAATTGATTGAGACCGTCGCAGTTATAGCCTAATCCAGCAGTGTATGAAGTCGAAGACACTAGATAAGAGTCCCAAAATATTTCTTACACTTGAAAATTTACTAAAATTTGAGTGGTTTAGCTCAGTTATCAATTTAGGAAGCGGTAAGCAAAAATCCAACAGTATTTTATCAGGTAGATACGCCTCTAGGTTACGTGGAAGAGGTTTAGATTTTGAGGAGGCCAGACCTTATATCATTGGAGATGATATTAGAAATATAGACTGGAACGTTACGGCAAAAACGGGTAGAACCCACACGAAAGTCTTTACAGAGGAAAAAGAAAAACCAGCATTTATTTTTGTTGATCAGTCCCCTACTATGGGTTTTGGTTCTAAAAATAAAACAAAAGCTGTTATTGCTGGTGAACTCGCTTCTATCATAGCCCATAAAATAAAAAAAGGAGGTGACAGAATTGGCGGTATGGTCTATACTGGAGATAGTTATGAATTAATCACTCCGAAACGTGACTCAAGAAATATCATCTATTTTCTGCAGAAAATTGTGGACGCCAACCAATCAATTTATAAACATAAGGAGATTGATTTTGAAAATTCTTTAACCGAAGTAATTGCCAAAATAAACAATGTTGTTACCCACGATTTTGTGGTATATATAATTAGTGATTTTCACAGATATAGTGATTCTGTATTGCAATACTTAAGTGAATTGTCTCTGCACAATGATCTCATCCTAATAAAGGTATTTGATGAAATGGAAGAGCGAATGCCTTCTGAAAAATTGGTTGTTACCAATAAAACACATCAAATCAATGTAAACGGTAATGATCGAAAACTCAAAGAGAAATTAGAGACTTCGTTTGATAGTAATTATAAGAGTTTTAAGTCAGAACTAGAAAAATACAAGATCAACATTTTTAAAGTAAATACTGCAGATTCCGTAGAAGAGCAGTTAATAGAGGTATTTAGCAATTATAATAAGTAATCCAGGCGCAGTGTTGCAAAACGAAGAGATACAATTAAATCCCATTATCGATGCAGATCCGGTACAATTCACCATGGACACAATTGGATGGAAAATATTATGTATCCTCCTTCTTTCTGCCTTGACGGTAATGATCTACAACTATTATCTTCATTTTAAAAAGAATGCGTATCGCAGAGTGGCTATTTTAAAAATAAACGAATTGTCTTTAGACAATAAAAATTCAATCAGCTTTATAATATCACAAATTATGTTTGAATTGAAACAAACTGCCTTACAGTCTTACGGCCGCAAAGCCGTCGCAGCCTTGGAGGGCGAAAAATGGCTTCAGTTTTTGGATAATACAATAAAGAAATCAAATTTTTGTCAGTATCAGGATATTATTGCCAGTGCAATTTATAAAGATGAATATAAAAAGAGCGGTAGCTTTAATCTAAATGAATTTACAGATATGAGTATTAACTGGATAAAGAAGCATGCCTGAAAATTTTCATTTTGGATATCCCTATGCAGCTTTTTTGGCCGCATTACCATTTTTAGTGTATATGCTACTGCCATCTATTAAAAACCGCAGTACAGCTCTTATCCACCCCTATTTTGATGCCACCGCTGCAGCTTCTAAGCAAAAGCCTAAAAAGGCTTCTCAAGTTAAAAAAAGAGGCTGGTTTACCTCTATATCAATGTATATTATTTGGTTATTATTAGTAATGGCAATAGCTTCTCCTGAACTTGTTGGTGAACCTGAAAAAAAAATAAAAACATCTCGTAACTTTTTAATTTTAGCCGATCTATCATTTAGTATGGCAAACAACGATTGGATTGCTGAAGGCAAACGAGTAACACGCTGGAATGGGGTTAAGAACATAATGGCAGATTTCATCGGTAGAAGGGAAAGCGATAAAATGGGTTTGATTTTTTTTGGGAGCAATGCCTATATTCAAGCACCCTTTACCACTGACCTTGAAACCGTTAAAGTAATGCTTAATGAGGCTGATGTGGGGATGGCTGGCCAATCGACGAACATAGGTAAAGCCATCGTCAAAGGTATGGATATGTTTGAAAGAGATACGATTCAAAGTAAAGTCATGCTTTTATTAACTGACGGAGTAGATAGTGGCACGGAAATTCTTCCTCTAGATGCTGCAAACATGGCGAAAAGAGACTCGACGATAATTTATACCGTCGGAATAGGAGATCCAGGAATAAGTTCTTCAGACCTAGATGAGAGAACCTTAACCGAAATTTCTAATCTAACTGGCGGAAAGTATTTTAGAGCTAAAGATTCAAAAGAACTTGAACGTATTTATGCCGAATTGGATAAGCTCGAGCCTATAGAATATGAAGAGGAGACCTATACACCAAAAACACTGCTCTATTTTTATCCCTTGGGAGCTGCTTTGAGTATTGGGTTCGTTTTGATTTTGATAAACAACCTTCTCTTATTAATAAAACGATTTACTCGCAAGTAATGCTAGAAGAAATTAAACATATCAACTGGGAGAAATTTCACTTTTTACGTCCTGAGCTTCTATGGCTGGCCATTCCTGTGTCGGTTGTTTTCTTACTAGGCTTCTTATTGTATCGCAATCCAAACTCTTGGAGAAAATATATTGCAAAGCATCTGCAGCCTTATGTCATTCAAAAAGGGACAACCTGGAAATCAAGGCTTATCCAACTTTCGGTACTGATTATGTTTGCTATAGGGTTTATCGGTTTTCTAGGCCCCACTTGGAACGAAATTAAAACACCTGTGAAAAAGATTGAATCGCAGCTTGTTATAGCGCTAGACTTGTCTCAAAGCATGTTAGCAAAAGATATATCGCCAACGAGATTAGAACGTGCAAAATTCAAAATCCATGATTTGTTAATAGCTAACCCCCGAGCGGAAACTACACTATTAGTATTTGCAGGATCAACCCACACCGCCATTCCATTTACAACCGATTACAAAATAATTAAAGATCAATTAGACGGCTTAAAACCCTCTATGATACCAATAAAGGGGACGGAATTTCATGTTTTATTTAACAAAATTGACACCTTGTTTAACGACAATAAGGCTGAAGGCAAGATTCTATTAATCACTGACGATTTAGCCGATATATCAATCGAAGAAGTCAGTACTTTTATGCAAGATAACAATGTAAAGCTATACATTTATCCATTTGCTACACAAACTGGAGCCACTGTACCGTCCTTTAAAGAGGTTTCGGCACTAGACCGTGAAAAGCTGAATATTTTAACATCCTTGGAGAATGTAGCCATTTTAGAAATGACTCTCGATGATAGTGACGTAAAGGATCTAGCAGAAGTAATTAGTGATGAATTAATTTTTGAAGACAAACAAGATGCAGAAGAAGAGAACTGGAAAGACAATGGCTATTTACTACTATTTCCCCTAGCGTTTCTGTTTCTTTTTAGCTTCAGAAAAGGATGGACGTTACATCTTGTACTTATCGCTATTACTTTTGGGTCCTGCACTAATCAAGACAAGCTAGATTCTTCAGGTTTTAAATTTGATGATTTATGGTATACGCAAGAATATCAGGCTCAAAAGGAATATGACGCGAAAAACTACCTTGGGGCAGCCTCTAAGTTCAATGATCCAATGCGCAAAGGAGTCGCATATTATAAAGCAGGAGACTTTTTGAGTGCGCAAACAGCATTTGCTCAAGACACGACAGTAAGCGGACTATATAATTTAGGACTAACGTATGCGAAACTGGGTGAGTTAACAAAGTCACAGGCAATATTTAAAAATATAGTAGAAAAAGACCCCTCTAATAAAAATGCCAATTCCAATCTAAATCAAATCACCTTGGCAATTGAACAACTGGATGCTTTAAAACCAGAAGAGGTCGCTCTAAATGAAGAGAAACAAAATGCGAAGAACGAACAAAATAAATCTCCCGAAGACTTGAGTGGCGGCGGGCAAGAAGCAACTAAGAAGGACATGGAAAAGGAAAGAAAAGAAGAGACCGTAGAAACCGAACAACGAAAAGGAAAAGAATTAGATGAATTACCAGACGATTTTAAATCTGGGTCGGGAGAATTGCCCAAAAATATATTAATGCGAAAAGTAGACGATGACCCTGCTTTATTTTTAACAAAAAAATTCCGTTATCAAATTAAAAAGAAACTGGTAGAAGTTAAAAAACCAACAAATAAATGGTGAAAAAACACTGTATAATTCTCCTTTTTTGGTTGATGACCGCTTCGTTGTTTGGTCAAAACCTAATTAGCTATGTTACCTTAAATACTAAAGAGGCGTACATTGGGCAACCGGTTAAATTAACGGTATCCGTTTATAGTTCTACTTGGTTTACTTCTGGCATTGATGTTGGTAACATACAGATAGATGGAGCGTTAACTGTGTTTTTTCGTTCATTAAGTAACTCACAAGATTTTAACGGAAAAAGACATTCAGGAGTAAATTTTTATTACAACATCTTCCCTACCCAAGAAGGAGAAATAAATATCCCAAGTTTATCAATTAATGTAGAATCGCCTAAACCGGGAGGTTATAAAGGTATTAAGCGCACCATTACTACAAAACCAAAGACTTTAGATGTCAAAAGTATCCCATATGGATATGATCCAAATAATTGGCTCGTGGCAACTAGTTTAAATGTAACTCAAAGTTGGTCCAGAAATTTATCTGAAATTAAAGTCGGTGATGTTGTTCAGCGAACGATACGGCGCTCTGCCGGGGGGACTTTATCAGAATTTATACCCGCTACCAATTGGGATAGTCTCAATGGGATTAGTCTCTACCCTAAGCGACCACAACTAAATACCATTAAATCAAAAACAGCTGTTTCTTCCAATAGATCTGAAACCGTTAGCTATTTATTTGAAAAAGAAGGAGAATTTATTATTCCGAAAGTGGAATATATGTATTGGAATGCCGGAACTAAAAAGTTCTACAGTAAACAAATTGATTCCGTAGTGCTTTTGGTAAAACCCAATGACGACCTAGCCATCTTAGCTAGTATGAAAAAGTCATTACAAAAAGAACAAGTTGCAGAAATCGAAGCAGAAGAAAAGCCTCTATTACTATTTGGACTAACACCTAAAATTTTTCTGCAATACTCAGTAATTGGTCTAGGATTTCTTTTTCTTTTATTTATTATTTTGAAAGGGGTTATTTCGTTTATGAAAACGAAATATGAACGCTATTTGAAGTCAGAGACCTATGCATTTAGCAAGGTGAGAAAAGCAATCACAAAACATGAGTATCGCCTTTTTTTAGATGTGACTCCTGCTTGGTTAAATCGATTAAAACCGGGACATAATTCATTGGGAGATGTAGTAAAAGAAAGCGGTTCAAAAGAATTAGCAACTGTTCTTATGCATATCGATGAAATGACATTTAGCTCGCAAGAGTTAGTAAATAACCAAAGCTACAAACTGTTATTGAAAGAACTTAAGCGTATGAGAAGGAACTGCTTTAAGCAGCAAACAAAAAACCGTAAATTAACCATAAAGAATGGCAAATGGTTAAACCCAACGGCGTCTAATTAAATACCTGCTAATTAAAATAATCGATTAGCAAAAACTAAGTCTTTCTTCCATCAGCGACTTGTGCTGAGCTTGCCGAAGTAAGCGGTCTTTCCTCTTTCAGCGCAGCGGTCTTAACTAGAATTTAACTCCTTCATAATTTTTTCTGACTTTTTAATCTGCCCACTATTTTGATAGACCAAAGCCAGCAGGTATTTATAATTCTGATTGTTAGGCTCAATCTTCAAGGCATCCTTCGCATACTTTTCAGCAAGCGTTAAATCCTTATTTTCTTGGTAATAGTACGTAGCTATATTATACATCGCTCTTGTATCATCCGGGTCCAGTTTTATTGCCAGTTTCAATTCTGAAATAGCCTCGGAAGACTGTTCAGTCTCAAAATACAATAATCCTTTTAAATAGTGCGGTCTGCCCACGCTGGGTTCAAGTGCTATCCATTCATCCAAAGTTTCATTAGCCCTTACATAATCCTTGAGTATTGAATAGGCAGTTGCTAAGTTTGAATATACAGGAATAAGTAAGCGGTCCTTTTGAAGAGCCATTTTATAATGTGTTATGGCCTTGTTAAAGTCCCCTTTTTCAAAATAATAATCACCTAATTGCATTCTTCCTGTCGAGAAATCTGCGCTGGAAAACAACATGGTTTCCAATTCTTCGAGGGACGAAGTCCTGTGAATTTTATCTGCTGCACTAAAACTGTTTTCATCAACACCCACAACCAACTGCGCAGCCCCAACTCTTACTAGTTTTATAGAGTCCTTTATATGTTCCAAAGCAATAGAAGTTCGGATCTCAGGAGGCAATGGTCTAAATTTCATCAAAGCTTGGTACTTAACAATGGCAGAACTATCACGCAATACTCTCATCAAGACTTGATAATCACTTTCCGTCGTGAAATTCAAGTTTTCAATCACAGAAGCTCGAGCAATATCTGGTTTCTTATAATCAACGATAAATTCCTCCAGTTTACGACGTTCTTCGGGATTCAAATCATTATGTGTACTCAGTAACAACTCATCTGAGAAATATGCTGCTCTTTCGCTGCCATACCATTCTTTAACCACATTTGCAGCCCAGGAATTGGTTTCATTAGTATGGCATTGAGTACAAGCATTTGGCGTACCATATTCATCTGATTGATCGGGCCTTGGTATCCTAAAA
>Ga0075467_10002533_pt1 | contig 14395 bp, 15 predicted proteins | sample DEB08_DNA_9_FD_75067 | JGI IMG/M metagenome (GOLD analysis project Ga0075467, IMG submission 75067) | Aqueous microbial communities from the Delaware River and Bay under freshwater to marine salinity gradient to study organic matter... | ecosystem: Environmental > Aquatic > Marine > Coastal ...
TGCCCAAACTACAACCGCATCAAAATTGATGTCAGTAAAGGCGAAGGGTATTTCTGTACTGCAGAAGAAGCTGTAGAGGCTGGCTTCACCCGCTCTGCCTCGTGCGCCAATGCGTTTTAAAAGTTTGTGTTGACAATGTCACTACATCTATATACTATGTAGGATATGAGTAAACAAGAAACTATTCAAATTAGGATCAACGCCAAAACCAAAGCCGCAGCACGTAAAACGCTAGATGAGCTCGGACTTGATATGTCGAGTGCCGTCACACTTTTTTTACATAATGTTGTTAATCAAAAAGGTATTCCTCTGGACTTGCGAACTGAAAATGGTTTCACCTTGGCGCAAGAACAAGCTCTGCTCGCAGAAGTAGCTGAAGCCAAGGGCAATGCCCGGCGTTTTGCCACCGTAGATGCCTTGATGAGTGACCTCACTCGATAATCTATGAAATACCAGATTGTTAGGACACGACGTTTCAAGACTGCGTTCAAACGGGTGCAAAAATTACCTGGATTCAAACTTGAGGTGTTTCGCGCGGTCGTTTCTGCCTTAGCAGATGGTGGGACTCTCGATAAAAAATACAAAGACCATAAATTAACTGGTAATCTCAAACGGTTTCGAGAGTGTCATATTGCACCTGACATACTACTCATCTACGAACTTGACGAAGGGGTGTTGACATTAACCCTGGTAACTATTGGCAGTCACTCTTCGTTGTTCAAGTAGTTTGTTCATTTGCGGAGGTATTGCCTCCGTAGTTTTGGTTGTTGCAAAAAATGCAATAACTGCAGCTGATGGCAAGACGGATTAGTGTAGATTGAACGAATGTTAGACGGCTGGCAGTGTTGCAACATTCGTGTCTGCCCCGGACGCCGGACCTCCGGAGATGAATCGACACCCCAAAGGGGAAGCGTATTTCTGCACCGCAGAAGAAGCCGAAGTCGCCGGCTTCACCCGCTCCGCCACCTGCGCCAATGCGTTGTAATCTGGTGTGGATGATGCATCACACCTTCACAAACTATGGTCCGTTGACAATCTAACTGTTGTGTATACAATGGTTAGATATGAAAACAGTCTTAAATGTGAAAACTGACGCTGATGTAAAAAAAGACGCGCAAGCGCTAGCCAAGCATCTTGGTGTGCCTTTGTCAGTAGTAGTCAATTCTTATTTGAAAGAATTTGTTCGCTCTGGCGAATTCACTCTCAGCCGAGAGCCTGTGTTGAAACCAGCAGTGGCCAAACGTTTAGAGCAAGCAGTTCAGGATGTGGAGGAAGGTACAAATCTGTCTCCCGCCTTTAGCACGGCAGATGATGCGATGGCATGGCTAAACAAATAGTCATGCAAGTTGTATTTCACAAATCGTTTAAGAAACAGTACAAAAAACTGCCTAAAAAAATACAATCGCAATTTGGTCAGAGACTGGAGTTGTTGTTAGTAGATGAAACCAATCCGTTGCTGCGGGTACACAAACTCAAAGGTGCTAGAGTGCCTCTGATTAGTATCAATGTTACGGCTGATTACCGGGCCTTGTTTGTACGCAAAGCAGACACCACCACATTTCTAGAAATTGGCAGCCACACCGAGCTGTACGATTAGAGTGTTTGCCTATCCCGGAGCTCGATCCTCCGGAGGTTTGAAAGTGAGTTCTGGGTAGGGTAGCACCTGGTATACTTTATACATATGACCTGGTTTATTTTTGGCGTAGTACTAGGTGGATTTGGTGGGTATGGGGTCGCGCGGTGGTTGCAGCCGACCGACGTAACCTCATTTGACGACGGGGCGGCTGGTGACGCCCAGCAAGCGTCAGCCCAAGCCGCAATTGCTGCCCGTACGCAGCGTCGGCTCGACCGGATTGTTGCCGCCGCCACCGCCGCTGGGCAAATCACCAACGACGGGGTAGAAGACCTCTTTTGCATCAGTGACCGGACCGCCAGCAACTATTTGCGCACTCTAAACGCCCAAGGTCGCCTCAAGCGACAGGGGAGCGGGCGCGGTACGTTGTATACCCCCAAGTAACCCGTTTGCCCGCAAAATGGCGCCATATTGCGGGCAAACGCCCCTAAAATAGCCCCTATTCGTGCCAAAACCAGGCTGTATTCGTGCCACAATGGCACGAATAGGGGCGCAATTTGGCACGAATATAGAGCCAAAGATACTGATGTAAGCAAGCTCGACAACCTGTTCTAATCTGGAACAGGTTCAATACAGTGCTGTGTGAACTGATCGTGCTGAACCCTCCGGAATTTCCGGAGGGTTCAGCAGGTAAATAGGTAAGTAAGTGTCACCCCCCACATCTTGACTAGTGATACACTAGTGATACACTATAACTACTATGGCAACGCTTAAAAAAAGAATCAATATTTCACTCTCAAAAGAAACTGAACAGGCATTGAAATTAATTGCTAGTCGTGACTCTGTGCCGGTTGCTACCAAAGCTGAAGAGATGGTGCGTATAGCGCTCGAGCTAGAAGAGGACGTTTCTTTAGGGGCTCTGGCCGGGCGGCGTGATACTAAGGACGCAACGTATGTCCCTGGTACTGAGGTATGGGGTTAGTGTATAAGGTTGTGTACCATTCTGACGTGGTGTCAGATGACATACCCAGCATCACTAAGTTATGGAAAAAGAAAATTCAGCAGGCGATTGAGATTAAGCTAACGCAAGAACCTACCTTGTACGGCAAGCCACTGCGACGGTCGTTACATCCGTATTACAAACTGCGAGTCGGAGATTACCGCGTGATATACAAAATAAAAACTGATACAGTTTTTATTTTGATGATACAACACCGATCGGTAGTGTATAACGATGCGTTACGCCGTGCCTAGAAACTACTGAAGCTATCTGCACCACGCTATACCCTTTATTTTTTCAGTCGTCTAGCGTCACAGGCGAGGTCAGCATGATATAGTTTTCTCCATATGAAAGATTTCTTGAAATGGTCGGTATTTGCAGGTTTGTTTGCAGTACCGTTTTTGACCCTCTACGTGGCCAATGATTTATTCTTCCCGTATATCACTGGGAAGAACTTTTGGTTCCGGATTATCGTTGATTTCACCCTAGTGGCGTGGATCTTGCTCGCGCTCTATGACAGCAGCTACCGACCAAAATTCTCGTGGATTGTCACCGCCTTTACGGCGCTACTGGCGGTGATGTTTTTTGCTAACCTGTTTGGAGAAAACCCCAACGCTAGTTTCTGGAGTAACTTTGAACGAATGGATGGGTACGTGTCGCTCGTACACACCTTCCTGTACATGCTGATCCTCGGTAGTGTGCTAACGACGAATAAACTGTGGGGGTACCTGCTCAACACCTCACTGATTGTGGCCGGCTACGTGGCACTCTACGGTCTTGCTCAGTACCTCGGAGTGGTTCCAGGCAGTGGGCGAATCGACAGTACCCTCGGCAACGCCGCGTACATGGCGATTTACATGTTGTTCCACATTTTCATTGCGCTGTGGCTGCTCGTGTCAGCGTCACAAACTTGGCAAAAGGTCCTCTACGGACTATCAATCCCGATGTTCACCTTTGTTTTGGTGGAAACCGGTACTCGTGGTACCGCCGTTGGTTTTGCAGTTGGGGTGGCGGTGATGTCGGCGTACATTGGTCTGTTTGCGAAGGAATTCAAGCAGTATCGCAAGTATGCGATTGGTGGGTTTATCTTGCTGGCGGTGGCCGTGGCTGGGTTCGTCGCGGCGCGTGATTCGGCCTTTGTGCAAGACCAACCTAACCTCGCTCGGATCGCCAACATCTCGATTGACGACCTACAAATCCGAGGCATCATCTGGGGCATGGCCTGGGAAGGAGTCAAGGAGCGTCCGGTTCTTGGGTACGGTCAGAGTAACTTTAACTACGTGTTCAACGAGAACTACGACCCTCGGCTCTACGCCCAGGAGCAATGGTTCGACCGGGGCCACAATATTTTCATGGACTGGTTGGTGACGGGTGGGTTCCTTGGGTTGTTTGCGTACCTCAGTATCTTCCTCGCTGCCGCCTACTACCTATTTTGGCGACCTCTGCGTGACCCTAATGACCAAGCCTTTACCGTCATTGAGCGGGGGATCTTGCTCGGGCTACTGGCCGGCTACTTTACCCACAACCTGGTGGTGTTTGATAACATCGTCAGTTACATCTTCTTTGCGGTGATTCTAGGACTAATTCACTCCAGGGTAGCCACGCCAATCAAAGCGATCGCTGATAAAAAAGTTGACGAGGTCGCGATTACCCAAGTAGCGCTGCCACTGCTTGCGGTTGCATTTGCTGCGACTGTGTACTTTGTCCACGCGCCGGGTATGGCGGCTGCGGGTGACATCATCAAAGCCTACGGTACCGCTAGGCCAACGGTAGTCGCTGGCGTCCAGCGCCCACCAGCCGGGCCCGAAGCGATGCTCGAGCAATTCAAAACCGCCATCGAGCATGACTCGTTTGCGCACCAGGAAATCACTGAACAGCTATCGCAGCAGGCGATGAACCTAGCCCGCAACCCAGAGGTGAGCGCAGAAGTCCGCGAGTCCTTTGCCGCGTATTCAGAAGAACAGTTGCTGCGACTAGTGACTGAAAAACCCGGTGACGCCCGCGTCCACGTGTTTGTGGCTAGCTACTACCGAGCTACCAACCAGCTCGATCGAGCTGCCGCTGAAATGGCGATTGCTCGGACGCTGTCTCCAAACAAACAAGCCATCATCCACCAGCAAGGGTTTATTGCTCTAGCTCAAGGGGACAACGCAACCGCTACAGAATTCTTTAAAACTGCGTTTGACTTAGACCAACGCAACCCCGAAGCGCGTGAGTACTACGCCGCTGGTCTCTTGTACCAAGGTGACATCGAGGGGGCAACCGCTCTGCTTGATACCGACGCCACCAAAGCGCGGTTTGCTAACAGCGAATTCCTACTGGGTGCTGCCAACCAGGCTGGGGCCAATGATCTACTCATTGAACTGTTTACTTACCGTCTCGAAACCGAACCAACCGTTGCGCAAAACTGGGCTACTCTCGCCTTCCTCTACTACAACCAGGGAGATACCGCGCGCGCAGTCGAGACCCTCGTTGACGCCCAAGTAGTAATCCCAACCTTTGCATCGACATCGAACTGTATTATCGGCAACATTCAAGCGGGCGTAGATCCACAACTAGGCTGCTAGTGAGACTATGCACGTTCAGGAACACGTCGAACTGGCACCATACACCACGCTCAAAGTCGGTGGGCCAGCTCGGTACCTGATAGAAGTCTCAACCAAAGCTGAATTAGAACAGGCACGTTTGTTTGCGCAGCAAACAAACGTGCCTGTTTTGGTGCTTGGCCAAGGGTCCAATGTCCTGGTGTCTGATACTGGGTATGACGGGTTAGTGATCGTCAACCAGATTAACGGTCGTGACTACCACACTGCGCCCGACGGTACTGTCACCGCTACCTATGGTGCCGGCGAGGGTTGGGACGCGGTCGTGGCCGACACGGTCGATCGGGGCTACTGGGGGCTAGAAAACCTCAGTCATATTCCCGGTACCGTTGGCGCGACCCCGGTCCAAAACGTCGGCGCCTACGGGGTCGAGGTTTCGGACCGAATCACCTCCGTCGAGGCATTCTCTTTGCAGACTGGTGAAACAAAAACTTTCACCAACTCTGACTGTCAGTTCATCTACCGCGATTCGTTTTTTAAAACCGAAGCCGGTCGCGGGTGGATCATCACCAGTGTGACGTTTGCCTTGTCGACCGACAGCGCGGCCGCCGTACTCGGGTACGCCGACTTGCGGGCGTTTGTTGAATCCAAATCGGACTTCACCCAACTGGAACTACGCCAGGAAATCATCCGCATCCGGTCAGAAAAATTCCCCAACTGGCAGCAGGTCGGTACCGCTGGGTCCTTTTTTAAGAATCCGCTGGTCTCGCCCGCCAAGCTTACTGACTTGCTCGGCCAGTACCCTGACCTACCTCATTTTGCCCAGCCCTCAGGCGAGTACAAGGTCGCCCTGGGGTGGATTCTCGACCAGGTCTGCCACCTGCGCGGGTACTGTGACGGTGAAGTGTGTTTATCACAGCACCAGGCCTTAGTGCTCTTGAATCACGGCTCGTCTGCCACGGCGGTGACCGACTTTGTCACCCATGTGCAAACGGTGGTGTATGACAAAACCAAAATCCAAATTGAACCAGAGGTTCGCCTGATCTAGCCTTTGCACTATAGGAATATCACCTATATACTAGCCACTATGTCATTCCTAGATCGATTTTTTGGACCAACCTATCAGAAAGAACTCAAACAGCTACACCCCCTAGTCGAGTCAATAAACGCGTTAGAATCGCAATTTGAAGGCCTCAGCGACGCTGATCTGCCTGTCCGACTAGCTGAATACCGAGACCGGGTCGCCGGCGGAGCCTCACTTGACGAGGTTTTAGTAGAAGTATTTGCACTCACCCGCGAGGCCGCCAAGCGCACCATGTCGATGCGTCACTATGACGTCCAGCTGATCGGGGGCATGATCCTCCACAAAGGCAAGATCACTGAAATGCGAACCGGAGAAGGAAAGACTCTGGTAGCGACGCTCCCGGCCACACTCAACGCTCTTGGTGGTGGGGGTGTCCACGTTATTACCGTTAACGACTACCTCGCTCGGCGTGATGCCGTCTGGATGGGGCAAATCTACGCTGCTCTTGGTTTGTCGGTTGGAGTCATCAACCAAACTGGTTCATTTTTATACGACCCCGCGCACGAAGAAAAAGACGCCGAACGAGACGCCGAAGGTTCATACAAAATTGTCTATGAATTCCTGCGCCCGTGTACCCGTCAAGAAGCCTACAAAGCAGACATCACCTACGGAACCAACAGTGAGTTTGGGTTTGACTATTTGCGAGACAATATCGAATACGAAGTAGACCGACTGAGGCAACCAAAACATGCCTACGCGGTAATCGACGAGATCGACTCAATTCTGATCGACGAAGCCCGGACCCCGTTGATCATTTCCGCCCCAGCGCCAGATACGGCAAACCTGTACACCACCTTTGCGCAAATTGCCGCTGGACTAAAACCAGACGAACATTTTATCGTCGATGAAAAAGCCAAAAGCGCTACGCTCACCGACGCCGGAATCGAGGTGGCTGAACAAGCTCTCGGGATTGAAAACATCTACACCGACAAGGGGATCAAGTACGTCCACCACCTAGAGACCGCGGTCAAAGCCCGGGCGATCTTTAAAAAAGATATCGAGTACGTTGTCCAAGACGGACAGGTGGTGATTGTTGACCAGTCAACTGGTCGCCTCACTCCGGGCCGTCGTTGGTCAGACGGTTTGCACCAAGCGGTCGAAGCCAAAGAGGGAGTCGAGATCCAAAAAGAATCCCGCACCTTTGCGTCTATTACGTACCAGAATTATTTCCGTATGTACGACAAGCTGTCTGGTATGACCGGTACCGCCATGACGTCTCAGGAAGAATTCTTTACCGTGTATGACCTGGAAGTCATCCCGGTCCCAACCAACAAACCAGTGCAGCGTATCGATCGTAACGACCTCATCTACCAAAACGAAACTGGTAAATTTGACGCTATCATCGCCAAGGTCAAAGAGGTGCACGTCACCGGTCAGCCGATTTTGATTGGTACCGCATCAATCGATTCAAACGAACGACTTGCCAACGCACTGGAAAAGGCGGGTATCAAACACCAGATGCTCAACGCCAAAAACCACGAATCTGAAGGCGAGATCATCGCCGCTGCTGGAAAGCTGGGGGCAGTGACCCTCGCGACCAACATGGCTGGTCGAGGAGTCGACATTAAACTCGGTGGTCCAGACGCTACCCCAGAAGAAGCCGAAGCGATTAAAAATCTCGGTGGACTGTTCGTGCTTGGTACCGAACGTCACGAAGCTAGGCGCATCGACAACCAGCTCCGTGGACGATCAGGGCGCCAAGGGGACAAAGGCGAGACCCAGTTCTTCGTCTCGATGGACGACTCACTGATGCGGGTGTTCGGGGGTGAACGAGTAAAAAACATGATGGGTACATTCAAAATCCCGCCTGACCAACCAATTGAGTTAGGAATGATTTCCCGGACCCTCGAAAGTGCCCAAACTAAAATCGAAGGTTTCCACTTCGATTCTCGAAAACAAATCCTCGCGTACGATGATGTGCTCAACAAACAGCGTCAAGAAATGTACGCCCTGCGCCGGGGACTCCTAGAAGCCGACGAAGAAAAAATCGCTAGTTTTGCCGAGAAAATGTTCACCCAGATCCCAGAATCTCGGGATATTAGCCAGGCAAAACAAGCTGAATTAGGAGAAGACGTTTACCGGGATATTTTTAGGCGACTGTCCCTCCAGATCCTCGATATGCTCTGGGTTGAGCACCTCGAAGTCATGTCGTTCACCCGCTCTAGCGTTAACCTTCGGGCCTATGGCCAACGTGACCCTCTCATCGAATATCGCAAAGAAGGCACCCGGTTATTCAAAATGATGCAGGAAACGGTCTTTGATCGAATCGCTACAGCCTTACCACAGGTGCAACCCCAAGCGGTAAAAGCTGAAGAGGAACAACGAAAGCTAGAAGCCAAAGCTGCTCAAAAAAGCGCCGGAGCAACCACCACCGCTACTAAGCCACAACGCTCAGACCCCGTTGTGAACGAGTCAACTTTTGGTCGCAATGACGTCGTGACAATCGAAAATGGCGGACAGATCAAACAGCTCAAATACAAAAAAGCCGAACCGCTACTAGCGCAAGGCTGGACTCTCAAGGAAAAATAATTTGGCTAGAATATAATCTGCCGGTATAATCGAGTAATGAAATTCATTGCTCGATTTTTACTTAGTGTTCTTGGTCTGCTGATCATTGCCGAGTACGTTCCCGGTATTAGTCTGGAAGGTATCTATGTTGCCACCATCTCGGTACTGATTCTCGGTCTACTTAACGCGGTAGTACGTCCGGTACTTTTTATTCTCACGCTACCAATCACTATTCTTACTCTAGGCTTATTTTCCTTTGTTTTAAACGCTTTATTGTTCTGGTTCGTGGCTTCATTTATCGACGGGTTCACGGTCGATGGATTCCTCGCAGCCCTTTTAGGCTCACTCTTGATGACGGTTGTTAACATGCTGGGTTCCTCTTGGATCAAGTAACCATTGCTATCTGGCAGGGCGTGCGGTACTGTACCTACATGTTTGTAGATGAAATAACTATATATGCGAAAGCGGGCGACGGCGGGAACGGCGTTGTTCGTTGGCGCCAAGAAAAATTTATGCCCATGGGCGGTCCGGCGGGAGGAAACGGCGGTAATGGCGGCGACGTGTATGTTCGTGCGGTCAAAGACCTCAACCGACTATCAAAATACACTGGAAAAAAAGAGTTTATTGCTGCTCGTGGCAAGGACGGAGGCAACAGCTCGCAGCACGGTCCAAACGCTGAGGATACTTTTATCGACATCCCAGTCGGTTCAAAAGTAACCGACATTGACCGTAACCGGGTATTTGAAATGACAGAAGTTGGGGAAGAAATCCGCATCCTCAAGGGTGGTGGCGGTGGTCTTGGTAACGAGTACTTCAAATCTTCGACCAACCAAACACCTCTCGAACAAACCAACGGCAAGCCGGGAGAGGAAGGAAACTTCTTGATCGAAGTTTCGTTGATGGTTGATCTAGGATTGATCGGTCTGCCGAACGCCGGCAAGTCTACGCTGCTCAACAATGTGACCAATGCGAAATCAAAAATTGGCGCCTACGCCTTTACAACCCTCGAACCACACCTTGGTGACATGTACGGCTACACAATTGCCGACATTCCCGGGTTGATCGAAGGAGCCGCCGCCGGTAAGGGGCTCGGACACAAGTTCCTCCGCCATGTCTCGAGGACAAAAATGCTCCTCCACCTTGTTTCGCTCGAGAACGAAGACATCGAAAAGACGTATTACACCATTCGAAAAGAGCTAGAATCATATGCTCATTCACTATCAGAGAAAGAGGAATGGATTATCTTAACCAAAAAAGACCTTGTAGAACAAGCCGATATTGACGCAGCTGTATCAGCCCTTGAAAAAAATAAAAGGCGTGTCTTTGTTATCTCTGAAAACGACCCAGATTCCATCAAGCAACTACGTGATGCGCTTGTCGCTCACCTAGCCAACGAGTACAATACCAAGGAATAAAAATTTGTATGAAATATTTTCCGACGATTGGTCTAGAAGTGCACGCAGAATTAAATACTAAATCAAAAATGTTTTGTGGTTGCACCAATGCGCCACACGCTTCGGAAGTAAATACAAACGTGTGCCCAGTCTGCCTCGCGCATCCCGGCACGCTACCGGTTCCAAACAAAGAAGCGATCGAGATGGTCCTGCGGTTCGGCCAAGCCATCGGCGCACAGAAAGCTGACTACTCGGAATTCGACCGCAAGAATTATTTCTACCCGGACATTCCAAAAGCGTATCAGATCAGTCAGTACGCTTTTCCATTTTTAACCGGCGGGTCACTCAAGGGTGTCGAGCTAACCCGAGTGCATCTCGAAGAAGACACTGCCCGCAGTGGTCACGAAAACAGTGAGGGGAGTGAAGTTGATTTCAACCGCGCCGGTGTCCCATTAATGGAACTGGTCACTGAGCCAGTCATGCACGATTCTAAAACGGTCGGTGATTTTGCTCGTGAGCTCCAACTAGTTTTACGCACCCTGGGTATTTCTGACGCCAACATGGAGCGCGGCGAAATGCGAGTCGAAGCCAACATTTCCATCAGTCCAGTGGAAGGGGAGTTGGGTACTAAAGTAGAAGTTAAAAACCTCAACTCGTTTAAAGCGGTCGAAGCGGCCATCGAATACGAAATCAAACGACACACCGTTGCTCTAGATAATGGGGAAGAGTTAACCCAAGAAACTCGGGGTTGGGACGAGAACACAGGTAAAACCTTTAGCCAACGTTCCAAGGAAACGGCCAAAGATTATCGCTATTTCCCAGATCCAGATATTCCCAAGCTAAAAACCTCCGAGATTCCAGACTACCATGCAGCTGTATTGTCCGAGAAAATACCCAAAATGCCTAATGAAAAAAGGCTAGAACTGCAAAATCTCGGATTGTCTGAACAAATGATAGAAACCCTGATCACCGATCTCGAACTGGATACTTTTTTCAATGCAGTAGTAGCTATCTTGGTAGACGCCGACCCCAAGGCCACTGTTCTTGCAGCCAACTACATCTCCTCTGACTTAAAAACGGTTGAAGGCGGCGCAACCATTATGCCTGCCGTTTTTGCAGAACTTATCAACCTGCTGCACGCCGGTGACATAGGCTCACGTGGAGCAAAGGACTTGCTTCCCAAGTTGGTTGGATATACCGGTACAGTCAAAGCCTTAGCCGAAGCTGAAGGAGTAATGCAAAACTCGAGTCCTGAAGTGCTGCAGCAATTGATTGCTACCGTCGTTGCCGATAACCAACAGCAAGTGGAAGAATACCAGTCTGGTAAAGAAACAGTTCTCAAGTATCTCGTTGGGCAAGGGATGAAGCTGTCAAAAGGATCAGCCAATCCAGCCCTGCTGGAAGAAATGCTAAAAACCGAGATAAGCAAGTAATCCACACTATTTTAATCTCTATCTCGTTTAGACCAACTGGTTTGGTACACTACTACTAGTGCAGAAAATCTCTTTTGGTAACCGGGAATACGTCAAAGCGTCTGAAGCCGCTAAGCGCTTTAAATACACCCAAGACTACATCGGTCAGTTATGTCGTGGCGACAAGGTAGACGCCCGGCTCGTTGGCCGTGTCTGGTACGTGAACCTGGAATCAATTACCGAATACCGTAAAACCAAGCACGCCACTCAAAAAAAAGCGGCCAAGAATTACCCGACCACTAAGCGCAATCCAAAATCAGCCGTAGAACCAGTTGTACGCCCTAAAACCGCCCGTAAACTACAAGAAATCTTTCCTAACGAAGCCAAGATAGCTGTCCGACACGTGTCAGCTACCTATTCACGTGACCAAACTGCCAATATCCCCGTACTCACCTCAGTGACTACAGGTAAGCAATCTGAAGCCTCAACTCAAAAAGAAAAACGGATGGTAATCATCAAAGTTCGACCGCATACCAAGAAAGGCACGTTGTATCAAACTGAAAAAATACCCGATGTAGCTTTAAATTCAAAGCTAAAAGTAACCGACAACATCATCGACCTGGTGCCAGCGACCCTAGCTGATGCGTATAAAAACTCCGCACCTGGAGGATCTCATGCCCTTCAGGTGTCTAACGTAGCACCAGAACCAGCAAAGGAAACTGTCAATTTTCATCCCACCCCTGTCCCTCAACCGAAACCTGCGCTCACAAAGGCTCCTGCTGCAAAAAAAGCTACTCCTCGCAGTCGGCTGGTTGGCTGGTCACTGCGCAGTGTGTATTTTTCTGGTGCCATAGGTGCTGCACTGCTGCTCCTGGGCGGTACTCATTTCATTGAAACTGGGGCCCTCGCACCCACTTCAGGGGTTAGGTTTGACGTCGACACAGCATTCGAAACAATCCGCCAACTCTTTCAATAGTTGTTAACAGAGCATCCCACATTTTTTGCGATATAGCTATATAATTAGCGGATATTGTTATGAAATCTCCGGTTGAAATAAATGGAAAAATATTTGTTCCCGTGAGACAGGCAGCTGACCGTTTTGGTTATTCCAGCGACCACCTTACTCGACTAGCGAAAGCAAAAAAGATTTCGGCAGCTCAGCTCGGTCGTTCGTGGTACGTGAGCGAGTTGTCTATAACCAATTACCTCGAGGACCAGCAGGCAGAAGCGCTCGTGCGTAAGCAGATCCTCAGTAAAAAACGCCAAGTCGAATTGGGACTGCATGCCGCTCTGTCTACCGCCAGCAGTAATCGAGTTAAACACTCAGAAAAAAGTGGCAAGTTGGCTAGCGTATGTGCCTGCCTGTTTTTCGGATTCCTGATTGCTGCAGCTAGTCAGATCGCACCGTCTTCCTTGACGTCTTTGGCTTCGCTTGGTTGGTCGGCTCCGGTTGTGCCGCTGGCTGTAGACGAATCAGGAGCAACGCAAGCCGTCTTCTCTTATGACGATACCGTCCTGGTGAGTAATTCTGATCGCCGCGTCGAGAAACCAGTAGTAACCCCGCAATGGGTCCTTATATCACCATGAGTAATCTAGCTAATACAATTAGGCGGCAACGATCGTATCTGCTTGCAGGGTTCTTCCTGGTTTCTGTTGCTGCGTTCTTCCTCCTAGTAACCCCAGCCACCGCCCAACCAACCCCCACCATTAACTACCAAGGCAAGCTGTCAGACAACACCGGCGCTGCGGTAGTAGACGGAACATACAATGTTCGCTTCTGGCTATTTGAAAACACCGGCCAAGCGACCACCAGCGCACTCTGGAGCGAGTCTCTCACCGGCGCCAACCAAGTGTCTGTCGTCAATGGTCTCTTCTCAGTCATGCTCGGCAGTACCTCACCGCTGACTAGCGTCGACTTCAACCAACCGTTGTTCCTCGGGGTCGAGATTGGTGGGACCGGCAGTCCAACCTGGGACGGCGAGATGCTGCCGCGAAAACCTTTTGGATCAGTCCCTGCGGCCTTCCAAGCGCAAGAGGCAGACAACGCTCAAACCCTCGGTGGTATCGCAACCACCTCATTCCTGCGCTCGGACGCTCCAGATAGTATGGATGCCTTTTTGACCCTGACCGCAGGTGCCCAAACTTCCGACCTCGTAGTTGTCGGCACCGCCACCACCACCAACCTGGTGGTCGGCTCTGACTTTATCTCTGACCTCACTGGCGTCGGACTCACTATCACTGGCAACGCTCTATCAGTTTCCTCATCATCACTGAACCTCACCCTGAGTGGCCTCACTGACACCAACCTCACTAGTCCAGCCGAAGGTGACTTGTTTTCATACAACGGCAGTGAGTGGGTGAATGTGGCGACCAGTTCGCTCGGGTTTGTCGACACCGGGGCCACTGACTTCCTCTCACTCACCGACACCCCAGGGTCATTTAACGCTAACCGAATCTTGTTCCAGTCCGGGTCAGCGGTGACCGATAGTGCCAACTTCACCTTTGACGGCACGGCGCTCACTATCGGCGGGATGACCATTTCTGATGTCCTCACCACCCACACCGGCGCCTCTACTACGACGGTTCCAAGCAATAACCCGTACGCTTGGACGATCAGTACCGGCGTGGGGGTACCACCGTTATTCCGGATCGACACCACCACCGGCCAAGAGTTCGTGAACATCGGCAACGGTACCGGTGACGTGCTGATTGGTGGCATTGGGTCAGGATCAAACCTCGTCTTTGAAGAATCTTCAACCATCTCAGGCCAAGGTACCAACACCGTCACGCTCGGTGAGTCTGGCGACACGTTCAACGTGGCCGCGTCATTCTTTGGGGTTGGTACCAGTACCCCTAGTCAACCATTTACCATTGCGACCAA
>Ga0075467_10002534_pt1 | contig 14395 bp, 14 predicted proteins | sample DEB08_DNA_9_FD_75067 | JGI IMG/M metagenome (GOLD analysis project Ga0075467, IMG submission 75067) | Aqueous microbial communities from the Delaware River and Bay under freshwater to marine salinity gradient to study organic matter... | ecosystem: Environmental > Aquatic > Marine > Coastal ...
CCGGGGTGCCGCCGGTGAAGTTGACGATATCGGGATAGCTGACCCAATAAGGCGCCGGGATGATCACTTCATCGCCCGGGTCGACGGTCGCCACCAGCGCGTTGAACAAGGTGTGCTTGCCGCCGCTGTTCACCGTGATCTGGTTGGTCGCGTAGGTCAGGTGATTGTCGCGCAGGAACTTGCCCGCAATCGCCTCTTTCAGGGCCATGGTGCCGTCGACGACGGTATATTTGGTTTCCCCGTCGCGGATCGCCTTGATCGCCGCATCCTTGATGAAATCCGGCGTGTCGAAATCCGGTTCGCCGGCGGACAGGCCGATAATATTAATGCCCTGGGCCTTCAGTTCGGATACCCGGCCGGTCATGGCCATGGTGGCAGAAGGTTGAATGCGTCCGAGAGCTTTGGAGATAAGGGTCATGGGAGGTCCTGTCGCAAGGAATAAGCGTGACTGCCTAATATCATTGGTGCTGCACTGCAACAGGGAGAATGCGGCGCAGGCGATTTTTCCTCACCGCGGCGGGAGGCGCCGGCTATCGCAGGATCATCATCCCGGTAAATTTCAAAAATCTGTCTTCGAAGCAGACTCCAAAATCACGTCATCACGGTAAACTTGCCGATGCCCGGATTTTCGCTGTCGATGACATATTTTATGTTGATATTCGCATTCTCATAACGCTCAATTCGGCTTGATCCCACGGCTTGCGGATTCAGTTTATTGGCCTTGACCGCCTTTTTGTAGGCCACCGGCGTATATGGCCAGGGATTGTCTGGATTGGCGATCTTGATGTGCGCGACCCATTTGGTAACGGGGACCGGCGGACCAAAGATGCTGTTGGTCACGCGTTTTTCGAGCTGCTCGCTCACTTTTGTGATGTGCGCGTCCACGCTGCCTTGAGCCACCGAATCGACGCGCTTTGATTCGATCGCCATATCATTGCTGGCAAACACATCAGGCTCCATGTCGGTATCCATCCCGAACGTGATTTCCTCCAAACCGATGCCCTGATCGTCATTATATCCCGTTGCCGCGATCAGCTCTTCATATATTCTTGAGGCAGCATTGATTGATGTCTGAGTCCAGTGCTTCAAGCGCACCGCTTTTTCATAGGCGACATCCCGATCGAAATTGGGGTTCACGCCTTGATGCGCGACCTTGTCGGAAAAATGCTCTCTTTTTGCCACCAGTTCCGGCTTATATGTATTGTAGATCGCGGTTGCGACGGCTGTCCGTGTCTCGTCAATCAGTTCGGACTCCTCGAGAAACCCCTCGAAATTTGTCTGCGCCTCGGCGAGCTCGGCCTTCACTCCGGCGCGCTGGACGACAGCGCCGCTCAGCGCCAACGCCTTCAGTTGCACCTGCGCGCCGCCCGGCAGACCGAGCCCCATCGCCCGCCCCCCCATCACGTCCGCTTCCCGCTCCAGCCCCGCATCGTCATTGACCGGCACCCCGCCCGTCATCTGCATCGTCGGTTTCACCCGGCCCTGCGCCTGCTGGACGACGTGCCAGGCCTCGTGCGGCAGATGCCGGTCCTGCCCGGGGGCCAGATGGATGTCAGAGCCCTGCGCAAAGGCATGGGCCTGCAGCTGGGCGGGCCGCGACGAATTGCGGTGCACCCGGACATGATCCATCGACAGGCCGGACAGCGATTCAATCCCGGATTTCAGATTGTCGGGCAGGCCGGAGCGGTTGACCGGAGCGGCGCTCTGCATCTGCGTCAGCTCTTCTTCCTCGAGGCCCTTGCGCTGGATTTGGTCCGAAGCCGATTGCAGCCGCTGCACCGGCGGCGATCCGTTCATCGCCCGGGCAAAGGCCCGCATCCGGTCCCCATCGGGCGAAACATCGACCGCCGGGCCGGGCCGCGACGCTGCCGACCCGGGTCGCACCCGGGCCTGTTCGGTCTTGCTGGCATGCTCCATCCGCAATCTCCCTGCCTGACGATGACAGGTCCCGGGCGATAATGCCGAACGATTACGCCAATTTAGGCCGCTTTTATCAATCACCGCCTTCCGTGATCGGAAAACCGGCGAGTGATGCGTCCATGCGCTCAGCTGCGTTTCTTCACAAATTCGGCGCGCAAGACTAGGCCCTTGATGCCCTCATGCTTGCAGTCAATCTCCTGCGCGTCGCCGGTCAGCCGGATCGACTTGATCAGCGTCCCGCGCTTCAGCGTCTGTCCCGCGCCCTTCACCTTGAGGTCCTTGATCAGGGTGACGGCGTCACCATCGGTCAGGACATTGCCGACCGCATCGACCACTTCCGGCCCGCTCGCACGCGCCGCCGCATCGGCCGGGCTCAGCCATTCGCCACTCTCCTCGTCATAGACATAATCGCCCGCGCCCTCGCTCATGACAGCGACTCCAGCGCTTGCGTCATATCCGCGATGATATCGTCGATATGCTCGATCCCGACCGACAGCCGCACCACATCGGGCCCGGCACCGGCGGCGACCAGTTCCTCGGCGGACAGCTGGCTGTGGGTGGTCGAGGCGGGGTGGATGATCAGCGAGCGCGTGTCGCCGATATTGGCAAGATGGCTGAACAATTTTACCGCCGAGACCAGTTTTGTGCCGGCCTCGAAACCGCCCTTCAGGCCAAAGGTGAACACCGCCCCGCCCTTGCCGCCAAGATATTTCCGCGCCAGCGCATGATAGTCGCTGTCCGGCAGTCCGGCATAGGACACCCAGCTGACCTCGTCGCGCCCCTGCAGCCACTGCGCCATCGCCAGCGCATTCTCGCAATGGCGTTCCATCCGCAGCGCCAGCGTCTCCATGCCGGTCAATATCTGGAAGGCGTTGAACGGCGCCAGCGCCGGCCCGAGATCGCGCAGCGACAGCGCCCGCGCCGCCAGGATGAAGGCCAGCTCGCCAAAGGCCTCGGTAAACACCTTGCCATGATAGGACGGGTTCGGCTGGTTGAGAAAGGCATATTTCGGGCTCCTGCTCCAGTCGAACTTGCCCGAATCGACGATCAGCCCTGCGAGGCTGTTGCCATGGCCCCCGAGAAATTTGGTGCCGCTGTGGACGATGATATCCGCGCCATGCTCGAACGGCCGGCACAGCATCGGCGAGGCCATGGTATTGTCGACCACCAGCGGGATGCCGGCGGCATGGGCGATATCGGCGATCGCCGCGATATCCTGAACGACGCCGCCGGGATTGGCGAGACTCTCGATAAACACACAGCGCGTGTCATCGGTGATCGCACCCCTGACCTCGTCCATATTGTCGGCATCGACAAAGCTGACGTTCCAGCCGAATTTCTTCACCGCATGCGCAAGCTGGTTGAGCGAGCCGCCATAGAGTTTCTTCGCCGCGACGATATGCGCGCCGGGGTCCATCAGCACATGGAAGACGATCAGCTGCGCCGCATGGCCGGAGGCCACCGCCAGCGCGCCGACCCCGCCCTCCATCGCCGCGATCTTGCCCTCGACCGCGCCGTTGGTCGGGTTCATGATCCGCGTGTAGATATTGCCGAACGCATCGAGATTGAACAGGTCGGCGGCATGCTCGACATCGTCGAAGACATAGGAAGCGGTCTGGTAGATCGGCGTGATCCGCGCATTGGTCGCCGGGTCCGGCGCGGTGCCGGCGTGCACCGCCATGGTTTCGAGGCGGGGGGTTTCGAGACGGGTGGTTTCGGCAGCTTCGGTCATGGCGGGACTCCGTTTTTGATGCAGCCACGGGCTATGGGATTGCCGCCCCTTTTACCAGAGGCTTCGGCCCCTTGCAGACAAATAATGGCCGCAGGCCCTGGCTGGAACGTCACGGCCCGATTACGGCTATTGAGACATCTATCACCAGCGGCGCATTCGCTCTAATCCGGCCACCATAGCGATCCATGCCTGCCTGCAAGCGCCGCCCAACCCGCGGCCATCCGAACCGGAGAATGACTATGAACTTTCGCACATCCGCCCTGTTTCTGTCTCTGGCCGCCTGTTCGCTGGCCCCGATCGCCGCGCCCGCGGCCGTCGCAGCGCTGAAAGAGGGCGCGAAGGCGATGGATTTCACCACCCAGGCGGTGCTCGGCGGCAAGCCCTTCACCTTCAATCTGAAACAGGCGCTCAAGAAAGGGCCGGTGGTGCTCTATTTCTATCCCAGGGCCTTCACCTCGGGCTGCACGATCGAGGCGAACCAGTTTGCCGAGGCGACCGACGAATTCAACGCCATGGGCGCCACCGTCATCGGCATCAGCGCCGACACGATCGAGACGCTGAAAAAATTCTCGGTCGAGGAATGCCGCAGCAAGTTCGCGGTCGCGGTCGGCAGCAAGCAGGTGATCAAGGCCTATGACGCCAACCTGCCGGTGATAGGCGGCGCCAACCGCACCACCTATATCATCGCCCCCGACGGCACGATCATCTGGAGCCACAGCTCGCTCAATGTGAAGGGCCATGTCCCGGGCGCGCTGGCCGGGGTGAAGGCTTGGCAGAAGGTGATGGCGGGGAGATAGGGAACCAGTCGGCGGTCCGAACGGTTGATCCTCGGGAGAATTGATTCACAAAGGAGAGCCATGCCCGCCAAATCCAAAGCCCAGCAGCGCGCCGCCGGCGCGGCCCTGTCAGCCAAGCGCGGCGAGACCAGGGTCAGCGAGCTCAGGAGTGCGTCCAAACAGATGTATGACAGCATGACCGAGGATGAGCTGGAAGAATATGCCAGCACCGACCGCAAGGGCCTGCCCGACAAGGTCGAGGACGACGACCAGCCCTCGAATTACGGTGACAGAATACCGGTGACAGTGCACAAATTAAATCGGTCCACTTCTGGCCCCAAAATGCAATGCCGCCACAATTTTTCTGTGCCTGATCCCGATGTCGGATCGCGAAAAACCAGCACCCCACCTCAACGCACCCAATTCAACCCAATCAGATAAACCGCCGACAGCACAATCCAGGTCCCGTCCAGCGTCTTCAGCCGTCTCGCGCCCAGCCACAGCGCGATCGGCCGCGCCAGGAAGCCGCCCAGCACTGCCCCCGGCCCGGCCAGCAGCACGATCTCCCACGCGATCGTCCCCGCCTGGATATGCCAGAGGCTGCCGACCAGCGCGCTGGCCGATGAGATCACGCAGGCGGTGCCGGTGCACAGCAGCACCGGATAGTGGCGAATGAACAGATAGAGCGCGACCAGTTCGCCGATGCCAACGGAAAACAGCGCGGTCAGCGCGCCGCCGGGAATGGCGATCAGCAGCAGGACCGCGATATCGACCCGTTCCAGCCGGGCGCGTTCCGGCCGCTTGCTGTTGATCGTCCAGGTGGTGACGATCAGCGCCAGCCCCAGGAAAATCGAAAAGCCCTTGTAGCCCAGCAGGATCAGATGCCCGTCGACCGCGGTCAGCCGCTGCACCGCCCATAGCGACGGCAGCGACAGCGCCAGCACCGCCAGGATCACCAGGGCATAATCGCGCGGCCGGACCGGGACCTGCCCGGGCGAAGCCGCCGCGACCGGCTGGTGCAGCAGCCGGTCGGTCCAGCGCAGGCCGCCCATGGTCATGCCAAAGCACTGGATCGCCATCGACGCGGCGGTGACGCGCAGCGGATCGAGCGTCATCACCCCATGCTCGCGCAGCGCATTGAACACCGGCACGAACACCACGCCGCCGCCGGTGCCCGACGTATTGGCAATCACCGCCGCCAGCATGCCGATGCCAGGGAGGAACCACAGCTGGCCGATCAGGACGGGATCATAGCTCGCAAACAGCAATATGCCGCAATAGAGCGCCACCAGAGCAGCGCCGCCCAATATGACCAGCCGGCCTGGCGCTGGCCTTGTTGATCGACGGCTGGCTATCATCATGACCGGCCGGTGACCCGATTTCGCAATCGGCCCGCGCGTTCAACTTTTCGATGATCGGAAACCAGGCGTCGGTGCACTAATGCACCATGTCGGCCGCAACCAACCCCCGCACACTATTCCCCACCATGAACCCCTTCGCCAGATCCTCCGCGCGCAGGTCCGCCTCGACCGCCTGCCCGCTCTCCAGCAGTTCCGCCCGCAGCACGCCCGGCAACACACCTCGGCCCAGAGGCGGCGTCAGCAGCTTGCCGTCGCGTTCCACAAACACGTTCCAGATCGCCCCCTCGGTGACAAAGCCGTCGCCATCGACAAAAATTGGGTGCACGCCATCCGCCAACCCATCCGCCTCATAAACCCGCCGATCGCTGGTCTTGTGGTGCAGGCGGAAATCCTGCCGGTCGGCCTGCATCGGCACCAGCCGGCAGCGGACCGGGCCGTCTTGCGGGGCGGGCATCGGCTTCAGCTCGATCGCCAGCGCGCCGGACTGGCCGAGGTGCAGCCGGACCATGGCGGGCGTTTCCTGGTGAAAGGTGATCGCCTGGATCGCGTTGCGTGCGGCGTGGCGGTCGAATTCGAATTGCAGGGCGGCGGCGCTGGCCTTCATCCGTTCGAGATGCGCTTCCAGCCGGGCGATGCCGATGGCGGGATCAAAGGCCATGGTCTCGATCAGGTCAACCCTGTGGCCATCCGCTGCGTTGACATCCACTTTCGCAAATCTCCCCTTGGCGAGGCATTCCCGCCACTCGTCATCCCCGTCCGAGTCCGCCACTATGCCAGAGCCGAGGCCGATGGAAAGCGTTTCTTTTCCGTCTTTTAGGAAGAAGGTGCGGATCGCGACATTGAAGGCGGCGTCGCCATTCGGATCGATCCGGCCGATCGAGCCGCAATAGATGCCGCGCGGGCCGCCGTCATCGGCGGGGGCGTCAGCGGCCCCGGCGGGCGGGCGTTCCAGCTCGTCGATAATCTCCATCGCCCGGATTTTCGGCGCCCCGGTGATCGAGCCGCAGGGAAAGATCTGGCGGATCACGTCGACCGCATCCAGCCCGTCCTGCAGTTGCGCGGTGACCGTCGAGGTCATCTGGTGGATCGTCGGATAGCTTTCGACATGGAACAGTTCCGGCACCTGCACGCTGCCCCGCTCCGCCACCCGCGACAGGTCGTTGCGCAGCAGGTCGACGATCATCAGATTTTCCGCGCGCTGCTTCGGGTCGCTCTGCAATTGTTTCTGGACCGCCGCATCGGCTTGCGGATCGGCCACCCGCGCCGCCGTACCCTTCATTGGCTTGGCGGTGATCCGCCCGTCTTTCAGCGCGAAGAACAGCTCCGGCGAGAAGGACAGCATCCAGTTGCTGCCGTCGAACACCACCCCGCCATAGCCGGCCCGGGCCCGGCCGCGGATCGCCGAAAAAAGCGCCAGAGGATGACCGGAAAAGGCCATTTCTGTGCGAAAAGTGAGATTGGCCTGATAAATATCGCCGGAAATGATATAATCTTGTACTTTTTCGAACGCCGCATCATAGGCGGCGCGCGCCACCAGGGGTTCGAGCCGGCCGAGCCAGGCGCCGTTGCGGTCGGGCAGGCCCTCGACCAGTTCGGTTTCTTCTATCTCCTTGTAATCCTTGAATATTCCAAACCATGCCAGCGGCGTCGGCAGATTGGCCGGAATCCGCGCCCGCAACCGCGCCTCCAGGGCCAGTCCCGCCTCATAAGACAGATAGCCGGCAACATGCCTCCCCTCCCCCCGGGCCCGCGACAGAGCGGCAAAACATGCTTCCAATTCTTCCATTCTGTCGGCCCGAATGATCGCCACCGGGTCGCGGTAAAGCCGCGCCGGAGCGGCACCGGATTCGCGCGCATCATCGAGCAGGACAAAGGGACGGTCGTCAGAAAACATGGCCCCCTCTAATTGCTTTTGTCCCGCTTCGTCCATAAACATCGCAAAACAGGATGGTGGGAAGAGGCTATGATGCACAATTGGTTGGCCGGCATGCTGGTGGCTGCAGCGACAATCGCCCTGCCCGGACCGGCGCTGGCCGAGGATATCGCGCCCCGGCCCGCCGCGCTGGTCAGCGACCAGATTCCCGCGGTGCCGCTGGCCATGGTCGAGCGGACACGGCCCTATATGGAATATCGCACCGCCAGCTTTGTCGACTGGGACCCGAAGAGCCGGGCGATGCTGGTGACGACGCGCTTTGCCGATACCAGCCAGCTGCACCGCGTCGCGGCGCCGATGGGGCAGCGCGAGCAGCTCACCTTCGCCAGCGAGCCGGTCTATTCGGCCCATTATGCACCCGACGGTTCGGCGCTTTTGTTCCAGAAGGACAGCGGCGGCAACGAGGTCAACCAGATCTACGCGCTGGCAGACGGTCGCCCGAGCATGCTGACCGACGGCAAGAGCCGCAACAGCCTCGGCCCCTGGTCGAGCAGCGGGTCCATGCTCGCCTTCGGTTCGAACAAGCGCACCGGCCTGTACAACGACATCTATCTGATGAACCCGGCCCATCCGGAGAGCGCCCGGATGCTGATCGCGTCGACCGGTGGTGGGTGGTTTCCGATCGACTTTTCGCCGGATGACAAGCAATTGCTGGTGTTCAACTATGTCTCGGTGTCGGACAATCAGCTCTATCTGGTCGACATCGCCCAGGGCACCTCGCGCAAGCTGACCGACAGCAGCAAGCCAGTCGGCTATGAGGGGCTGAAATTCGCCCCCGACGGCCAGCTGTGGGCGGCCTCGGACGACGGCAGCGACGTCAAGCGGCTGGGCATCGTCAATCTGGAAACATCCTTGTTCGAGCCGGTGGTCGACGAGAAGATCTGGGACATCACCGATTTCGACATCAGCCACGACGGCCGCTGGATCGCCTTCGAGGTAAACCAGGCGGGCCGGTCGCTGCTCAAATTCTATGACGTGCAGAACGGCACGATCCGTGCCGTCGATGCGCTGCCCGCCGGGGTGATCAGCGGCGTCACCTTCGCGCCCTGGGGGGAACTGGGCATCACCCTCAACAGCAACCGGACCGGCAGCGATGCCTATAGCGTCAACCCGGAGACGCTGGCGGTCACGCGCTGGACCAAGAGCGAGACGGGCGGCCTGGACAGTGCCGCCAATGTCGCCCCGGAACTGGTCGAGATCGCCAGTTTCGACGGCGAGAAAATGTCCGGCTTTCTCTACCGGCCCGATCCCGACCGGCACAAGGGCAAGAGACCGCTGATCATCAACATCCACGGCGGTCCCGAAGGCCAGGCGACACCGCGCTTCCTGGGGCGCGACAATTATCTGGTCAATGAACTCGGCATCGCGATATTCTATCCCAACGTCCGCGGATCGACCGGCTTCGGCAAACGTTTCGTGGCGCTCGACAACGGCCCATGGCGGCGCGAGAATAGCGTGCTTGACATCGGCGCCTTTCTCGACCGGCTGCGCGGGGACCGACGGATCGACAGCAAGCGCATCGCCATCACCGGCGGCAGCTATGGCGGTTATATGACGCTGGCGTCGATGCTGCGCTATGGCAAAAGGCTCAAGGCCGGGCTGGAGGTCGTCGGCATTTCCGATTTCGTCACTTTCCTCGAGAATACCGAGGCCTATCGCCGCGATCTCCGGCGCGTGGAATATGGCGACGAACGCGATCCCGAGCAGCGCGCGAAGCTGCAGGAGATCAGCCCACTGGCCAGGGCGAACGAGATAAAGCTCCCGCTGATGGTGGTGACCGGCGCCAATGACCCGCGCGTGCCGCCAAGCGAGGCCGAGCAGATCGTCGCCGCCGTGCGTGCCAATGGTCGTCCTGCCTGGCATTTGCTGGCGGACAACGAGGGCCATGGTTTCCGCAAGAAGGCCAATGGCGACTATCAGTTCTGGGCAAGCCTGCTGTTCTGGCAGAAATATCTGCTGGACGAGGCGGAATGATCAAGCGGGCAGCACGATCATGAGCAGGGCGGCCCTCCTTGCAGTCTATGGCCGTCCGACCCGATGATGACGCGTCCGATGGCCCGGATTGTAATCCTCTATGCCATCGTGCTGGCGGCAGCAGCCTTCGCGCTGGAATGGCTGCAATATGAATATTTTGCCAAGACCTATCCGGTCGAAATCTATGTCATGCTGATCGCACTCGCCTTTGCCGCGCTCGGTATCTGGGTCGGTCACCGGCTGACGGCGCAAAAGCCGCGTGGACCGTTTGACCGGAATTGCGCGGCGCTGAAATCGCTGGGCATTTCGGAACGGGAGCTGCAGGTGCTGGAAGCTCTGGCTGATGGCCAGTCGAACAAGGAAATTGCCCGTACGCTCGCCATCTCGCCCAATACGGTCAAGACCCATATCGCCAATCTCTATGCCAAGTTAAAGGTCAGTGGTCGGGTCCGGGCGATCGAGGAAGCGCGCAAGCTGCATCTGATCCCCTGATTTTTCCGGGTGATTCTGGTCCAATCACCCGTCCGGGTGATTTCCAAACCGCCTTTTCAATGGCATAAGTGCGGCCAAAGCGAAGGGAAGGTCATGCAAAAAATCGCCTTAACCTATGGCCTGCTGTCGGGCACCATCACCATTGTCACGCTGATCCTCGGACTGGTGGTCAGCGATGGCGGCAGCTTTCTCGCTTCCGAAACATTCGGCTATCTGACCATGCTGGTCGCACTGTCGATGATCTTCATCGGTATCAAGCGCCATCGCGACCAGGAACTGGGCGGGGTGATCCGCTTTCTGCCTGCCTTTGCGATGGGGCTGGCCATCGCCATCATCGCCGGAATTATCTATACGCTGGTCTGGGAGCTCTATTCGCTTAGCACCGACTATGCGTTTATCGACAGTTATGTGAACAGCGCGATCGAGGCGAAACGGGCCGCCGGTCTGACCGGCGACCAGCTGGCGGTGGAAATTGCCGCGCTGGAAGCGATGCGCTCCAATTACGGCAAATTCTATATCCGCTTGCCGATGACCTTTCTGGAGATTTTTCCGGTGGGCCTGATCATCGCGATCCTGTCGGCGGCGCTGCTGCAAAACCCGAAAATCCTGCCCGCCCGCCAATGAAATAGGAGAATAACAATGAAACTCGGAGCCTTTTCGATCAGCCTTTCGGTCAGGGACATCGCCCGTTCCAGAGCCTTTTACGAGACGCTCGGCTTCAGCAAATTTCACGGCGACGAAGAGCAGAAATGGCTGATCCTGAAAAATGGCGAGACGGTAATCGGCCTGTTCGAGGGCATGTTTCCGAAGAATATGCTGACCTTCAACCCCGGCTGGGATCAGGATGCGCAGAATCTCGATGATTTCGACGATGTCCGCACCATCCAGCAATCATTGCTGGCTGCGGGTCTGACACTCGAGAGCAAAGCCGAGGGTGATGCAGGGCCCGCCAGCATCATGCTGACCGATCCCGACGGCAATCCGATCCTGATCGACCAGCACCGGTAAGGCGCTAGTTGCGCAAATTGGGATGGTTGCCGATGCTCGCGCCGATCGCGTCGAGCGCCGGCTTGCGCATCGCCGATTTCTGATAGGCATAGGCATGGCCCGGTAGCTGAGCGAGCTGGCCGGCAATTGCAGTCGCAGTGTCGATCACTTTATCCGGTTCCACCAGCATATCGAGATAGCCAGCCTCGACCGCGCCTTGTGGATCATAGATGAACGCCTGGATCATCGCCCGGGTCTGGTGCAGCGGGCTGAGCCGGTCGCGCGCCAGTTCGACGGCAAATACCGGCAGCGTCATGCCGGTGATCGATTCATTTGCACCGAGCTTGAACGTTCCCGCTGCACCGACCCGCGTGTCGCAGGACATCAGCAGGAACACGCCCATGGCAATGGCATGGCCGGTACAGGCCGCGACGACGGGAACCGGCCCGCCATAGAGGCGCAGCACCAGTTCCGAGGCCCGGTCGAGCAATCGGACGGAATCGTCGCGGGTGAAGCTGCTCATCATCCCGAGATCAAAGCCTCCGGAGAAACGGCCCTCACGACCGGCCAGCACGATAGCCTTGGCATCCGCCTCGGCCTTGTCGAGCGCGTCGTTGAGCGACTCCATCAGTTCGAAATTGACAGCATTGGCCTTGCCATCGTCCAGGCGGATCAGGGCTACATCGTTCTGGATATCGACGGAAATGCTCATGGTCTGTTTTCCTTGGGGTCAAATTAATCGTTCAATTAAACCTATGGGCAAAATCCTGAGGGTCAACGACAAAATCGACAGGGAAAGCAGAGCCCAGAGCGGCACATGGCGCCCAGGCAATGAAACCGTAGCGGCAGATTGTTCAGTCCAGCTGCCCTAATATTTTAGATAAACGCGTCACATCTTCGGCATCATGGTAGAGCGCGAAACCGATCCGCAGGACATCTGCGCGGACATCGGTCGTGACATTCTGCCCGGCCAGCGCCGCGTGGAGTGCAGCAGCACGGTCGCCTCGAAAGGCAAGAAAGCGCGCATGGGGCCCACCATCCAGCGGGTTGAGCAAGGCGAAATCCGCCAGCGGTCCTGCCGCCAGAAACTGTGCCTGCAGTCCGGCGACATGTTCCGAAATCACCGCGGTCGTCAGCCCCTCGCCCTCCAGCATATTCTGGACGGCATTATAGCGGCAGATGCCGGAGGGATCGAAGGTGCTGCCGAGAAAGCGCCGGCCATCCGGTGCATAGCCGACGTCGCCGGGCGGCAGAGCGAGATCGTCAAAAGCGGCATACCAGCCGGTCACGGCGGGCCGTTCGGCAAAACCGGGCGGCGCGTGCAGGAAACAGACGCCCTCTCCGGCCATCGCATATTTATAGCCGCCGGAGAGATAGAAGATCTGGTCGGCAATGTCCGACAGATCGGTCTCGACCGCCATGAAACCATGATAGCCGTCGATCACCACCCAGGGTCCCGCCGGACGGGCCATCGCTGCCAGAGCGTCCAGGTCCGGCAGGATGGTCCCCGAGTTGAACAGGACCTGGCTGGCAAAGATCAGGTCAAATTTACGGTTCCGGGCGGTGTCGAGGAGTTCCTCTGGCGGCACCGTTTCCAGCACCACCTCTCCGGCCTCCACCCAGCGCGTCATCTGCCGGCGAAAGCTGTGAAATTCGCCACTGGTCGCCAGCACCTGGACCGGCCGCATCGGCATGGCGGAGACCAGCCGTACCAGAAAATCATGGGTGTTGGGTGCGAAGCAGACGGTCGCGGGATCGGGCAGATGGAGCTCATCCGCAACATGCTGCTGTGCCTCCGACCAGACCGGCCCCATGATCTTTTCCCATTTGTGGTCGGCCAGAACGGCCGCATCCTCCCAGGCCGCCAGATGTCCGGCATGACTGGCATCAGGCCAGAGATGATGGCTATGGGCGGCGAAATGCAGGCGATCCGGATTGGCCGTCAGCGACCGGGAAAACAGATTCTTCCAGCTCATAGCTGGGTCCGCAGCGACCAGAGTTCCGGAAAGGCGCGCTTGCCAATAGTGCTTTGGAGATAGGATACGCCCGCCGTTCCGCCGGTGCCCATCTTGCCGCCGATGATCCGCTCCACCGTCAGCACATGCTTGTGCCGCCAGGTCGCCATGGCATCGTCGAGATCGACCAGCTTCTCGGCCAGCTGATAGAGTTCCCAATATTTTTCGGGATTGCGGTATACTTCGAGAAAGGCGGCCTCGACCTGTTCGGATGGCTGATGGGAAAGGGCAAAGTCCCGGTCGAGCAGATCCGGTGCGATATCGAAACCGGCCCGCGCCAACGCCGCTATCGCATCATCCCAGACACTCGGCTGATCAAGCGCGGCCTGCATCGCCGCCTGCGCTTGCGGGCGATCCTCCTGATATTTCAGAAAGGCCTTGTCCTTGAGCCCGAGCATATATTCGACGGTGCGGAACTGGTCCGACTGGAAGCCGGAACTCGGCCCCAGCACATGGCGGAAGCGGGTATAGTCGCTCGGCGTCATCGTCGACAGCACGTCCCAGCTGAGCGTCATCACCGCCTGGATTCGGCTGACCCGCGCCAGCGCCTTGTAGGCAGGCACCAGCGCATCGCTAACGATTTGCTGTTTTGCCAGATGCAGTTCGCGAATGATCTGCTTGAGCCAGAGCTCCTTGGTCTGGTGAATGATGATGAACAGCATCTCGTCGTCGAGATCGGATCGGGGATGCTGCGCATCGAGCAGCGTGTCGAGCGCCAGATAGCGCGCATAGGTCATCGGAACAGGTTCGGTCATGCAAGATAGTAACGCCGCGCGGCGCTTATGGGAAGAGGCGCCTAACCGGTCGCTTCGCTTTCGCGCCGGGAGATGCGAATGCCCTCTTCGGCGGTGGTCAGGCCCTCGCGGACCAGCGCCCGGGCGGCAGAACCGAGATTGGGCTGGCGCAGGAAGGCATGGGAGGCGATGCGCGCCTCGTCGCCACCATCATTGATCAGCTTTCGCAGCGTGTCATCAATGCGGATCGCCTCGAACACCCCGATCCGGCCCTGGAAGCCGGTCTGGGCGCAATGCTCGCAGCCGGTCTCGCGATAGACCACCGTGCCATTGTCGAAGCCGAGCAGCGAGGCAAGGCTGCCATCCGCCTGGATCGGGGTCCGGCAATGTTCGCACAGCTTGCGCACCAGACGCTGGGCAATCACCGCGCGCAGGGTCGAAGCCAGCAGAAACGGCTCCACCTTCATGTCG
>Ga0075467_10002535_pt1 | contig 14394 bp, 14 predicted proteins | sample DEB08_DNA_9_FD_75067 | JGI IMG/M metagenome (GOLD analysis project Ga0075467, IMG submission 75067) | Aqueous microbial communities from the Delaware River and Bay under freshwater to marine salinity gradient to study organic matter... | ecosystem: Environmental > Aquatic > Marine > Coastal ...
CAATAGGTTGGCTGGAAAATACAAATCACTATAATCGAGAGAATTTCGATCATAGAAAAATCATTGAAACTATTTCTAACTTGAGACAAGGTTTTGTAAACGATTTCTCTGGTCATAGTTTTAGAGGGTTACATGCGTGTTCACTTTGCGACGATAGCCAATCTGAATTTTTAAACCACTCTAATATCAACCTTTTTATCTCGGCAGAAAGTTGTGTATTCGTAGCGCCTGGAGCAATCGATCATTACATTTTAGAACATATGTATAAACCACCAAAAGAATTTCTTAATGCCTTACTAATGTGCCCCGAACCAACTAGCATTGATTATGATACTGCTCTAAAAAATTCTAACGATGGCGAATCCCCACCGTTCAAAAGGAACACTTGGTAATGGAAATGCCTATAAGTTCAAAAACTACCGCACACTTCGTGTGCTCGGACGCGCAGAAAACGCGCGCCCGTTTTAAAGGCGTTAGTGATATAGATGCAAAAAGTCGAAGTTAAATTGATCGAACCATTAACTGAAGTTGAGCTTAGTCTTTTAGACTTTGTTGCAATTGGGAGTAGCGCTATTGGTCTATTATGTTGTGTAGTAGTACTGGGAGTGACTGTATATGCATCGATGAGAACAACTATGCCAGGGAGGCATACAATACTGATAAGTTTCCTATGCCTCTGCGGTTTCTTTGCATACGAATCATACATGGGAGGTAATTTAGAATATGTTTTTGGTCCTATCGGAAATCTCTATAAAACTATAGCTTATGCATTAATATTCGTGTCATTTAGCTTTGGTTACTTGAAATTAGCTAAGTACTTTATTCGTGAAAAAAATCACTAACAAGTTCAAAAACTACCACACACTTCGTGTGCTCGGACGCGCAGAAAACGCGCGCCCGTTTTAAAGGCGTTAGTTTCACTTTATGACTATCGAGCAAACTGACAAAATTGATTTCATTGGAACGCTTCCAAATGATTTAGGTGTGGAACTGACCATCTCTGATCACTTAGAGTGGGACGGAGAAAATAAAAAACTTGTGCTTATTCAAAATAAGTTAAATGCTTATCTTGAATTTATAGAGTCAGGTCAAATTTATATCGAATACCCAGATGCAAAAGGAAAAGACTTATTTATTTCATTGGTTTCTAAACACAGCTCAAACCAAGAAGGCAAAAATTTTTTATCTCAAGTAGCCAAAGTTACTAGTGAATATGGTGTGGTCTTCAAGTACCGAGATACAAATGAAAACTAACAAAAACTTACTTTCATTGCGTGTGTTCGGACGCGCAGACAACGCGCGCCCGTTTTAACGGCGTTAAATGTATTAGTCTTGAAACGAATAAAGATTTTTTATGTCTCCGGTTTCATTCTAAGTTTGGGACTAACTCTATTTCTATCGATAATTTGGTGGGAAAGAAGTGGCATGCCATATAACGAATCTGGCAGGTATCATGACGGCATCGTTGTTTGGCATGAGCAATCAGTTGGTTTTTATTTGTTTTTGACCTTGGTCTCAATTTTTATCAATATTGTTATAGCCACGATTTATCGAAAACAATTGAAATGAAAACACTTAAGAACAAAAACTTGCACTCACTTCGTTCGCTTGGAGCGCAGAAGACGCTCGCCCGTTTTATAGGCGTTATTAATATTCGGTTAAATCGCAATGAATTCTAAAATGTTCCAAATTACAGTTTTCGTAATAGCTCTTATGTTTGTGTTATTTTTTTCGGTTGTTGTTGTGCCCGCGTTGATCGAGGACTTCGACGTTCTTGGTGCTTTTGCAGCAGGCTTTGTTAACCCTTATTCATCTGGGTATTCCGCAGATGTAATAGCGTGCTGGTTAATTCTTCTGGTCTGGGTTGTTTATGAAAAAACAAAGCTAAAGATTAAGTATGGTTGGATCTGTGTGTTGCTTGGTATTGTTCCTGGAGTTGCAGTAGGTTTTGCTGCGTATTTAATATTAAGGCTTCGACAGCTATCCGTAGAGGGAAAAGGAAATGCGTAGCAAGTTCGCAGAGTTTGCCATGCTCACTGCGCGGGACGACGATAAATCGCGCCGCCCCTTGCAAAGGCGTTATCGGTAAAAATGAATCATTTTCAACTTTATTGTGTATTGCTCGCTATCGCGACACAGTGTATGGGCTGCGCCAATAGTCAAAAAAACCATTTCGACTGGGAGAAGGATAACCAGGACGAACAAGCTTATTTGCTCGATGAAAAAGAATGTGACTCCGAGGCCGAAAATTTTGCGGGTGAAAGAAAATGGTCTAAATATGTCGCTCCAAACGACCCATTGGGCCATGGGGTAAACGAAAGTGGAGCGAGATATGAAACCGAAAAGCAGAAAGAGGCCTGGGTCAAAAAATATCGATTAAGTATCGAGAAATGCATGACCTTAAAGGGTTATATTGATCATTCTAAAAGCGAGACAGTCGTAAATGACTGATAAGGTCAAAACTACCGCACCTGACGCAGGCTCAAACGCGCGTCTGTTTGTCGGGCTTTATATCTAAACCGGTTACTCATAATGAATAAATTCTATATTTTAGCATTGCTACTCTTTTCCACTGTCTCGGTTGCCAGAGAAGTTGACCTCTTAGCCAGTCAAGCTATTGTAATAGCGGGAGTTGGTAGTCATTCATTCACATTTGAAGAAATATCAACTGGCGAGACATTTACGATTAAAGGCGGTATGAAATATAAGTACAAACCGACTATCGTGACGGCAGGAAAATATTATTTAAAATCTATAGACTTAATATTTACAAATTTCGAAGAACTAAATTATGACAAGCCAGAAGACGATGAATTATTCTTCAATATAGGCGCGGGAAACGCAACGTATATTGGCGATTGGCTTATTGATACGGAAGTAAGAGAAGTCGGTAAAGCAAACTGGGAAATAGAGCGAGATTTTTCTTACAAGTATCTAAAGAAGGTTAGCAAAAGAAACGGTTACTTAACACGCTATCCCTTAACTATTGCAAATGAGCAAGGTAAAGCTATTTCGATTTCATGGAAGGAGATATAGCCAGTTTGCAAACTACGCTTCGCGGGGCCTCCGGTGTTATGGCGTTATATTTACTAATAGCATGACTATTTTAAGAAACGCTTTACTCTGTTTACTATTGAGTAGTTGTGTCGCGAGGCAACCGCTACAAATTTCTGAGAGTTCGAATCTTGCAGAGATCAAAGGATTGGATAAGTGCAAATTCAATTTTCAGTGTAAGAAAATTCACACTGGTTTTAACCCGTGCGGTGCACATACTGGCTATCTTTTGTACTCAACTTTAATTGGCGGTGAAAATATTGCGAATCTTAAACTCGCTGTGGCAAAAGACTGGGCTGATGAAGAAGCAGAATATTGGGCTAGAAATGGTGACCTCTACGAATGTCAGCCAGCCTTCACTTTATGGCCTAATCCGGTGTGTTCGAATAATGTTTGTGTGATTAAATGAAATATGACAACTCGGATGTAATACTGGTTATGGAAAAAAACGCTCAAGAACAAGATAGCAAGTAAGTTTAGAGATTTGCTTAAGGGTGAAAAGTTGCTTGTCTTAGATATCCCGGGCAACAGCGACCTCGTAAAAACCTATCACACATTTAAATCGCACTTTGGCATGACCTTGCTGCTACTAAAGCCCTGCTAGGGTCTCAATGGTATTCAAATTCGTACAAGCGAAAGAAACTGATAAAGAGTATCTTTTAGAGCTTAGAAAGATGACGATGACAGAGCATCTTGAAAGAGCCGGCCAGTTTTTATCTGAGAAACAGCATTTTGAACGAATTAATTATAAATTTGAATATTCGTACTTAGTCTTTCATAGCAACGAATTGATTGGTACCGTGAAGTACCACGGCAAAACAAACCAAGTGCAACTTACCCAAATACAGATCAGCCCAAGACATCAGGGTAAAGGCTATGGTTCTGGCATTGTTCAGCAGATAGTGGACAGTGAAAGTCCTAAAACGGTAAAGTTATCTGTGTTGAAAGGCAGCCCAGCTGTGAACTTTTATAAAAATTTAGGTTTCAAGATTGTTGGCGAAGATACTTATGAATATCATATGCAAAATTAGCGGCTAAAATTAACAACTAAAATTAACAACTAAAATTAACAACTAGGTCTCTAAAAGATTCAACTCAGTGTGAGAGTGCTTCTGAAGGCAGTTGGGCCGCTTTAATGTATATCGCTAAAAACAAGATTTACGCAGTTCTCTTATACATCATAGTGAATGCTGTGGTTTACCAGCGAGGTGACCAAGCTCAGCTAGACGCTTCTTTGCTTATTCTTGCTGTGATTATTCTACCTATCTTTATTCCAGGAGTGTTTGCTTGGTTCGCAAGGTGGGGGTTTATGGAGAGCCTCGCTAAAGATTCGGGCTCTGCGGTTTCCCCTGATATGGTGTCTTTGTTCTTCTGGTTAGTATTCATCATCGCGTCCACGTTTTTTGTCTTTAACTTAAGTTTGTATTAACGTGCAGCGATGTTTAGGCTAAAAAGAACATTCATTAGTTAGCCCCAATTCTTGCTCAAGTCTGAGGTTTCTTGTCTAAGGTTTCTTTATCTGGAACTAGCCACAAACCTGCTTAAAACCGGCGGATATAAACGGGATCATGTGCCCGTAGGCGGCCGTAAAGTCGTCAGAGCGACATTTTCCTTTAGACAGTTCATCGATGCGGCCAGTTTGCGCAAAGGTTAGAGTCAACGCGCCAGAAAGATTGTGGTAGCACCAGTAGAGTTGCTCGTCTGTCGCATTCGGCAGCGCTTTTCTGAGCGCAATAATGTACTCCTGTACCAGATCATCAAATAATGTCGACATCATCTTTTTACCCCAAACTGGAGAACTATTAACGAAGGCTATCAATGCTAAATAATTCTTCCAGCCGCCGTTAGATGCTTCTTGGGCTGTTTCAAGAGGGCGTAAAAACGCTTCAATGATTTGCTCAACCGAAGGACCGTTTTCATCTGCCGACTCTTGGCAGGCACGCAGTGCTTCGAGGCGCGACTGATTTAAGCTTTCTGAACGCCGTTCAAAGACTTTCTGGAAAACATCTAGTTTTCGCCCAAAGTGGTAGCTTGCTAGTGCAACGTCAACACCAGCCATGCTTGCTATCTTTCGCATGGTGACGCCATCGTAGCCGTGGACAGCAAATAGTGCCTCGGCGGCATCGAGTATTTTTTCACTTTTTGATTGTTTATCGGGCACTTGCAGACACACTGATAGATCGACTGGCTAGGGTCGGGGTTGAATAACCTCTAGTATAGTGAAGGTTCGACCTGAGCGTCAATTTACTGGTGCATAGATGCCTGCGTTATAGGCGCAGACCGCCGTCTATTTCAAGAACCCGTCCGTTAAAGTACTCGTTTTCGAGAATAAAGAGTGCGCCGTTGGCAATTTCTTCGGGTTTACCCAAGCGACCAGCCGGAATTTTTTTGGTAATGTCTGTGAGCACCGATTCGGGAACCTTTTTGGTCATCTCGGTGGCGATAAATCCAGGAGCTATTGCTGCGGCCCGAATACCGAAACCAGCGAGTTCTTTGCTCCAGGTAGTTGTCATGGCCACAACAGCGGCTTTGCTTGCACTGTAATTACTTTGACCGAAATTACCGGCTCTGCTGATACTTGAGATATTGATGATTACCACGTTGAATTGGTTTTTAATCATAATTGCGGCGGCTTCTTGTGCACAAAGAAACGTGCCAACCTGGTTCACGTCTATTACCGATTGAAACTCTGACAGCGGCATTTTTTGCAGAACGTCGCCTTTCTTCTTCAGCATCAAGCCATCGTTCGTTATGCCTGCATTGTTGATAATCGCGTGCAGCGCACCAAGATCGTCGTCAATTTTTTGGAACACCGCGCTAACCTGATCTTGGTCGCAAATATTGGCACAATAGCCAACTGCATTGCTAAGCTGCCCTAGTGCATAATCAATTTGGCCTTGATCGAGATCAATGATTACCGGTATCGCGCCCTTAGACTCAAGTGCCTGAGCCATTGCAAAACCTAAGCCGCGAGCTCCGCCGGTGATGACCACCATTTTATCTTTAAGATTCATATTTGTTTTCCTGATTGGTTATTTATTTTTGCTTAATTAATAGGCCTTAGCCAGTGTGTCTTCAACAAGTGCGGCCTATGATGCCCAACAAGGTTTGCAAATTCAACGTTTGTTGAATAGAATCCTAAAAACAAAATAGAAATTAAAATAAAAAACCAAAGACGGAGAATCAAACATGACGCCAGAAGTATTTAAATACGGGCTAACCATAGCTTACGCCCTGTTAGTGCTGTGGTTGTCATGGCTTGGAATGCGGCGAACTAAGGATATTAGGGGGTTTGCCATTGGCAATAAAGACATGAGCCCCTACGTGATTGGCTTTACCCTAGCCGCCTCGATTGCCTCGACTGCCACCTTCGTTATTAACCCAGGTTTCGTTTATGCAGATGGCTTGTCGGCCTTTCTGCATTATGGCGTTTCTGCGTCGCTGGGTATTCTGGCTGCATTTGTGTGCCTAACTCGGGGATTCTTGAAACTTGGCGAAAAGAGTAAGGCGTTAACCATTCCAGAATGGATCTATCATCGATATCAAAATCGTCAACTGCGGTTTTTCTTTGCGCTGATCAATTTGCTGTCGATAACATTTGTTGTGTTGATATTGGTTGGTTGTAGTCTGTTAATGACCGGCTTATTTCCGATGGAGCAAAAGCAAGCACTGTTAGTGATACTACTATTTGTGTTTGCATACGTGCTGATGGGCGGTACCTATGCGCATGCGTACACCAACACGCTGCAGGGTGGAATGATGATTCTGATCGCCTTGTTCTTGTTCGTTGATGGCTTTGGTTACTTTGACGGAGGTATCTTCTCTTCACTGAACGCGGTGAGCGAAAACTACGCGTCGGTATTTAATCCAGATAGCCGCCTCTATTACGATTTTGCCTCGGTATTTGCCAGCGGCTTTATTGTCACCTTTGCGTTGATGCTACAGCCGCATATCCTTACTAAGGTGCTCTACCTTAGAAGCGATAAAGACGTTGGTAAGTTTATAGCCACTACCGTGATTGTAGGCTTTTGCTTTAGTTTTATGCTGGCCATAGGTTTTTATGCGCGCTTCGCTGGGCTAGAAATTGATTCGCAAGATGCGGTAGTGCGTGAATACTTATTATTTCAATTTTCTGACACAGTAACGGACCAATACATATTGGTATTTATATTTTTAACCCTACTGGCGGCTGGGATGAGCACTCTAGACGGCATTCTGGTGTCGCTCTCTGCGATGGTCATTAACGATATTGTCACACCAATATTTGGTGAGTTGAAAAACTCGCTAATGTGGTCGCGCATTTTGTTGGTGATGGTCGGCTTAGTGTCTTTGTATTTGGCTTGGAACCCCCCACCGCTAATAGGTTTGTTCGCGCAAAAGGGCGTTTATGGGCTGGCCGCGGCCTCGGCTGCGCCGATCTTGTTTGGTGTTCTATATTCAGGCGAGGTGAATGCTCGATGGGTGTTTGTGGCTGCGCTTATTGGCTTAATTCTGCACCTTGCGCTGAACTTGTTCGGAGGTGTTGTTAACCCCGCGGTATCTGCCATGGTCGGCATTATCGTATCAACAAGCTTGCTCGGAGCAGTCATCGTTATTCAAAATAAGCTGACCGCCAAACGGCTTTAAGATCGAGATGCTCAGCGCCGTGACATGAATCTATTCAATCCGCATTGACAATTCAACAAGCGTTGAGTAATATCATTAATTCAACACCTGTTGAATATAGATTGTGACGTTAACTGATCGCAATTAGAAAAAATAAAAAAGTAGTTAATATCTAGACCATTGAGGAGCAAGAATTATGAATATCTCACCAAGCAAACGATTAATATCCATGGTGATCAGCGCGATGTGTGCTGTGCCAGCAGTCAACGCAATAGCACAAGATAACGATACAGGGTCGCTTCAAAATAAGTCGCTTCAGATTGAAGAAATCATTGTCACCGCTAGAAAGAGATCAGAAAGTTTGCAAGATGTACCGGTTGCCGTATCGGCATTCGATGGTCAAACATTAACCGATTTGGGCGTCGACAATATTACCGATCTACAACAGCGGCTACCGAATACAACTCTGCAGGTGAGTCGTGGAACTAGCACTACACTTACCGCCTACATTCGAGGCGTTGGTCAGCAAGACCCGCTGTGGGGTTTCGAGCCTGGCGTTGGTGTATACGTAGATGACGTTTATGTTGCTAGGCCTCAAGGTGGGGTGCTGGATATTTTAGACGTTGAACGCATCGAAGTGTTGCGCGGCCCACAGGGTACGCTTTATGGTAAGAACACAATCGGCGGGGCGTTGAAGTATGTCACTAAGAAGCTGCGTGACTCAGACCCCTTCACTATTACCGCGACAGCGGGCTCTTATTCTCGACAAGACCTTAAGCTATCTGCGGCAATACCTGTGGTGGAAAATAAATTGTATATCGGCGGTGCCGTTGCCAGTTTGAACCGAGATGGCTTTGGTGAGTTTATTAATCAAGGCGAAGAAAACTATGACAAAGATCTTCTTGCCGGAAGACTGTCGGCTGAATACTACCCGTCCGACACTGTGTCAATTCGACTAAGTGCAGAAAGAACAGAAGACGATTCAAATGCAAAAGGTGGTCATCGACTAACTGCTAGTGACTTAACTGGCGAGCCGGTACTCGACGATGTCTTCAGCACTCGTGCTGGTATGTCTGTCGAAAATTATGTTGAAAGCGAAGCTTACGCGATAGACGTCGAATGGGCCCTGAGTGATTCAATAACGTTGAAATCAATAAGCTCGTATCGTAAAGGTTTTACCGATACTAATATCGACTTTGACAATACAGCGCTGAGGTCTTTCGATGTTCCAGCTCGATATGATGATGATCAAACAACGCAAGAATTTCAATTAAGCTATAGCGGTGACAAATTTAATTTCGTCGGTGGTGTTTACTATTACAGCGGTGAAGCATGCGGCACTTTTCATGCCATTCTAGAAGAATTCGCTGGTGGCGCAGTGCCATTGTCAGCGACTACTGAAGGCTGCGTTGATACCGACAGTACCGCGGTCTATGGTCAGGCGGGTTGGACCTTCAACGATCGTTGGTCAATGACACTTGGCGGTCGCTTCACAAAGGATGAAAAAGAAGCGTTTGCGCGTAACACCCTATTCGTATTTCAAACAGTGGACTTTGATACGCCACCAATATCTCCGGGTATTGTGCGTACCGACGAAGTGGGCAAAGAGGACTGGTCAGAATTTTCTCCAAGAATCGGCGTTGAGTACAGTACTCAAGGTGGCAACTTGGTCTACGCGAGTTTTAGCGAAGGTTTTAAGTCTGGTGGTTTTGACATGAGGGCGCGTACCGACCAAATTGCGTCGGGATTTAACCCCTACGACCCAGAGACGGTAAGTAGCCTTGAACTCGGTTATAAAGCAACTTTATTAGATGGTCGTTTGCGTGCCAATATCGCCTTGTTCAGCAGCGACTATTCAGATCAACAAGTAACCATACAGCGAACTATTGATAATGGCGCCGATTTTGCTTCTACGGTTTTAAACGCGGCTGACTCATCGATTCAAGGCGTCGAGCTTGAGCTTGACTACGTCTTAACAGAAGCGTTAACCGCCTCACTCGGAGTTGGCCTGCTCGATGCTGAGTTCGATCGTGTATTAACCACTGACCCAGCGACCGGAAGTCTGGTCGATGTGTCTGATATTTGGGGTTTTGCTAATACCCCCGATACTTCGGTAAACCTAGCGCTAAACTATTCTGATACGGTCTTTGATGACTGGTCAATGACGGTGACAGGTAATGTGGCGTATCGCGCTGAGACTCAGATATTCGAAGTGCCGTCGCAATTAGACGAAGGCTCTTACTCGATCTTTAACGCGGGTGTCACGCTAACTGCGCCGAATGATAAGCTTTGGTTTTCAGTGCAAGCTAAAAATATTGGTGATAAGGAATATCGTTTGGCAGGCTACAACTTTGCTACCACGGCTGCGGGTCCTGGCTTAGGCGGCGAAGATACTGTGATTGGTTATTATGGCGACCCTCGTACATTTAGTGTTTCGGTAGGCTACCGCTTCTAATACCCACTCTAGGTCACCTTTTTCTAGGTTACCTTCTTCGGGGTCTGAATAAGCAGGCCCCATTACATGGACCGAGAGTTGCCAGAGTAAAGACTGGCAACGCTCTAAGCGATAAAGTGTGAACGACGTATGGCATTTTTTAAAACACATAACCCGCTGTTGCCCGAGATCTTGGCCTTGCATGGCCGATGGAGAGCAAATCAGGAAGCCGTCATTTTTGGCGATCAACGATTAACTTGGCGAACCTTCATTGATCGAAATCATCAGTTTGCTAATGCCTTAATTGATAATGGTGTAGTAGTCGGTGACACGGTCGGAATCGTCATGTCGAATGGCACTTCAATGATGCAAGCGATCATGGGGTGCATGGCCGCAGGTACCGTATCGGTGCCGATTAACCTGTCGGTCAACGACGATGCTCTACTCGGGATGCTCAGCGATTCTAAGGTCAAGGTGTTAGTGCTAACTAGCGACCAGGCCGATCGTATTAGCGCTATAGCCGATCGTTTGCCGGGCTCGTTACAGACTATTTTGGTTGACTCAGCCGTAGGCAATAATTGGCTTGAGATTGATGAATTTACTAAGGGTCATTCAACTGACCTTCCGAAGATAAACTATACCGACTCAAGCCCACAGAACGTTATCTACAGCTCTGGCACAACCGGCATGCCAAAAGGGATTGTGCATACACAAGCCGGTCGCCGAGACTGGGCCTATGATCTCGCTATTGCGCTGCGATATCATTGTAATAGTAAAACCCTACTGACACTTGGCCTGTATTCCAACATCTCTTGGGTGGCCATGCTAACTACCTTGTTGGCGGGCGGCACTTGCGTTATTCATCGACGTTTTGATGTGGCGACATTTCTGCAAACTGTCAAAGATGAGAAAATTACCCACACAGCATTAGTACCGATTCAGTATCAAAACATCATCGAGGGCATAGAGAGCGCCAACATGGAATGCGACAACTCTAGCCTTCAGGCGATGATGTGCTGTGGCTCGCCATTGCACGCTGAACTCAAACAAAAAGTTTTTAAGCATTTTAGCTGTGGCGTGATCGAGCTCTATGGTTTAACTGAAGGGGTAATTACCACTCTTGAGCCAGAACATGCAGAGGGTCGTTGGTCATCGGTAGGCAAACCTCTTATTGGTACTGACCTTCAAATCATCGGTAGTAGTGACGAAATTTTATCGGCCAATCAAAGTGGCGAAATCGTCTCCAGAGGCCGAATTACCATGCCCGGCTACTTGAATCGCGAGCAAGCAAACCTTGACTCATGCTACGTCGATAGCGCCGGCCATCAATGGCTACGAACTGGCGACATTGGCTACTTCGACGACGATGGCTATTTATTCGTTGTTGATCGAAAAAAAGACATGATCTTATCGGGCAGCCAGAATATTTACCCGCAAGACATTGAAGCCGTTATGTTCGAGCACCCAGCGATAAGCGAGGTGGCGGTAATCGCAGCGCCGAGCAAGCGTTGGGGCGAAACACCGGTTGCGTTGGTAGTTTTGGCCGCTAACGTAGATTCGTCTACTGACGAAATAATGCAATGGTCGAACAATAAACTCGGCCGCCAACAGCGAGTTGCCGAAGTTATTGTGATTGATCAATTGCCGCGTAATCCAAACGGTAAAGTGTTGAAAAGAGAATTACGCTTGATGTGCAATAATAAGCAATATGACTAATTATAAACACGTCTGGTACAGCAGCCACGATGGGCTAAAACTGTATGCCCGAGACTATAAACCAGACTACCAATCTCTAGGAGCCGATGAGAAGGCGAAGCCCGCTGTGCTTTGCATGCACGGCCTCACCCGAAACTCAGCCGACTTCGAAGGCATTAGCCAACAGCTTGCAGATAAATATCGATTGATTGTAGTCGATCAGCGTGGCCGAGGTCTGTCCGCGTATGATTCTGAACCGGCTAATTACCAACCTAATGTTTATGTCGACGATATGTTTACGCTGCTAAAGCAGCTGAATATTTCTTCGGTCACGCTTATCGGAACCTCAATGGGCGGCATCATGGCGATGATGATGGCGGCCATGCAGCCTGAGCTGATCAAAGGTTTGATCATCAATGATATTGGCCCGGAGCTTAACCCAGTTGGCCTAGCAAGAATTCAAAGCTATGTTGGTAAGGCCGTAAGCGTCTCTAGTTGGCAAGACGCCGCGCGTACAAGTAAGCAGACTAATGGTTCAGCTTTTCCTGATTTTACCGAGCAAGACTGGCTTGAATTTGCCCAGCGCACTTATCGAGCTGATAAGTCTGGCATTCCTGTATTAGACTACGACCCGGCTATTTCTACACCGATAAAGGCAAGTAGCGGGCAAAGCTTAGCGCTTGATCTATGGCCGGTTTTTGAGCAGTGTATTGAAAAACCCATGCTGTTACTTCGAGGTGAGTTATCTGATTTGTTGGCGATGTCGTGTGTTGAAAAAATGCGCTCACGCAAAGCAGATCTTAGCTTCGTACAAGTTCCTAATGTCGGTCACGCGCCATTCCTTGATGAAGCAATAGCGGTCACCGCAATTAAACAGTTTTTGCAAACTATTGCTTAAGACTTAAGATTCACAACGCCTCAAGTTTTTCAACGTCTCATCATTCTCAAAGTCCCAGAGCTCATTAAGCCCTGGGACTGTTTGAATTGTTAAGATTCGTAGGCTTCTAAGATGTGCTAATTCTAAGATTCGCTAATTCTAAGGACAGCTACGTCGTTCGAAGTAGCCAGCACTTGTTTGTGCCAAGGTGGTGTAAGTGAAAATATTATTGAACCCCAAGTAATCGCCTGAACCGACCGCGTAGGTATAAAAACCAGTTGAAGTAGCGCGGCCTGAAGCAACATGGGAATAGTTACTCGAGGTAGACTCCGTACAGGCCGATGGATCGCCATTAGGCGTGCTGTCGCAAACATTGCCAATGCCATCGTTGTCGTTGTCAGCTTGATCCGAGTTCGCCACATTCGGACAATTGTCGATGCTATCGTCGACACCGTCATTGTCTGAATCAGTGTTTCCACCCCCGCCCCCGCCAGTTAGGCAAGATTGAGCGGGTCCAACACAAGAAGGCCCATTGTCGGCTAACCATTTGCATTGCCCACCAGTGGCGGCAACTTCGCGCATAGTGAATGCAGCGGTAGCAAATTCAAGGTAACAGGCTGAGTAACCATTGCCCCAGGTAATATGGCCCTGCGCAATATGTAGGTTGTAATCGCCGGTGACTCCAGCATCAATATTGAAACTAACGCTGTCGCTGCTGCTTAAACCCGTAGTGTCGGTAGCGGTTGTGGTTGCGGTGTTAGTGCCACCGGGCAAATTGCACCCTTGTGCCTGATACTGATTAGCATTAACTAGCGCAACTATTGTGCCACTAACAAAGGCAACCTGCACCGAAGCCAGATTTTGATTGGTGTCGATAACGGTTCCGCTAACGGTCGCGCACTGCCCGTTCAGGCTAACTGAAATAGCACTAAGGCTGGGTGCACTTGCCGCGGGCTCTGGGCCAACTCGCTCGGTTACGCTGGCAATAGTACCCGTCTTGCCTAGGTTATCTGTTGCTAGCGCCTCGATACTGTAAAGACCATCAGACAACGTGCCGCTGTTAGCATTATAGGCCCCAGTATTTTGATCAACGCTAACATTGATAGATTCAACCAACACTGGGCTGCCAGTGTCTAAGCGGTTAATGGTAATAGCAACGTTGCTGACCGAGCCTTCTTGGTCAACTGCATTGCCACTAATGCTGAGCATTCCACCTGAGTCAAACGCCGAATGATTGCTGATTTCGGGTCCTGAGTTGCGGTCTACTCGGAGGTTGTTTTGAGCGAAGAAAGCGCCAAGATAGTTTGCGAAATTAATACTGTCATCGGCTACGTAGCTGCCCGATGCACCCGCGCCACCTGACCAAGAATGATCTAAGCCGTTAAACCATAGCTTTGATATGCGGCTGCCTGTCCACAGTGTTTGGTCAGCGGTATGACCCGCGCCCTCGCTGATAACAGAGCTGCCGGACAGTTGCGCAACACCGTAAAGGTTGGCATAGCCGTTAGCGTTTTGTTGGTTATAACAGGTGCTTACTGTGGTATCGGCATCACCATGCGCGACGACCGCCAGCTGAGTGGTAAAATGACTACGATAAGAGGTTCCAGCGTAACTTTCGCAACGCGATTTAAAGGTGGCTGCACTGACCGACTCGCAGGTCGAGATAGCGCCGTTTGAGCTAGTGCCAATGGTTGGGCCAGCACTCGGTGCCACGCCGGCAAATACATCA
>Ga0075467_10002539_pt1 | contig 14389 bp, 12 predicted proteins | sample DEB08_DNA_9_FD_75067 | JGI IMG/M metagenome (GOLD analysis project Ga0075467, IMG submission 75067) | Aqueous microbial communities from the Delaware River and Bay under freshwater to marine salinity gradient to study organic matter... | ecosystem: Environmental > Aquatic > Marine > Coastal ...
GAGGGCCTCCGGTCAGGATTGAACTGACGACCTACCGCTTACAAGGCGGTTGCTCTACCACTGAGCTACAGAGGCTTGTTCTGAGCAAGCTCAAGAACGAAGATAACATTAGTGTGCGCCTTTTCCGCAAGGTGTTGCGGTCTGGGGGTTACCAAATTAATGGAATGCGATCGCAAGTCAACAACTGATGGTCGGCCGGAGGACCTAAGTCGGTTGACAGGTCAGGCAGTGACGTTGCGCGCTTAGTACAGTCGATGCGACGAAATTCGTCGCCTACGGGAAGGCCTTAGATAGATGGACGCCTTTCTGTTGAGCTTCGCAGTGATTTTCGTCGCTGAATTGGGTGACAAGTCTCAATTGATGGCGATGACCTTTGCAACCCGTTACAAATTCTGGACGGTAGTCGCGGCAATCACGGTGGCGACTGCCATTGTTCACTTGTTTTCCGTTGCCTTGGGTAACGTCATTGGGTTGGCCCTGCCAATTGGTCCGATCAATATTGCAGCAGGACTCGCTTTTGTTCTCTTTGGCCTATGGACCTTGCGCGGTGACAAACTCAGCGAGGAGGAGGAATCAAAGGCTTCTCGGTCGAATCGGCCTGCTTTCTTTGCTGTAGCGATTGCATTCTTCTTGGCTGAACTCGGGGACAAGACAATGCTCGCAACCGTGACCCTCGCAACGACCGAGGTTTGGTTCGATACCTGGGTAGGTTCAACTCTAGGCATGGTTGCCGCAGATGTTCTTGCGATAGGAGTTGGTGTATTTCTCGGCAGGTCGTTACCCGAGAAAGTTATCAAGGTCGGTGCTGCAGTGCTGTTCTTCGCCTTCGGCGCAGTGCTCATCTATTCGGGCATCACGTACGCGGGTGTGACTTCGTAACGGCCCGTTGAGTCGTGTGTTTCATCTCACCTTTTAGTCGTATTTAATGGTGAGAACAGTACGAAATGCGGCAATTTCAGACAACTGCTAGCTAATGACCATATTTGCATTTGCTCAATTCACATAAGTTACTTACTATCCAAGTTCATAGGAAGATCCCTAATATCAAGGAGAAAAAATGCGAGTAATGCGTCGCACCGCCATTGCGGTAGTTTCGATTGCAGCTGCACTGACTTTGTCGGCATGCAGCAGTTCATCCGACGAGGCAACAACCACTGAGACAAGTGCTGCAGTTGAAGAGGCCAGCGTTGGAACAATTGTTGACGTTGCCTCAGCTAACCCAGATTTCAGCACCTTGGTCGCTGCAATTAACGCAGCTGACCTAGGCGAGACACTTAGTGGCGAAGGCCCCTTCACCGTGTTCGCACCAACAAATGAGGCTTTTGCCGCACTCCCAGCAGGAGTTCTTGACGCACTGTTGCTTCCCGAGAACAAAGATGCACTCACCAAGATCCTTACCTACCACGTTGTTTCAGGTAATGTCTTGGCTGCAGATATCACCGATGGTGACGTCACAACAGTTGAAGGACAGAACGTCACTCTTTCAACCGCAGACGGTGTAACTGTCAACGGAGCCACTGTCGTTACCGCTGATATCGTCACGGATAACGGCGTTATTCACGTTGTCGACGCTGTTCTCGTTCCAGCCGACGTTGATGTTGCCGCACTGACAACTCCGTAATTTCATAAAAGAAGTTATTGTCACAAGCTAGTTAAATAAGAAGAGCCCCCGCAATTGCGGGGGCTCTTCTTATTTGTTAGTCATGATTACGGCGCGAATGGCAGTAGCACTCCGTCGATACCGTGGGCAACCTGCTTGTTGCCTTTATTGATATCTACCTTGCTCAAGATCACCCGCGGGTTAGCAAGCTTCGGCGCCTTGTCGCGCAAAATAATTGCTGGAGCTTTAGTGACCTTCACCTTGATGGTCTTGTTCATGTCTGCACTTTTAAGATTTGCACCATTGGCCTTAAGTGCATCTTGAGACAGGATCGGGCCACCGGGAACAACGTGATAGAGCAGAACCTGCTCGACTGTGTCAACACCCAGACCGGCAACGGCTTTGAACGCTGCAGGTTCTGTTTTAATTTTCTTACCGGTGAGAGTTGAGGCTAGGTTAATAAATGCCTTGTCAGTGGGTGCGAAAACTGTGAGTGCGACGCTCCCGTCGGCGAGCAGCTTCACATTACTTTCAGGCTTAGCCGCGAGAACGGTCTCTGCAGCCTTAGTGAGAATGTCGAAATCGGCGAAGTCGCGGTCAAATGCGGCCTGGCCAACCTGCAGGACGCTAGCGAGAGAGGTCTCGCCTTCAGCTCCTTGGGCTGTTGGGGCGATCACTGCTGCGCCGAGAAGTGCTGCAGCGCTAAGTGCGGCTACCCGCTTGATTGCCGTGGGCATAGTGGGCATAGTGGGCATGATTTCTCCTTTGATTGGTCCGCCCCCGTTGGGCATCGTTACCCCCATTACCGATCAAAGTGCCACTTTGGATGCAAAAAATATGAATATACTTACAAAAGTTTTCAATGAGGGCTCGTACGAAAGTGCTCAGCAGAACAAGGTGAAGCCCGATGCACCGCAGAGTTGACCGGTCATCCCACTGAACGTGGGGATTAGGCGGCCGCGGTTTCGGAATTGTTACTGGAGCATCCTGCAAGGGATAGCCCGGCAACAATGAGTGCTGGTGATAGGACAGGGGTCTTACGCGTTTATTGCCCTTCTTTGGCATGGAAATTTTCGCTGAGGTGAAAATGCATGGTGGAAAAAACGAGTTACGTCGTAGGGTATAGCGATGCAGGCCAAACGCCCTCTCCCAGCAATGTTCATCGCTGCCATTGTTGGCATTGTTTTAGGTTACGTTGTTTTGGAATTCGTTAACGCTGGTATTTCGCTGGTCTGGGAAAAAATTCCCGAAATCTGGGATCACACACCTGCCTGGTATGTGATCGGGGTGCTACTCATCGCGGCGGTACTCGTCTACGTTGTCCGAAGATTCGTCGGTGACACAGGCCACTCACCATTGGGTGGGATCAAGATTAGCCCGCTCACTCCAAAGGAATACCTAGGCGCAATTTTGGCGATCCTTGCATCATTATGGGGTGGAGTGGTGCTCGGTCCTGAAGTAGCGCTGGTTGCAACAGGTTCGGTGATCGGTGGGCTAGTAGCGAAAATATTTAATGTTACCGACACGAAAAATGTAAAAAAGGTGGTTGGGTTCGGCGCACTTGGCGCGATCCTCGCCCTGTTTGTGGGACCAATTCTGTCTGGCAACATGGAGTTGGGAAGCACTCCTACCGCGATCGAGGTTGATCAACTTGCTTGGGCGATTCCGGTCGCAATCATCGCAACCGTGGCAATTTCCCTTGCCCGCCTCGTCGCCGCTCTGTTCGCCCGCACAACCCGGGAAGGCCCACACTTAATAATTTTGATCGGCGCTGCCCTGATCATTGGCGTTACAGCTCTGTTAATGCAGACATGGACTGGCGAAGGCGTCATTTACATTACAACGTCGGGTGAGGAACTGATTACCGAACTTCCCACCCTCACCTCGGTCAGCACTGTTGTCGCAATAGTTGTGTTAAAAACAATTGCCTATGCGGTGTCCCTGGGTGCAGGCTTTCGTGGTGGCCCGTTCTTCCCGGCAATGTTTATCGGTGCGGCATCTGGGTTGCTGATCGCACTCGTCCTTCCGAACGGTCCGTCGATTTCAGCGGCAATCGTTGTCGGCGTTATTGCATCAGTTGTTGCAACCGCCCCGATGAAATGGCCGATCGTCATTCTTTTAGGAATAGCTCTTGGTTTCCTGATCGGCACTTGGACGCTTGTCCCAGCAGCTCTGATCGGCGCGGTCGTTGCGCGACTTGTTCCGCGATGGGGTGATCGAATTCCTGTTTCGGCCCATTCAGGCTGAACGAGTCCCACCGCTTGGAGTACGCAGGATTCGCACGGTACCAAAGGCGTTCGCACAGGACATGCACGCAACTAGGTGTATAACTAAGGCCATGCGTGCTGCCCTTTATGAAAAGACCGGTCCCGCCTCCGAGGTTTTGCATGTGAGAGAAGTCGACAAACCCGAACCTGGTCACGGTCAAGTCCGGGTTAACATCGCGTTCTCGGGGATCAACCCGACCGATGTCAAAACCCGTGGCAGAGGTCTCGCGAGCATCAATGAATTTCAAATTCCCCACCATGACGGCAGCGGGGTAATTGACGCGGTCGGCGAGGGGGTCGATCCGAATCGAATTGGTGAACGCGTCTGGGTCATGCTTGCAGCGAATGGAAATCGATACGGCACCGCGGCGCAATATTGCGTTGTCAACAGCGAACTTGCCCGACACCTTCCAGACTCGGTTTCTTTTGAACTAGGCGCAACATTAGGTGTCCCCGCGGTCACCGCTGCCTACTGTTTATTTTCCGATGGTCCAATAGCTGGCGAAAACGTTTTAATCAGCGGGGGAGCGGGTGCTGTGGGACGTGCGGCAGTGGAATTAGCCAAATGGGCGGGTGCTCGTGTTTTCACAACGGTCAGCAGCGAGAGCAAAGCGCAGGTTGCAATAGGCGCCGGGGCAGACGTGGTCGTGAACTACACCAACCCCGATACAATCGATCAGCTCAAAGACCAGGGAATCTCTCGAATTGTTGAAGTGAATCTGGCCGACAACCTCGAATTGGATGTGGCAATTTCTCAACCGGGCATGAAGATCGTGTCCTACGCAGCTGACGGTGAAGACCCCGTCCTTCCACGCCGGGCGCTCATGGTCGCCGGCATCACTATTGAATTCATGTTGCTGTACAACGTCGAGGCGCACAAACTGTGGAAAGCCGTCGAACTCCTTGAACTGGCACTTGCAGAAGGCGCACTGACTCCGCCACCGATTACGGTGATGCCAATCGCTGAGATTGTTTCCGCGCACCTTCAGGTTGAGGCTTCAAGCGCCAGCCGGGTTTTGGTTACTCCCTAGAAATTCATTACCTATGCAGGCGCTAGCCCTTGAGTTCAGCAAAGAGAGCGGTCACCGCACGCCACACATCGTGGAAGGTGTTATACATCGGAATTGGCGCGAGTCGAATAATGTCTGGGTTGCGCGCGTCACCGAGAACTCCATGATTTTCATACATACGCTCAATGAGTGCGAAAGGCTCGATCGGCACTCGGATAGAAAGTTGCGCACCGTGTCGATCTGAATCACTCGGTGTAATGATGTGAACACGTGACTTAGCACCGGGCTCGGCAGTGTCTAGGAGAGTTATCAGCTCTCGCATGTACGCCGTGAGTTGCAAACTGCGCGCACGAAGCGTGGGCATGCCAACCTCGGTAAAAACATGAAGTGCGCTCAGCGCAGGCGCCATGATCAGCAATGGCGGGTGAGAAGGAGCCCAGGCGTCAGCGTTTTCAATCGGATCAACAATCGGATTCATCAGGAATCGGGTTTCGGGTTTATTTGACCACCAACCTTCAAGCCGGGGAAGGCCCGCCGTGTGATGCTTTTCGTGGATGAACGCTCCGGCAACTGATCCCGGACCAGCGTTGAGGTACTTATAGGAACACCAAGCGGCAAAGTCAACATTCCAGTCATGAATATGCAGGGGAACGTTTCCTGCTGCATGTGCCAGATCCCAGCCGGCATAAGCACCAACGTCGTGCGCGACGGCGGTGATCGCGGGGATGTCCATGAATTCACCCGAGTAATAGTTGACAGCACCAAATAGCGTGGTCGCAATTTCCTCACCGCGTTCTCGCAGCACTGCAATAACATCGTCGGTTCTTAAACTGTCTTCACCTTCACGTGGCTTCAACCGAATCACATCTTTGTCGGGGTGACCTCCTCGAAAAGCAATGTGCGAACGGATCGCGTACGAGTCCGACGAAAACGCGTAATCTTCCATGATTATTTTTCGTCGACGATCCTGGGGCTGATAAAAACTGGCCAGCAGCATGTGAATGTTGACGGTGAGGCTGTTCATCATGACAATTTCTTCGGGTTTTGCGCCAACAATGGCAGCGGACTCCTGTGCTAACAGCGCAGGGAATACCATCCAAGGGTGGGCGCCATGGGAATGGCCACGAACGGCGAGCGTTGCCCAAGAATCAAGTTCCTGGTCGATCGCCGCCTTTGTCGATTTGGGTTGCAGACCCAGAGAGTTGCCTGCCATATACGAGATCGGGTTACCGCTTGCATCTGAGGGAAAAAGGTACTGATCCCGGGCAATTGGCTGATCAAGTTCCCGATCCCGGTGGAGAGCGTACTCCTCGCTGGCAAATTCGTCCTGTGTACTCACCCGGCAAGTCTCTCGCATCTCGCCTTTGGCGCTCGCCTCACCTCGCGTCTCCATCGTAGACTCGAACCCATGATTACCAGGCTTGTGTCCACCCAGCCTGTGTCCACCCAGCCTGAGCGCGTGGGCGTCCCGTGGACCTAATTTTCCCTGGGGCCATCTACCCTGAACAGGTTGAAGGCCTTTCATGGTGGCCGCTGGTGCTTGTTGCCGCAACGTTGATCATTTTCAATGTCGTGAATAACCGAGTTGCGCCACAGGCCCACTACCTTCTTTGGGCATTTGTCGGATCGGTGGTTCTGCTGGCGATCGGGTTGCTCGACGGCAACGACTTCACCGATATGGGATTGGGGTTCGCGTATCTGCTGCCCGGCTTGATCTGGGCCGGAATTTCCATTGCCGCGGTCACCCTGGTTTATCTGGTCGGGTCAATCTTCAAAAAAACACGTGAAGCTTTTGCTGACGAACGAATCGGGGCTCTTTCCGGCGGGCGACTGCTATTTCAATCACTGATAGAAGTACCGCTAGGAACGGTTTTCTTTGAAGAGATCGCATTTAGAGCTGTTTTATTTTCGATGCTCGCCCGCCGTTTCGACCTCACAACCGCAATTGTGATTTCGGCAATCCTGTTCGGGCTGTGGCATATTTTGCCCAGTATCGGCACCCACGAGAACAATCCTGCGCTGGGCGGCGTGGTTGGTTCAGGTCGCAGGGGAAATATTTTGGCAGTGCTGGCCAGCGTGCTCACCACAACGTTGGCCGGTGTCTTGTTCACGCTCATGCGGATTTTCTCCGGCAGTGTGATCGCCCCCATGGGATTCCACTGGGCTACCAATGGTCTGGGCTATGCCTTCTCTTGGATTTTGCTCCGATTCCGCAGGCGTCCTCCCAAGACCAATCGCGAGACCAAGCACGGGGGTGAATGACACGGATGTTATTTAACGATTACGATAGGGAGCCTGAAGAGGAAAACCTCGAAGGTAGCGAGAACGCCAGGTTTTTGGAGGAAGATTTCATGTACCAAGCCGCAAGTGCCAATGCCCATGAAGGCTTCTCGCAACTCTCTGAGCGAGATCAGGCGATTCTTGGCTTTGAGCGTCAGTGGTGGAAGTACTCCGGGGCAAAGGAAGCGGCAATTCGCGAACTATTCGACATGAGTTCAACCCGCTACTACCAGTTGATCAATACATTGATTGACACCCCGGAAGCTATGGAATTCGACCCGATGCTGGTCAAGCGACTCCGTCGGATGCGTTCAAGCCGCCAAGCAGCTCGCACTGCAAATCGCGCAAATATCCGTTAAGGCATCGCTCGTTTTGCCACTTTCAGTACCGGAAACACGCTGACAAAGGTCTAGCATTTTGTTTCATCGGAAAAGCGACTTACGATGTTTCAATAATTAGACCAGAAGTACTAGACCATGGGTTTTTCGAGGAGAGTGAATCTTTGTGCGCCAGCGTTCATTTGGGTTATTTGATGAAGGCTATTTAACCAAGAGGTTTGCTGCAGCCGCGATTACCACGGCTGTGGTGGCTGGTTCATTGGTCGCTGGTTCCTTGTTGGCAGCACCCGCCCAAGCTGCACCACGCGCGATTGTTGTCTGGGTGGACCCACAATACAAAGACGCTGCGACGGCGTTGTTCGCCAACGGCTATAAAAAGCGAGCGATTACGGTCACGGCTCGCGACATGTCAACAATCACCCTTGACCTACAAAATATTGACCCGAATAAAGCCCCCGACATCGTGTTGGTTGACGGTGAGCAGGTGGGAGAACTTGCGGCGAATGCACTGATCACCCCCGTTGAAGTCACCCCGGAGACCTCTCGCTCACTTTCCAGTGTCGCGATCAACACCTTCAAGGTTGGCGAATCTCTTTTTGGCACCCCCATCCAACGCCAAAACTTGGCGCTTGTAACAAATGCAGAGATGATTCCCACCGCTCCGACCACGTTTAATAAGTTGTCAAGATTGGCGCTCAAGCAGGTTGCGGCTGGTAAAGCAGACATTCCCTTTGCGGTCGCACAAGGCATTGATGGCAACGCTTATTCAACGTATCCACTTTTCTCAGGCCTCGGTGGTTTCGCTTTTGGAACAACGGCGACTGGTAGTTACAACCCTAAAAGGATTGGGATCAACAACAAGAAGTTCGTGAAAAACCAAGCGCAAATTGATGCATGGAATGCAAGTGGGTTGATCAATTCCAATGTGACCGCAGAGGAAGCGCGTGTTGCGTTCACTTCTGGTCGGGCGCCGTTCTGGCTTACTGGTCCCGAAGAAATTGTGAACTTAAAAAAAGTCACATTCCGATACCGCATCACCCAGGTTCCCACCATCGTTAAAGGGATCAGCGCGGCACCGTTTATGAAGTCAATTGGTTTCGCCGTGACTACTTTCGCGAAGGCTCATAAAATTTTGCCGGCCTCCAGAGACATCGTTGCAAATAAAGTCACCACGACAAAAGCCCAAACAACCTTCTATGAAAAATCTCCTTATGTCGGCCTGCCCGCGAATTCAGCCGCTGCTGCCGCAACACCGGACCGGGTCCTTCTTGCATTCGGCTCAGCAGCACTTGGCGCCACGCCCTATCCCAATATCCCTGAATGGGGCCAAGTTTCCCTTGCACTCGGTGGAGCATGGCGGGACAGCACCCGCGGGGGCGACTCTGTCAAAGCCGCAAAAGCATTCTCCGCCGCCCGCGCCCAAGCCGTAACCGCACTCACCCCGGCACCGGTGGCACCTGTTGCACCTGTCGAGCCGGTAATTCCCTAGGTGCAGTGCAGAGTGCAGTGCAGTGCAGTGCAGTGCAGCGCATTGCATTGCAGTCCAGGGCTAGTTACGCCTAACCACAGCTGCCCACAGTCGCCCACAGTCGCCCACAGCCGGTTCACAAGGTCAATTTACCCAATGGGTCGAATCGGGCCTTGCAGCCAATTCATAGGGGGATTGGGCTCGAATTTCCCCTCGGATTTGCACTCTCACCCCGAGAGTGCTAACTTTTCCATTAGCACTCTCACCATGAGAGTGACAACTCAAAGAACCTAATTACGGCAGTTTCCGAAAGGAACACCCTCATGGCAAAAATGATTTCATTCGACGAGGAAGCCCGTCGTGCACTTGAGCGCGGAATGAACGTGCTCGCTGACGCAGTCAAAGTGACGCTTGGGCCCAAAGGACGCAACGTTGTCTTGGAGAAGAAGTGGGGAGCCCCCACGATCACCAACGACGGTGTATCCATTGCAAAAGAAATTGATCTCGAAGATCCATACGAGAAAATCGGTGCAGAACTGGTCAAAGAAGTTGCCAAAAAGACCGATGACGTCGCTGGCGACGGGACAACCACCGCGACCGTTCTGGCTCAAGCACTAGTTCGCGAAGGCCTACGCAACGTAGCCGCCGGCGCTAACCCAATGGGTTTGAAAAAGGGCATTGAGCGCGCAGTCTCTATTGTGTGCGACGAACTTCTCGCCATGGCGAAAGACGTTGAGACCAAAGAGCAGATCGCATCAACAGCGGCAATCTCTGCTGGTGGCGACCAAGAAGTTGGTGAACTCATTGCAGAAGCAATGGACAAGGTCGGCAAAGAAGGCGTAATCACAGTCGAAGAAAGCCAGACATTCGGACTCGAACTTGAGCTCACCGAAGGTATGCGCTTTGACAAGGGTTACATCTCCCCTTACTTCGCCACCGACACCGAGCGCATGGAAACAGTCCTCGAAGACGCCTACGTCTTAATTGCTAACTCCAAGATCTCTGCTGTCAAAGATGTTCTGCCAATCCTTGAAAAGGTAATGCAGAGCGGCAAGCCACTCATGATCATCGCTGAAGATGTTGAAGGTGAAGCACTCGCAACTCTCGTTGTGAACAAGATCCGTGGCACCTTCAAGAGCGTTTCGGTCAAGGCTCCAGGCTTCGGCGATCGCCGCAAGGCAATGTTGCAAGACATTGCGATTCTCACCGGTGGCCAGGTCATCAGTGAAGAAGTTGGTCTCAAACTCGACACCACAACATTGGATCTCCTTGGCCGTGCCCGCAAGGTCGTTGTCACCAAGGATGAAACAACAATCGTTGAAGGTGCAGGCGACGCTGACCAGATTCAGGGCCGTGTCAACCAGATTCGCGCTGAAATCGACAAGAGTGACAGTGACTACGACCGCGAGAAGTTGCAGGAGCGTTTGGCAAAGCTTGCCGGCGGAGTTGCAGTCATCAAGGTCGGCGCAGCCACCGAAGTTGAGCTCAAAGAACGCAAGCACCGCATCGAAGATGCAGTTCGTAACGCAAAGGCTGCGGTCGAAGAAGGTATCGTGCCTGGAGGTGGCGTTGCACTGATTCAAGCAATGAAACTTGCGGGTGGCAAGATCGATGCACTTGGCCTCACGGAAGAGCAAGCTGTCGGCGCAAATATTGTTCGCGTCGCTGTAAGCGCTCCGTTGAAGCAGATTGCTGAGAATGCTGGACTTGAAGGTGGAGTTGTCGTGGAGAAAGTCCGCGAACTACCTGCAGGCCAAGGCCTCAACGCTGCGACAGGCGAATACGTCGACATGATCGCGGCCGGGATCATCGATCCCGCCAAGGTAACGCGCTCAGCACTACAGAATGCTGCATCCATTGCAGCCCTGTTCCTTACAACCGAGGTTGTTATTGCTGAGAAGCCAGAGAAGGCCGCGCCTGCAATGGGCGGCGGAGGCGACATGGGTGGCATGGGCGGCATGGACTTCTAGTCCGTGTAACAACTCAATTAGGACCCGGTAGGGGAGCAGCTCACAACATGAGCCGCTCCCCTACTTTTTTGGCCGAGGATAATTACGGGTTGTCACCGTAAACCCCACCTCCAATTTGGGTAGTCTTTGACGCGAGCTACTGGACACGGTTCAGGACATGATTTCGGACATGATTTAGGAAAAGGGGTCTGCGCGATGAACATCAGTCACCCCGCACATACACATGTGAACCATGTTGAGGCAATTAGGCGCGATCACTTCAAGATTTTCGAGTCTCGAGCATATTTAAATTCCTGTTCCCAAGGTGCGCTAGCCAACGAAGTGCGAGCGGCCTACGACCTATACCTCGACCAGCTCGAGGAGTTCGGCTCGCTCTGGGATACCTGGGTCGGGGTGCAGGAAGAAGTCCGTGGACAACTCGCCACATTATTTGCTACACATTCTGATCAGGTTGCAGTCACAACCAGCGCATCTGCTGCGATGAATGCGATAGCGAGTTGCTTTGATTTTCGTAATGGTCCGAGCAAGGTTGTAACCACATCGCTTGAATTTCCTACCGTTGGTCAAATCTGGCATGCCCAGGAACGCAACGGGGCTGAAGTAGTCCATGTGCCAGCCGACTCCGATCATCGATTGCCAGCGGAGCGCATAGCGGCCGCAATAGACGGTAACACCGCGATTGTTTCGATCACGCATGTCTGCTACCGAAACGGCGCAATGAATGACATCAAGGCGATCGTCAAAGCCGCCCATGAACGCGGTGTGCCCGTTCTGGTTGACGCGTACCAGTCAACGGGTGCGGTACCTATCGACTTTGAGGACCTCGGTGCTGATTTCCTGTTGGGTGGTGTTCTGAAATACATGCTGGGAAGCCCAGGGATTGGTTTCGCCTTGATCAACAATAAAACATCGTCAGAGTTCGTTCCCACAACAACGGGTTGGTTTGCGGCACGGGATATTTTTTCGATGGACATCTCGCAATACGATCCGGCAAAAGATGCGCGAAGATTTGAAGCCGGTACCCCCAATGTGCCGAGTCTGTACGCAGCGCGAGCGGGCTTAAAGTTTCTCCTTGAGGTCGGCGTGGACAACGCTTGGCGCGTTTCCAATCAGCTTCACAATCAACTTCGAGCAGGTGTCAACGAACTTGGCGGAGTGTGTGTTACACCAGAAAACCCCGGCGAGCACGGCCCGATGTTGGCAATCGCATCAACTGATGAACACGCACTTGTCCACGCGATGGCCCAAGACAATGTGGTCGTCTCGAGCCGTGATGGAAACATAAGGATCAGCCCTCATTTCTACAACAACAGTCAAGATGTGGAGTTGGCACTTGCATCAATGGCGAAAAATCGCCACCTGCTCACACCACCTTAAGGACTTATCCGCCGATCTGGTGATTGCCGTTTCGCCGACCGATACATTACGGGAATGGAACTGCTGGGCTCATTTACATTTTTGGCAATTGATGGCGCCGAAGTGCGACTCAAAAGTGGAAGTTCGCGGCTCATGAATGTAGAAATCAAAGCACCTGTGCGCTCAGGATCTCTACATATTGTTGATTCGATTGCAACTATGAATTTGGTATTGGCTCTCGACAAACTCAAGACGGGCAACTTTCTAACTGAAGCTGCAGCCCGAACTTTCATTAGTGGCTACAAAGCTCAAGATCTTGTTTTTAAGGGCTCGGGTCCCCATAACGGAAATGCCTATGACGTTTCCGGTAATGCCGTAGCGGGAGAAATTGACGTACAGATGACACTCATCGTCACTTCAGTCTCAAATACGGCTCAGCCTGAGGTCAAACTGATGGGAGCCGCACAATTTGGCACGGTGCACATTCCAATACCGGGTATTGGAACCGTTGAAAATATGAATATTGAAATTGATGCTCGATTGGCCATTAGTCAGTCCTGATTTTAGGCTCGAAATTTAATGAGCATTTACTTCGATTATTAAATGATGATCGCACTCGCACCTAACGTGCGGTTTTGTTAGCGCTGAATGCCCGCACCGACGATCCACGCCGACGATCCACGCCGACGATCCACGCCGACGATCCACGCCGACGATCCACGCCGACGATCCGCACCGAATGTCAGACCCCTGTCATAGGTTGAGGACATGGAAATCGAAGGTGACCGCGCAGAGGATCTGCTGGTGCACGAGGGCTTGGGTTTTGACCCATTCACTGATTCCGCCGAAGTGATCTTGGATCATGTTTGCGATCTGGAACCGGGACTATTTGTTCAGTCGGTGTTAGAGATGCTGGATCCGGCATCCTTGAGTCCACGTGATGCGCTTCGCTATTTACAGGTGCACGAACGGATCGCTTCCTGGTGGGCGAGCCGTCAGTGTGTTGCGTTAATCGCCGCAGCTGGACGTGAACCTGCTGAGGAGGAGTTCATACTCCTTGATCGACTCAGTGACACCGAACGAACGGTGCGCATCAGTGAAATGGCTCGTGATGACATCGCAGCAGCCTTGCGCTGGGGACCTATGTCGACGCAGTCGCGGATAGACCAAGCTCGCCTGCTAGCTGGCCCGCTTACCGCAACACGTGAAGCTTTGACGTTGGGAGAGATCACGCCGGTACATGTTCGGATCCTCACTGAGGCCGCGCAACGGCTATCCACCTGGGATGTGTTGGAACAAGTGACCCATGACGCTAACCACTCAGGCACTGAATCCGAATCCGATACTGCACAGGCTCAATTGGCAGTGGGCCTTGCACGATTGGCATTTGACGAAGATTGTGTGGCATTGCAGCATCGGGTTCTTCCCATCGCGCGACGCCAGGGGTTTTCTCGAACGAAGGCTGCAGCGAACAGGGCAATTGGAAATATTGATGAAGCAGGACAAGCTCGGCGCAGGGCTGCTGCCCGACGCCAGCGTGAGGTGTACCTAACACCGGACGTTGATGGCCTCACAACGATGATTGCCCGATTGGATACTTTCACCGCTAATGCGATTATGGGTGCGATCAATTCGGGGATATCTAACCCCGCGATCATCGGTGCTTGCGGTACTACCGTGGGGGAGCGCCGCAGCGAAGCCCTCGCAGCCCTTGTCTTCGGTGTGCATTCACAAAAGGAATCACTCGCGGCAGGTGCGGGTTGCACGGGCAGTTGCACCACTCCGATTGCCGTGAACATTACGGTTGACCTGACTATTCCCATCAGTGAGTTAGACACCCATCTGTATTCGCAATACGGCTCTGGCATTGGCACAGGATCAGGCACAGGATCAGGCACAGGATCAGGCACAGGATCAGGCACAGGATCAGGCACGCGATCGGGCACCGGCACCGATCAAGGTATTGATTCGATTGGCTGTGATTTCCGGCAACTCTTAGCCGACCCTGCAGTCAGAGTCTTTGCCCGGCCCGTCGCGGTGAATGATTCGGGGCACGTTCTTGATATTGGTCGCAGGCGTTACCAAATTACGGGGGCGCTA
>Ga0075467_10002540_pt1 | contig 14385 bp, 9 predicted proteins | sample DEB08_DNA_9_FD_75067 | JGI IMG/M metagenome (GOLD analysis project Ga0075467, IMG submission 75067) | Aqueous microbial communities from the Delaware River and Bay under freshwater to marine salinity gradient to study organic matter... | ecosystem: Environmental > Aquatic > Marine > Coastal ...
ACTGTTGCTATTCCAAAAAAGAAATTGTCAATGACAATGCCTTCTAGGATTGCTTCAGAAACATTTCCTACAAATCGAGAATGATCCCAAGTAGGGGAGGTGGTATCTCTCCAGTAAATACGATATCCTTTAATATCACTGCTATTTACTTTTGTCCATCTAAATTTAGCAGATGCTTCTACAATTCCACCAATACTAAGTTCTGTAACTGCTGGGGGAGCCCAAGCAATTGATGCTAAGTTTATAGCATTTACTGCGGTTAGTTTTTTGGCGTATTCAAAATTTACCGCTTCGAGTATATCGCCATACGCAATACCATTTTCGGTCCTGATGTCTTGGTGTTGTTGGGTATAGTTTTCATGGGCTTCCATGATACGAATCCCTGGATATCCTGCGTCGTTGAAGGGTCTGTGATGACCTCCACGACCAAAGCGATCCAAACGATAAATCATTTTTGGATTCATTTCGGGCATGTATTGTTTTACTGTTTTATGAATATATCGAGCGAGTTGTCTTGAAATACCATCGACTTCACCACCATAAAAACGTCTGCTTTTTCGTTCTTGTTCTGTTTCGGTTGGAGGAACTGGTTCAGAGAATATGCGAAAGGTTCTATTGTCAATAACCCCATCAACCCCTTTAATATTTCCAATCATATCATTGTTTAGTATTCCAATGATTTCCCAGCCTTGTGCTTTCGCATAAGCAGCCAATCCTTTTCCTCCAAAAAGACCCTGTTCTTCTCCAGCTAATCCGGTATAGATGATGCTGTTTTCAAATGAATATTTAGATAATACACGCGCTGCCTCAATGGTGCCCGCCATTCCACTTGCGTTGTCATTAGCGCCTGGAGAATCGTCAGTATAGTTGTTTGGGTCGGATACTCTAGAATCGATATCCCCACTCATGATGATGTATCGGTTGGGATAGCGACTTCCTTTTTGGATAGCTAATACATTATTAATCCATACAGGTTTAACAATCCTTCTTCCATCCGGTTCAACATAATTTTTTTGGTATTGAACCTCAATACAACCTGTGCAAGCTGCTGCTATCTCTCGAAAGCTATCGAAGATCCATCTGCGTGCAGCACCAATTCCCCTTGTTTGAGAGAGGGTATCGCTAAGCGTATGTCTGGTACCAAAGTTTGCAAGAGTCGTAATATCTGCTTCAATTCTTTCTGTCGAAATATCGTCTATAATATCATAAAAATCCAATTCAGTTTGTGCCTGAACCGTAAAAGAGGTTAACATTAAAATAATACTAAATGATACAATTGTTTTCATTGGTTTTGAAATTGATTGAGCTTTGTTTTGAATACGTATAGGTTCTCTAAATATATAAAAAAACCTCCAGCTATTTGCTGGAGGTTCTTTAAACAAAAACATAAATAACATAAAATTTAGAAAGGATATTTATTTTCTTCAATTAAGGTTGCAGCAATGTTTCTTCTTAAAGCAACAACATTAGGGTAGTTTTGATATTTAGTATATTGTCTTAAGCCTGCAATCATTCCTTTAAGTTGAGCACCGTCAGCAAAAGATACAATAGCTTCTTTTCCTTTTGAGTTGATTTTTTCAATCGCATCAAACAAGTACAATTGCGTCATATCAATTTGATTCTTTTGAGAATCTAAACCAAAGCGTTCGCAATTCTTCTCTGTTCTTAGGATTGCCGATTCAATCATATAAATCTCGATTAGGATATCAGAAAGTGCAAGAATGATTTGTTGTTCCTTATCGAATTTTGGGCCAAACTTTTGGACTGCTGCTCCTGTAATCATCAGCATTGCTTTTTTAAGGTTTTGAAGTAAACTCTTTTCTTCTGCAAAAAATGCATTAGATAGTTCTGTCTTTGGAATTCCTTCCATCAACTCCTGTCCAACCTTTGTGGCCGCAGACATTAAATCGATTTCTCCTTTAAATCCTTTTTTCAATAGCATTCCTACACAAAGCATGCGGTTAATTTCGTTCGTCCCTTCGTAAATTCGAGCGATACGAGCGTCTCTCCAAGCCATTTCCATAGGTGCATCAGCCGAGAAGCCCATTCCACCATAAATCTGAATTCCTTCGTCTGTACAGTCTTGTGCTTTCTCAGAAACCGAAACTTTGAGGATAGAACATTCAATAGCAAATTCTTCTACTCCTTTGAGTTCTGCTTCTTGATGTGATAATCCTTGTTCAAGTAATTGTGCTATTTTTTCTTCGATATCAAAAGCTGCTCGATAACTAGCCGATTCACTTACATATGTATTTGTTGCCATTACGGCAAGCTTTTGCTGTATAGCACCAAACTGGGCTATTGGAGTTTTAAATTGAACACGCTCTGTAGCGTATTGTGTTGCAAGAGTCGTAACTCTTCTCTGTGCTTCTAAACAGGCAGCAGCAAGCTTTATACGCCCAACGTTTAAGGCGTTCATACCGATCTTAATGCCATCGCCACGACCAGCCAACATGTCTTCAACAGGAACTTTAGTTTCGTTAAAAAATACTTGACGAGTAGAAGAAGCTTTGATCCCCAATTTATTTTCTTCCTCACCTAAAGTAATTCCGTTTTCTAAATCTTTCGGTACAATAAACCCTGTAATGTTTTTATCATCCCCTATACGCGCAAAAACAATGAAGATATGAGCAAATCCTGCGTTCGAGATCCACATTTTTTGACCTGTAATCTTGTAGTGTGTTCCGTCTTCAGATAATACAGCTTTTGTTTTCCCTGAATTTGCATCAGATCCGGCTCCGGGCTCTGTCAAACAGTATGCTCCAAACCATTCACCAGTTGCAAGTTTACTTACATATTTTTGCTTTTGCTCTTCATTACCATAAAGTGTAATGGGCATTGTCCCAATTCCTGTATGTGCTCCAAAGGCGGTTGAAAAAGATCCATTGGCACCTGAGATATAATCGCAAACCAACATGGTAGAGGTAAAAGGCATACCAAGACCATTATAAGCTTCTGGTACAGCCACACCTAAGAAACCAAGACCGCCAGCTTTTGCCATCATGTCTCGTGTTAAATCATAATCCTTTTGCTCGAAACGCTCTCTGTTTGGAACGATATCTCGATCTACAAACTCTTGCACAGATTCCTTCATCATGAGTTGTTCCTCACTAAAATCTTCTGGAGTAAAAACCGTATTAGCTGCTGTTTCGTTGACTATAAAGCCACCACCTTGTGATATGTTTTTAATTTCTTCCATTTGGTTTAACTTAGATTATTTAATAGTAATTAGTTCGTTGTGTTCTACTTTAGATTTGATGAATTCCGTTACTTCGAAAAAATGCTTCATTTTCTCTTCATCCATATTGTCGATAATGGAATTGTTAAACTCGATCACCGTTTGTTTTGAAATATCTCTTTTTTCCTTTCCTTGCTCGGTTAGGTATATCAATACACCGCGTCCATCATTTGGATTGGGTTTGCGTTCTATATAGCCACGCTCTTCCATTGAATTCAGTATTCTTGATAAACTTGTGGGTTCCATTCCCATTTTTGGGCCTAGAGCAGTCGATGGGGTTCCTTCCGCATCAATAGAAAGTAAGGTAAAGCCCATCGCCATGGTTGAGTCATAAGCTGCGGCCTTCTCATTATACATATTGGTTATCAACTGCCAAGTTGTTTTCAATGCGTATTCTATTGTTATCGGTTTCAATTGCTTTTAATTATTTTTCAAATATATACAAATTTACTATGCACGCATAATTATGTATGCATAATTATGCGTGCATAGTAAAACTTTAACAAAAAGCCCCTCAAAAGAGGGGCTAAAGTTTAGGAGTAAATTTTATCGAAGAGTTCTTTGTAACGCTCTTTCACAACTTTACGTTTAACTTTCATAGTAGGAGTAAGGTGTCCTAATTCAATACTCCACAATTCAGGAGTGAGTTCAAATCGCTTCACTTGTTCCCATTTCCCAAAAGTTGGGTTGTACTCATTAATGTCTTCTTGTATTGCATCGATAACCTCTTGACTAGAGCAGATTGCATCCATTGTAGGTTCTATATTCAGTTTTTGAGCCTTGATCCACGTGTGAATATGGTCAAATGCAGGTTGAATAAGTGCAGCCGGCATCTTTTGCCCTTCTCCGATTACCATGATTTGCTCAATGAACAAGGATTGTTTCATTTTGTTTTCAATCAGCTGAGGAGCAATATACTTTCCTCCAGAGGTTTTGAATAATTGTTTTTTACGATCGGTAATTTTAAGAAAACCTTCTGCATCAATCTCTCCAATATCGCCGGTATGGAAATATCCATTCTGAATTACTTCCGCGGTTTTCTCCTCGTCTTTGTAATACCCCTGCATAATATTTGGACCTTTACATAAGATTTCACCATCGGCAGCAATTTTAAGCTCAACATTTTCTATTGCTTTTCCAACACAACCGAATTTTAGGCCTCGGTTATTGAGATCACTAACGGTTAAAACAGGCGAGGTTTCTGTCAACCCATAACCCTCACAAATTGTTATCCCTGCTGCGCTAAAAACACGAGCCAAGCGTGGCTGCAATGCTGCACTACCCGAACTTATGGTATGGAGGTTACCTCCTAATGCTGCTTGCCATTTTGAAAAGATCAACTTGCGAGCAATTTTTAATTTCAATTCGTACACGAAACCATTCGCCCCATAAGGTTCATATTGTAATCCGAGGTCAACTGCCCAGTAGAATAGTTTTTGTTTAATTCCGTCTAATTCAGCACCTCGAGCATAAATTTTATCGTATACCTTTTCTAGTAAACGTGGAACGGCAGTCATGAAATATGGTTTTATCTCCTGAAGGTTTTCAGAAATCTTTTCAATAGATTCAGCAAAATAAATTCCAATACTTTGGTAGTAGTATACATAAAGGATAACGCGTTCATAAATATGACAAACGGGTAAAAAGCTTAATGCATGTGTTTCACCAGCTTCAAGCGGTAACCTTTTGGAGCTAGAAATAACATTGGATACAATGTTATGATGGCTGAGCATTACTCCTTTTGGAACGCCCGTTGTTCCAGAGGTATAAATTATTGTAGCAAGATCTTCAGCTGCAACAGCTGCTTTGGCACTAACAACCAATTCTTGTGTTTCTTCGTCTTGCTCTTCACTTAAAAGAGTCGTCCAAGACGGACAATCTTGTATGTCATCAAAAGAGTATACTTCCTTTAAATCCGGAATGTCTTTTCGAACAGTGTTGAGTTTGTCTAGTACTTCAATATCAGAAACAAAACAGTATTGACTTTCCGAGTGGTTTAATACATATTGGTATTCAGGAGCTGTAATCGTAGGGTATATCGGAACAGTAACAGCACCAAGCTGTAAAATCCCGAGGTCCATTATACACCATTCGGTTCTATTGTTTGTCGAAATTAGAGCGACTTTATCTCCTTTTCTAACACCCATTTTTATGAGTGATCGACTTACTTGCTGTACTTTTTGATAAAAATCTTCTGTTGAAAGACTCTCCCAAGCACCGTTATATTTTGTCGTTACACATTTTTCTAGCGGGATGTTATTTCTCTGAATTTCTATAAATTCAAATAATCTGGTTGGTTTCATTGCGTAAAATTAGTTACTAAATGTACCCAAATATTTCGAAACAATACTAGTATTAGTAACTACAATGAGATATCAATAAGATTTATTTATTTTTCAACCAAGTATAAGCATTGTTAAAGGTCATCATCCATGGTGATACTTCATCGTTGCGATCATCAGCATAATGCCCCCAATTCCATGGGAAAGTAGAACGTTCTAAATGCGGCATCATCACTAAATGACGTCCATCATCACTACAGAGCATAGCAGTGTTGTAGTCCGATCCGTTTGGGTTTGCAGGATAAGCATTATATGCGTACTTCGCAGGAATCTGATAGTTTTCTTCTGCTTGTGGTAAAATGAATTTCCCTTCCATATGTGCAGACCAAACCCCAAGAGTACTTCCTTCGAGACCTTTTAGCAATATGGAGCTACTTTCTTGTAGGGTTACACTGGTGAATGTACATTCGAATTTGCCTGAATCATTAGGAATCATTTTAGGTTTTTCAAGATGATCAGGTGTAATTAAACCTAACTCGACAAATAACTGACATCCATTGCAAACTCCAAGTGATAGCGTGTCTGGTCGAGCAAAGAAATTATCTAAAGCGTTCTTCGCTTTTTCATTGTATTTAAAAGCACCTGCCCATCCTTTGGCTGATCCTAAAACATCTGAATTTGAAAAACCTCCAACGGCAACGATGAAATTAATATCTTCTAAAGTTTCTCTTCCTTCGATAAGATCTGTCATGTGAACATCACGAACATCAAAGCCTGCGATGTGCATGGCATAGGCCATTTCTCTTTCAGAATTACTTCCTTTTTCTCGAATAACGGCAGCCTTAATTTTGGTTTTGGGTGTTGCATTCAACTTTCCGGTAAAGTCTTTTGGGAATTTAAAGTGAAGCGGTTGTTTGTCTGTGTTTTCGTAACGAGCAGAAGCACACGTTTTTTCCGTTTGCTCAGCATCTAATAATGCTGATGTTTTTGCCCAGGTTTTGCGCAATTCTTCAATCGATAATACAGCTTCGAAGTCAAAGTTCTTGACCGTAAGTTGAGCATTTGAACGAACAGTTCCAATTGCTTTACAGTCGATGTTTGCAGCTCCAAAATGAGCAGTTAAATCTGTTTTTGATTGAAGTAAAATTCCAATTTTCTCTGAAAATAAAATTCGAACAATATCTTCTTCACCTAAAGTTGTAAGATCGAGATCAAGGCCAATTCCTAGGCTTGGAAAACAAAGTTCCAGAAGGGAAGTGATTAACCCTCCAGATCCGATATCATGTCCAGCGCTAATCGTTTTATTTTGAATTAATTCTTGAAGCATATTGAATGCCTTGGCAAAGTAGGAAGCATCTTTTACGGAAGGCACTTGAGTTCCGATAGCATTTCTAGTTTGAGCAAAAGAAGAACCCCCTAAGTGAAATTCACTTTGTGATAAGTCTAAATAGTATAAGTCGCCTCCATTCGGAGTTAAAACAGGTGTGATTATATTGGTTACGTCAGCACATTCTCCTGCTGCCGAAATGATTACTGTTCCTGGAGCTTTTACTTCTTGATCTTTATATTTTTGTTTCATGGAAAGGGAGTCCTTTCCAGTAGGGATGTTGATTCCTAAAGCGATTGCAAACTCAGAACAGGCTTCTACTGCCTGATAAAGACGTGCATCTTCCCCAGGATTATTACACGGCCACATCCAGTTTGCCGAGAGAGAAACGGAAGTTAGTCCATTGGCCAAAGGGGCCCACACAAGGTTGGTTAGCGATTCTGCGATGGCGTTAATACTTCCTGCTTTCGGGTCAATAAGTCCTGTTAAAGGCGAATGACCAAGTGAGGTAGCTACACCGCTTGTTCCAGTATAATCAAGCGCCATAACGCCACAATTACTCAACGGAAGTTGAAGTGCTCCCACACATTGTTGTTGTGCAACTCTACCCGTTACACAGCGGTCTACTTTGTTCGTAAGCCAATCCTTACAGGCAACTGCTTCAATTTGTAGTACTTGATCTATATAGGTGTTCAAGTCAGCAGTAGTATATTCAATTTCTTTAAAATTTGCAGTTTGTGATTGATCCTGCATGAGGGTTTTTGGAGAACTTCCAAAAAGAGCACTCAAGTCGAGATCAATGGGAGTTTCTTTTGTTTTTTCTGAGTGGAAAGAAAAGTGCTTATCATCAGTCACAACACCAACATCATAGAAAGGAGCACGTTCTCTTTGTGCAATTTTCTCTAGAATATGCGCATCTTTTTCAGATAAAATAAGACCCATTCGTTCCTGAGACTCGTTTCCAATAATTTCTTTTGCCGATAGGGTAGGGTCACCAAGCGGAAGTTTGTCAATATCAATTGCTCCCCCTGTTTCTTCTACAAGTTCAGAAAGGCAGTTCAAGTGACCACCAGCTCCGTGATCGTGAATCGATATGATTGGATTGTGAGCACTTTCTACTAAAGCACGAATTGCATTGGCAACTCGTTTTTGCATTTCTGGATTGGAGCGTTGAATAGCATTGAGTTCGATAGCGTTTCCAAAAGCTCCGGTGTCTGCAGAAGATACAGCTGCACCACCCATTCCAATTCTATAATTATCGCCACCCAAGATGATGATGCGGTCTCCTTTTGTGGGAACGCTTTTTTGAGCTTGATCTTTTTTACCGAAGCCAATTCCACCAGCCTGCATGATAACTTTATCATAGCCAAGTTTGTGATCTCCTTCTTGATGTTCAAAGGTAAGTACAGATCCTGCAATCAGGGGTTGTCCAAATTTATTTCCAAAGTCAGAAGCGCCATTCGAAGCTTTGATTAGAATTTCTAACGGTGTTTGGTATAGCCAATCTCTTTTTGGGAAACCATTTTCCCAGTCTCGGTTCTCTGAAACTCTAGAGTATGGGGTCATGTACACGGCTGTTCCTGCAAGCGGTAAGGATCCTTTTCCTCCTGCCAAACGATCTCTGATTTCCCCTCCAGATCCTGTCGCAGCTCCATTAAAAGGCTCAACGGTTGTCGGGAAATTATGTGTTTCTGCTTTTAAAGAAAGCACAGTATCAATGGATTGAGTTTGGTAGGAACTGGGAACATCTCCTTTTGCTGGAGCAAATTGTTCTACAGTTGGACCTTCAATAAAAGCAACATTATCTTTATATGCAGAAACAATGGTATTCGGATTTTGTTTTGCAGTTTCTTTGATCATTTGAAAAAGACTTTGTCCTTTTTCTTCGTCATCAATAACAAAGGTCCCGTTGAATATTTTATGTCTACAGTGTTCCGAGTTTACTTGCGAAAATCCAAAAACCTCGGAGTCGGTTAGGGGACGACCGAGTTCTTTAGCAACATTGTCTAGGTAGGCTACTTCTTCGCTATTCATTGCCAAGCCTTCGCTTGCATTGAAATCTGCGATATCTTCAATAGGTTTTACTGTTTCTGGGCTAGCATCTATTTTGAATATACTTTCATTTAATGCTTCAAAGCGCTGAACAAGCATATAGTCAACCACATCAGTTTTGGTTTCGGGAATATATTTTTCAATACGCGTAATCCCTTCGATTCCCATGTTTTGAGTAATCTCAACCGCATTGGTACTCCAAGGCGTTATCATTGTTGCCCGAGGTCCGTAAAAGCCACCGCTGAGGTTTTGAGTAGGAATGCTTGGAAGGTCTCCAAACAACCATTGTAGTTTTTCTTCTGCTTCAGCCGAAAGGGTTTGTGTTGTTTCAACTGCAAAAATTTCTTCTTGTACTAAACCAAAAAAATGGATCATAGATTGTGCGTATTTCTAAGGTGTAAATTTACAAATTTTTTACACAAGGAAACCGCAGAAGTACTTCGGTTTTTTATACAGTTTTCGGAATGTTATTCACAACTTTTCGAATCAATCGAGCTGCATAAAAACCATCAAATTGAGTTTGATGAGAAAAAAGCATTTCTTCTTTTTCAAGGACAAAAGCAGCGCCTTCCTCTTGTTCTAAGAACCATGCAATTTGATTTTGATTCTCACTAGGGAGAATGGAACAGGTAACATAAATTAATTTTCCACCCGCTTTCACCCATTTACTTTGTTCTAAAAGAATGGCACGTTGGAGTTCTATAACTTCTGAAATACGTTCTTCTGTCAGTCTCCACTTCAATTCTGGATTTCGTTTTAGCGTACCTAAGCCACTACACGGAGCATCAATAAGTACACGATCTGCCCAATTGGTAAGTGATTCTTTATATTGAGGATCGGGAACCCAAGTGTTCTTAATGGCTTTCACTTTATTTCTCCGGGCACGTCTCGAAAGCTCTTTGAGTTTATCAATCTCTACATCAAGGGCAATAATTTCTCCTTTGTTTCGCATCAAGGAAGCAAGGTGTAGTGTTTTACCTCCAGCACCAGCGCATCCGTCAATAATCTTCATTCCGGGTTTAGCTTGCGTAAAAGGAGCTATTTTTTGAGAATTTGCATCCTGAATTTCAAAAGAACCTTTGAGGTATAATGGATTTTTTCTTAAGTTTTTTCGTTGGTTGAGTATGAGTGCATCTTCATATCCTTTGATCAAATGGGTTTCAATTTGAAATAAGGTCATCAGATCTTCTTGAAGTTTTTTTGGAGAAGTAACAATACGGTTTACTCGAAGGATTAACTTGGCTTCGATGTTTAACGCATCCAGTTCGATATTCCATTCTTTTGAAAGCTCTGCTTTCCCACGTTCATAAAGCCAAAGCGGAATTGATTTAGAAATTTCAGGAGTTACTTTTTCTTTTTGCTTTGCTTTAATAAGCCCAACGTCTAAATTTTTAAATTCATCCCATTCAGGAATTTCAACTTCGTTGAGAACCAACCAAACACCGAGTAGTTTCCATGGTTTTTCAGCTTCATCTGTAGCGTCTTCGACAGTGCTTAAAAAGCGATAGTAGCTTTTCCATCGAAGTATTTCATAGGTGGCTGAGTGAACCAAATTGCGATCTCTTGCTCCCCATTTTGGATTGGCAAGATTTATTTTTTCTAAAATACGAGTACCTCTTCCTTTTTTAGCAATGATCTTCGTTAAGGCATCTACAATACCTTGAGCGTTATTCCTGAATATTTTTCTCATGTGGCTGCAAATTTACGCCACCCTTATCAGCTATACGCACTTTATGGAATGTTTTTTCGTTCTCTCGAGCGATGTACCATTTTCCGATGAAACTTTTCTTCTGCAATATGGATTTCTAAAACCTGTTTAGCTGTTAGTTTCGTTTTTAATGTTTTTAAAAACGCTTGATCCAGTTCTTCTTTTAGCGTTCTTAAGTGATAAATAGAATCGAGCGCAACTGCAGCTTGAGATTCACTTAGATCTTCTGTTTTCTTGAAATTATTGTATCTAAGCTTGCGCATTTTTTTGTGGTATTGTTTTCGAACATCCGATTCATGTTTTTCGAAAGCGCCCCAAACAAAAGATTCTTCCTCGGTATTTAAATCTACTTGTTCAATGATAAAATTAATCTTCAACGCTTTTAAGCGTTCAAAACTCATTCGTTTTTCTGATTTTTGAGCCCACATGCTGCTGCTTACTAGGGCTAGTAAAAAATAAAGTGGGAGATGTTTAATCTTCATAATCTTGATATATTAAGTTGAAATTAGGGTCATAGGCTTGTTGTAATTCGAAAACAGTTTCTTGAGCTAGGTTTTCAAAGGCAATGGTTTTAAAATCGAAACCTTCCAAAGGGTTTATTTCCAAAAGCTCAATGGTGGTCAATGGGCTTTCTTGTTCTTCAAAATAACGCTCTACTGCTGCAGCAGTTTCTAACTCTTGCTCTGGCCAATTGATTAGTAAAGCAAGAACCAAAGAAGCCGCAAAAGTGACTGCATAAGGAATCAATCGTATGATACGAGACTTTGGTTTGTTACTAAGTAATTCAAAAATCTGCTGCTCGGACTTTTCGAAATAAGCTGGCGGAACACTAAAGGTCGATTGGACTTCAGCAATTTCCCCTAGGTTTTCTAGCTGCTTGCTTTGATTTTCAAAATAACTTTCGGGTATTTTAAAGCTATCATTTTTATCGGTCAAGTTCATTTTTTATTTTTTTTACTGCATGATGATATGAGGCTTTTAATGCGCCAACACTGGTTTCTAGTATCTCTGAAATCTCGTCGTATTTTAATTCTTCATAATATTTAAGATTAAAAACAAGACGTTGTTTTTCTGGAAGATTGGCAACAGCCAACTGTAATTTCAGCGCAATTGCATCTCCTTCGAAGTACACATCAGCTTCCAATTGATTCACCTGCTTTTCGTTGAATTCATTTAGCGAGAGCCCTAGTTTTCTTGACTTCTGCTTTATGAAGGTTAAAGCTTCATTGGTAGCAATGCGGTACATCCAACTAAAAAGTTTGCTTTCTCCTCTGAAGTTTTTAATGTTTTTAAAAACTTTGATGTAGGTGTTTTGTAATACGTCATCAGCATCTTCATGGTCAAAAACAATTTTACGAATATGCCAATACAAGGGCTGTTGATATTCCTTGATCAAGATTTTGAATCCAGCTTCTTGCGTTGCAGGATTTTGTAAGGCATGTACTAAAAGAGTTTGCTCTTCCAACTAAAAGTGTTTTGTGCTTTGACTCTAAAATTACAAAATAGTTTAACCGAATCGACTTTATCGGTTTGGTAGTCTTGTTCTTAAGCTATGAAGATCATTTGAAGACGTATTAGAGCGACTGCATTTCAACCAGTTTCTTGTAGTTGCTGTTGTTGCCGATCAATTCGGCGTGGGTTCCCATTTCAATGATTTCACCGTTTTGCATTACTACAATTTGATCTGCCTTTTGAATGGTTGAAAGACGGTGAGCAATAACCAAAGATGTTCGATTGCTCATTAAATTTTCGAGTGCTTCTTGAACTAGTTTTTCGGATTCTGTATCCAAGGCTGAGGTTGCTTCATCCAATACCATTATTGGTGGATTTTTGAGTACAGCACGCGCAATAGATAGGCGTTGCTTTTGACCTCCAGATAATTTGTTCCCTTGATCGCCAATATTGGTGTGGTAACCCTCTGGTAGGGTGATGATGAACTCATGGGCATTTGCTATTTTGGCAGCTTCGATAACTTCTTCGTCTGTGGCGTTTGGATTTCCAATGAGTAGATTGTTTTGTACACTGTCATTAAACAAGATTGAATCTTGGGTAACCACGCCAATCAATTTACGTAGTGATTCTGTCGTAGTTTCTTTGATGTCCATTCCGTCGATCTGAATACTTCCCTCTTGTACATCATAAAAGCGGTTCAGTAAATTGGCAACCGTAGTTTTTCCACTTCCCGATTGCCCAACTAAAGCAATGGTCTGCCCTTTTTTAAGATTCAAAGAAAAGGCTTTAAGTACGGGAGTAGTATCATATCTAAACCCAATTTTGTCGAAACGGACTTCAGAATTAAATCCACTAATGGGTTTCGCATTTGGATGGTCGGTGAGCTCGTTTGAAGCTTCAAGTATTTCTAGAACACGTTCTGCTGCGGCATCTCCTTTTTTAATGGCATATGATGCCTTGCTGATTGCTTTGGCTGGCGTTAGGATGTTATAGGCTAAGGTGATAAAAACAATAAACGTAGTTCCATCGAGTGTTTTGTCGACCAATACCATGGATCCGCCAAACCAAAGTAAGCCACCAATCACTCCAATTCCCATAAACTCGCTAAGTGGAGAGGCAAGGTTTTGGCGGTTTAGTAATTTGTTAGAGAAGTTAAAAAAGTTTGTTGTTGACTCAAAAAATTTAGACATAAACCTTCCTTCCGCACTAAAGGCTTTGATGATGCTCAACCCTCCCAAAGATTCTTCAACAATCGACAAGAGTTCCCCTTGTTCTTTTTGCACATTCTGTGAATGCTTTTTTAAACTTTTACCAATAGACGAAATAATAAAACCTGAAATCGGTATGAATGTAAGCACGAAAATCGATAGTTTCACATTCATGTTAAACATCACAATTAGGGTAAAAATAATGGTCAACGGTTCTCGTACAATCAGTTCCATAATAGATAAAAAGGAATGTTGTATCTCAAGTACATCGGATGTAATTCGAGCCAGGGTATCTCCTTTTTTCTTTTCGGTAAAATATGAAACTGGCTGTGCTAAGATTTTGGAGTACAAAGAATTTCGCAAATCCTTTAGAATTCCATTCCGTAAAAAGGTGATAAAAAACATCGCCAAATAATTGAATAAATTCTTGAAGAAGAATAAAATTAAAATCAATGCAATAGCAATAGTCAATGCTCCCAGAGGATTCTCTTCTAAGGTTGATCCAACTCTATAATTTATGGTGTTTTCAATATAATTTTTAAGGCCCAAAACTCCTGTATACACCGGTTCAACGTCAACTTTTGGTGTTTTGTCAAACAATACATTGAGCATCGGGATGAGAGCCACAAAAGAGAGTGCGCTAAAAAAAGCATAGAGTATATTGAACAAAATATTCAAAAAAGCATAGCGCTTGTAGGGGAGTGCAAAAAGTAATATTTTTTTAAAATAGTTCATCTAAATACCTAAGCTTTGAATTAATTTTTGGCATTGGTCTGCCAGTATTTTTTTTGTTGCATCGAATGCAGCAGCGTTTTTAAGTTTTGTGTTTACGCTAAAGTAAAATTTTATTTTGGGTTCGGTACCACTTGGGCGAACCGCTATTTGAGAACCGTCAGATAAAATAAAGCGCAGTACATTGGATTTTGGAAATGCTAATGATCGTTCTGTGCCATCTGCAAAGCGGCTAATCTGGCTATCGAAATCATCTACTTGTTCAACAGCGATTCCTGCAATTGATTTGGGTGGGTTGGTGCGATATGCATGCATCATCTGTTGAATCTCTTCAAACCCTGCTTTTCCTTTCTTGGTCAATGAAATCAGTTCTTCGTGATACACTC
>Ga0075467_10002543_pt1 | contig 14383 bp, 11 predicted proteins | sample DEB08_DNA_9_FD_75067 | JGI IMG/M metagenome (GOLD analysis project Ga0075467, IMG submission 75067) | Aqueous microbial communities from the Delaware River and Bay under freshwater to marine salinity gradient to study organic matter... | ecosystem: Environmental > Aquatic > Marine > Coastal ...
CTTGGGCTGTTTCGCATCTAATATTCTAATAAAATCATAAAATAACTGCCCACGCTTATCTTGAATACCTCGCAACGCTCCCGCTTCACTCCAACTTTGACAAGGCGGACCTCCGATAATTCCATCACAATCAGGAACTTCCTCCGCTTCTACATTCGTAATACTTCGTCTATCAAGCGTTGTATGTTGATGATTCGCTTCGTAAGTTTCCCAAATATCCTTATCGTACTCATTCGCCCAAACAACGTCAAACCCTGCGTTTTGAAACCCAAGATCTAATCCACCAGCACCAGCAAAGAATGAAACTACCTTCATATTTTTAAAAAATGGTTTTTTGAAAAATCCAGTGGTGAAACACAAAATTGGAAATTATTTAAAATTGTTTTTTGTGTTGATGTGTTGAAATATTGATATTGAAACGTCCACACATCAATACTTCACCACAAAACGATTTCAGAGAAATTCCTATATTTCACTTTATGACGGAACTCTTCAAAGAACCTAAAAAATTAGTGCTTAGTAATTCGTTCACACCAATCACTAAGCACTAATCAACTACCAGTAAGCACGCACGTCCTTACCTTCCATATAATTTATAAAAGCTCGATTAACAACTTTGTGACCGCCTTTTGTCGGATAATTTCCGGTAAAGTACCAGTCGCCTTTATGATTTGGACAAGCATCGTGTAACCCTTCAATTGTTTGATAAATGATTTCTACCTCACATTCAACACCTTCAGGTTTGACAATCTCAGCGATTTTTGCCGAAAGTTCCTTTTGTGAAAAAACGTCGTATAAAGATGCAACTTCGTTGAAGATTTCGCCCTTTGTTAATAATTGTTCCTTACTTCTATCGTAAGCCTGCTCCAAAAGATAAGTTTTCCCAGCATCTTCTAACAAAGCAACTAATGCCCGAAACGCCACAAAATTTTTCATTTTTGACATATCAATTCCGTAACAATCTGGGTAGCGAATTTGTGGAGCAGACGAGACAATGATAATTTTTTTCGGTTCTAAGCGAGCCACCATTTTTATCAAATTCTCTTTCAACGTCGTACCTCGAACGATAGAATCATCCATTAATACCAACGTATCAACCCCTTTATTAATCACGCCATAAGTAATATCGTAAGCCCCAGCAACCAACTGATTACGAGAAGCATCATCAGCGATAAACGTTCTTAATTTTGCATCTTTTGTAATCATTTTTTCTACACGAGGTCTCATTTTCATCACCTTCATGCGAGTTTCCTCATCCGCATCGGGTCCTAATTCCATCAACCGCTTGAGTTTGACTTCATCTAAGCGATCGTTAATCCCTTCGACTAATCCATAAAATGAACCCTCTGCCGTATTCGGAACAAAAGAAAATACTGTATTTTTTAAATCATATTCGATAGCATTCAAGACCGCTCCCGATAGATTGACCCCCAACTGTTTGCGTTCATTATAAATTTCTGCATCATTCCAACGAGAGAAATAAATTCGTTCAAATGAACATGGTTTTTTTGGTAAGGCTTCTTTGTATTGTTCTACCGTTACTTCACCATGCGCTTTAATAATCACCGCATGAGCCGGAGGAATTTCATGGACATTTTCCACCGCTACATTAAATGCCGTTTGAATTGCAGGTCGCTCAGAAGCTATGACCACCACTTCATCATCTTGATAATAATAAGCCGGACGAATCCCCGCTGCATCACGCATTGCGAAAGCGTCGCCGTGTCCCATCAATCCACACATCACATAACCACCATCAAACTTTTTCGTTGCTTTTCGTAAAATACGCCCCACATCAAGATTACGAATGATTTTTTTCGTAATTTTCTTATGGTTTTTCTTGTGATCCCCTTTGTGCCAATTGAATAATCGCTGTACTTCATCATCTAAAAAGTGCCCAATACGTTCTAAAACAGTGACCGTATCAGAAACCTCCTTCGGGTGCTGTCCTAACTCCACCAAATGCCCAAATAACTCATCGACATTCGTTAAGTTAAAGTTTCCGGCTAACAACAAGTTTCTTGTTTTCCAGTTGTTTTGACGAAATACCGGATGACAAACCTCCTCTGAGTTGCGACCATGTGTACCATAACGCAAATGTCCCAAGAGGACTTCGCCCATATACGGCAGGTTCTCTTTGAGCCACTTCGTATCTTCTAATTGTTCAGGTGTCAAGTCCTGATAATAATCATAAATTTGTGTAAAAACGTCTTTGACAGGGTCCGTAGCAATACTTCTTTTGCGACTAACATAACGACTTCCAGGAGCAGTATTCAATTTTATCGTAGCGATACCAGCACCATCTTGTCCACGATTTTTAAGTTTTTGCATCATGATGTGCATCTTATTCACACCGTATAACGCCGTACCATATTTTTCTTGATAATACTTTAATGGTTTTAATAATCGAACCATTGCGACTCCGCATTCATGCTTAATGACTTCGCTCATCGTTATTGAAAAAGTGACTTCCTATATAATTGATAATCAATAATATAGGAAGTTGATTGAATTTAAAAGTTATTTGAAAAAATCGAAAGGTGATACTTATCTTTTTAAATCGTATCACCTTCTCCTTATTTTGGATAAGTATTTAAACATTCCGTTCGTAACTTATGGTAAAGTTTTTTATTAAAAATAATCTACTTTAGGGTGCAAAGATAAAATTTTTAATAGTTGATGTATTACAAATTTTGTCATATTTTACAGAAATGTCACTTAGGTCACATACACCAAAATCTTAAAATTTGACATCCTCACTATCAGATCTTACAAATATAATTTTGTAACTTTATTATTCGATTGTTAGTGATTAACAACAAATCGAAAATAGTATGACTATTCAAAATATAAAAAGGGGCTTTGAAAAATTTGTTATATAAAGTATATTTCAAATAATGGCTTGAATAAATTACGCCACCGTTGGCCGTCAACATTTTCTTTGAGCTTCCACAAAATTTTTCAAAAAACCAATAAAAATATAGCAGTTATGATTTCAAGAATGTTCAAAACTATCGGCAATCAGCGTTATGAATATAAACCTCGCTACTACGATCCCGACAAAGAAGCATTGCAAGAACGCATCAGATTGAGAGAACGAGTGAAAGCAGGGGATAAAGATGCGATTAAGCAATCCATGCGTCAATCTATGCGTCGTCAACGAGATAAAAAGGAAACTTCTGACTATATCGCTAAGTCAAATGTAACGATTTTAGTCGTCTTCACGGCTTTATTGTTAATCGCCGTTTTGGCGTTAAATACATACTTACCAGAGTTTTTAGAAGTTGTGTTAGGTCAATAAACGAAAAAGAAGGCACTTTTGAAGTGCCTTCTTTTTACCGACATTTATAAATTGACGGAAGTTTAACAGCCGCTTAATCACGCTGTATTTCATTCTGTTTTTTGAAACTCAGAAAGTTAAAAATCCGCCTGAATCTCTACTTCCATTATTTCCCGACTTACAGGGTGCATAAACGAAATCCATTCCGCATGTAAATGCAACCGATTTGCTTTTTTACCATACAAATCATCGCCGATAATCGGCAAATTCAAGCCTTTCGGATGAGCCGCATGAACTCGTAATTGATGCGTTCGACCGGTAATTGGGAAAAAGTGAATCCGAGTTTTGCCCACCGAGGTTTTAGCGCAAGTTTTTCGCTCGATAACTTTCCATTTTGTGACCGCTTTTTTGCCATGTTCATAGCAAACTAATTGACGAGGTCTATCATTCAAATCAACACGCAACGGCAAATCAATAATGCCTTCGTCCGCTTCTACAATCCCATCTAAAACCGCTACATAACGCTTTTTAACTCTTCGCTTAATAAATTGTTGCTGCAAAAAAGCATGAACTTCTTTCGTTTTTGCAATCAACATCAAGCCCGAAGTTGACATATCTAAACGATGAACCGTCATCGGTCCGGTAGCGTTCGGATATTTTAATTGCATTCTAAACTGTACCGAATCTTCTATATTTTTGCCAGGAACAGACAAAAACTCCGCAGGTTTATTCACAATCAATAGCACTTCATCTTCATAAACCGTTTTAATTTTTTGACCAAAAGCCGTATTTACCAACATCGGATTATCGTCAATTTTCATACCTTTCAACATGTGTCCCAAAATCGGTTTACACTTGCCACGACAGGCAGGATAAAAATTGCCATGTTGACGAATTTCCATATTTGGGGCTTTTCCCCACCAAAACTCTGCCATCACGATCGGCTTCAAATCATGCAAAAACGCATACTGCAACAATTTAGGAGCAGCACATTCCCCCGCACCTGCTATCAGCGTATTGCCTTCAAAAATTTCAGATAAACTTTTAGATTCACCATCTTTATTTAAAAAAGTATAATTATCAAATAGGCGTTGCTGCAAAGCGGCCGACTTATTTTTACGAATAGTTTTTAGTTCGTTGATTTCGTCAAGATACTGTTTGACCTTCGTTTCAGCGGCTTCAATGCGATATTTCCAGTATTTAGTCATATCTTTTATCAAAAAATTGCTTTTGATACTTTGCTGTCGTAATGCTTCATTGAGTGCATTAAATTCTTCTTCAGACAGTTTTAACTTAGCAGCTTCTCGTTGTGCTTTTCTCTCCTTCTTTTGGGCTTTCGCCAATACCTTAGCGGCAGCTAATTCTTGATTTGCGGCTGATTTTATGGTTTTTAGTTCCGCTTTGGCTTTTATGAATTCGGGTGCATTTTCCAACGCTTCAATTTGTCGATTCATAGGATTTAGCACTTTCATACCTTCATTAAAAAAGCTATTCTCGGTCAACATATCAAATACTGGCGGCACGAATCTTTTATGATGATTGCTTTCTGCTAATTTGCCTGAAAAGGCAGACAAATAACCAACTTCCCCGGCAGTATTTTGCACGACCAAAACGCCAAACATCTTCCCAATCACCAAACCATCTTTTGACGCATCAATTCCAAAATTATGGTCAAAATCCGTCTGAGTCCGCAGATATTCCTGCAACTCTTCCGCTGCTAAAACAGCTAACGGATGCGGTTCGTAATAAAACGGAAAGGTGAATTTTTCAGGCAGTGAAAAATCCGTAATCGAAGCCTTAAAATGTGTAAAATGGTTGCTCATACAATCGTCCAAATATTATTGAAATGCAAAAGTACAATTGTTGAGAGGGAAATCGAAATTTAGGATAAACCAACGTCCGCTAAGCCTTGAAAAGCTTTCGATAAAATCTAAGATAATTTACAATTAAAAAATGAGCGTTCACTGATTTGTCGCACTTCGAGCTAAAATAATACCCTAAAAAACACATCAAAATAAGGCTTCTATTTTTGATTTTAATCTAAAAATATTGAGTAATCCTGACTTAATTATTTTTTCATATCTTATACCTTGTGAAATTTTGTTGAAGTCCTTTTGTATATGTTGCTTTTTATAATAATATTTGAGTCTATCACTTTTGTTTAGGACTTTTGTAAAACAAGACAGATAGTAATTATTACGAATTAAATTATCATGGAAATTATAGAATTAAACGATTATAAGATTTACGTTGGAAAAAATATATGGAATACACTCAAACAACGTGTGAAACCCTACCCGAAGATATTAGTAATCGTCGATGAAAATACGGAACGAGATTGTTTGCCAATTTTAAAAAAGAAACTAAAGGGAATTGAACTTGAAACAATTTTAATTCCTTCGGGCGAGTTGCATAAAAATATTCAAATGTGTCAAAATATTTGGCTACAAATGATGCAGCATGAAGCGAATCGTAACGCTTTAGTGATTAATTTGGGCGGCGGCGTAATCGGTGATATGGGCGGATTTTGTGCCTCGACCTTTAAGCGAGGTATGGATTTTATTCAAATTCCGACAACATTATTATCACAAGTCGATGCATCAATTGGTGGAAAACTGGGCATTGATTTTCAAAATATTAAAAATAGTATTGGGTTATTTGGTAATCCAAAAGCTGTTTTTGTTAATCCTACTTTTTTGAATACTTTGCCAAAGCGAGAAATTAGGAGTGGTTTTGCTGAAGTTATTAAACACGCTTTAATCGTTGATTTCAAGCAATGGAAACGGTTGTCAAGAATCACGGATTTGGATAAAGTCAATTGGTCAAAACGAATCGTTCCGAGTCTAAATATTAAGAAAAAAGTCGTTGAGGCAGATCCGTTTGAGAAAGGTTGGCGAAAGTCATTGAACTTTGGTCATACTATTGGTCATGCGATCGAAAGTATGTGTTTAGAAACTGAAAATCAATTGTTACACGGTGAGGCGATCGCTATCGGTATGATTTGCGAAAGCTATTTGTCACATAAAGTATTAGGATTAAAAAAACGTAACTTATATAAAATTGCTAATTTCATTTTAAGTATTTATGGCAAAGTTGATATTTCGTATTTGAATCGAGAAGCCTTGATAAAACTAATGAAACAGGACAAAAAGAACGATGCGAATGTGATCAACTTCACACTACTCCACAAAATCGGCAGTGCAGCCGTCAATCAGACGACAAATGAGCAACTCATCACAGAAAGTCTCAACTTCTATCAAGATCTTCGTGTTCTGTAAAAAACAAGTATGAAATAATCGGTATTTCGTACAGTTTTTAATTTTGAATGTACTACAAATCTGGTCACCCGAGAAAGACTCACCTGTGACTTTAATACTAATTTAAAAAAACAAAAAATCATGGCAAATTTTAAAGAATTGATAAACTCAGAAAAACCAGTATTGATTGATTTTTATGCAGACTGGTGTGGCCCTTGTAAAGTTCAAGGTCCAATTTTGGAGCAACTGAAAAATAAAATTGGCGATAGTGCAACAATTGTAAAAATTGATGTGGATAGAAATCAGCAATTGGCTGGTGCGTTAAGTGTACGTTCTATTCCGACGTTAATGATTTTTCAAAATGGAGAAAAAAAATGGCAAAAAACTGGTGTTGCTTCTGCTCACGAGTTGGAAACAACTTTGGCAGGATTGAATAAAGCCACAGTTTAATTCAAAAAATATCGAATGATTCGTCAGCACTTGTTTTGAAAGCGAAAACATGACGTTTTTTATTAAAGACCACAAATTCAATAATCGAATTTGTGGTCTTTTTTTGTTTTTTGATAATTTCCTTTAAAGGCTGAATACAAAGGTAAAATTATTGAAAAGCCAATTTTACTTGACTCAAACAAAAGAACATTTCGGCAGCAATCTGTCGGCAACGTTTATCGTATTTTGCGGTTTCCCAAACGGTATTATCGTACGCTTTTGGATCATCGAATGGTAATGATATCCGAAAATCTGCACCGAAAACAAGCGGACACTTTTCGTCTGCATCTGTACAAACCATAATAGCCGCAAAGTCTTCAGTAGGATTTGGTTCGCTGTCATATTTTTTTGAAAAAGCTTGATACGGCTGCATGTTATCATTCCATCGAAGCTCATAAATAGGATTTTCAACTTCAGTATTTTCGACCGTAATCTGTAATCCTGTGCGTTTCAGGGCAGACACAGCACGGGGATTGAACGCTGTCGCTTCTGTTCCGCCAGAGTAGGTTTCTAATTTTGGTAAACCATAATAATCAGCGGCAACGGCTAACCAAACTTGACCTAAATGACTGCGACGGGAGTTGTGCGTACAAATAACGATTGCTTTTGGCGTTTTTCCTGCCTTGTATTTTTCTTGAAAATAATTGGCCAACTGTAATAAGTGTTCTTTACGAACTTCGGAAATTTTATCAAATTCCTTTATAACGGAGTTTATGTAATGTTGCAAAGTATTTTTAGTTTTAGCAGTTTTAGTAGTTTGGTACGTAAAAACTACATAACTACTAAAACAAAATTATCAGTTATCAAACATTAAATTGACGAATGCGTTGTGAATACGTGGCATAAAATAGGTTGATTTTGGAGGCATCACTCCCTCTTTATCTACAATTTGCATAAAATCAGTCGTCGAAATCGGAGCTAACATAAAGCCGATCGCATGACCTTTGGCTGATTTTATCTTATCCAAAACCCCGTCAATTCCTCTATCGCCACCAATATATTCAATTGCCTCACTACTTCGGATGTTCTCCATGTTTAAGATATTATTAAATATTTGTTGATTTAATAACGAGACATCTAACTGCTTTAATCGAGAGCTTTCTTGTTTGATTGTCTTTAAATTCCAACGAAGTCTATACCATTGATTATCAAGGACTATTGTCAATTCGTGTTTACGTTGAGGCTTACAAGGTTCGAGTTCAGCCGTGATGTGCGCTACTTTTTTCAGTGCTTCAATAAACGCTTCTTTATCAAAATCTTCCTTTACACGAACGACTCGATTGTAATCCGCAATTGTTAATTCATTCGTACCAAAGAAAGCACAAAACAAGTAATTATATGGTGAGTTTTCGGGAAGGACTTTGAGGCGATCAAGTGCATAACGATAGTACCTCGACAAAGTAGCCGCACGATGATGACCATCTGCGATGTAGGCTTTTTCTATTTTATCTTTGAATAATTGTTGGACGTAATTATAATCTTTTTCAAGATGCAGAAACCATATATCGTGTTCAGCATCTCTGTAGTCAATATGTTGATCAGGTTCTCGTGTTTCGATAATGTGTTTCAAAAAAACATCAATTTCAGCAACCGTCGGATAAGTCAATAAAACAGGCTTGATTTGGCCATTTCGTTCTTCAAACAGCTTTACCATTTTTTCCTCTTTTGCTTCTAGTGTTTCTTCATGCTTGATGATATGCTCCTGAATATAATCTTGAACATGAGTCGCTGCAATGATTCCGACATGACTATTCTCATTTGTCTGTTGCCGATATACAAATAAGGCTTTTTTATTTAACTTCGTAAAATATCCATTTTTATAATAAACAGGATACAGATGCTTTGCTTTAGAAAAAAACAATGCTGGATTAAAAATCCTATCCAAACTTGGTACTGATGCTCGAAAAGGGTGAATATTCACAACCAATCATTAGGTGTGAGGTATAAGGTGTAAGGTGTAAAACACGTTACACTTCACACTTCACACCTCACACTTATACTTATTAAAATCCTTCTTCTCCAAAAAATTCAATCACTTTATCCGCTAACTTTAAACCAATTTTGCGTTGTGCTTCCAATGTTGCTGCACCTAAATGTGGTGAAACTGAAATTTTCGGATGATTCAACAAAGCTCCGTCTGGCGAAGGCTCGTTCATAAAAACATCAATCCCCGCTCCGGCAACTTTTCCGTCTTCCAAAGCTGCTAATAATGCTTTTTCGTCCACAGTTCCTCCTTTTGATGCATTGATTATAATCACGCCATCTTTCATCATTTTGAAAGACTTTTCGGTAAGCAACGGTTTGCCGATATAAGGAACATTGATAGAAATGACGTCGGCTTTTGCCAAGGCTTCTTCAAGCGAACTCATCTGCAAATTGATTGTCAAAGACATATTTGGTAAATTAAAAATGTCAAGTTCTAACTTAACACTTTCGAAAGCATAATCCACCGGAATCACTTCCATACCAAAACCAATCGCAATACGAGCGACTTGTTGTCCGACTGTACCAAAACCAAGAATAGCTATTTTTTTAGCTTTCAATTCGAAACCATTAGAAAAAGTACGTTTCAAGGCTTTGAAAGCCGTATTTCCACGCTCGGGCATTTCTCTATTCGATAAATGCAAGTTACGAGCAATACTCAATAGGTGACCAAAAACTAACTCCGCCACCGAATCCGCAGAGGCTGTAGGCGTTGTAATGACTTTAATCCCCTTGCTTTCAGCATGCTCCACATCAATATTGTCGTAACCTAACCCTGCCCGAACAATCATCTTTAAACCTGGACATTTATCAATTAGATTTTTACGAATTTTCGTATCACTTCTTACAATAATAACGTCATAATCTGGCAACACATTTGGTAAATCCTCCTGTGCTACTTTTATCACATCTACTTCGTATCCTGCCTCTTCTAATAGCAATTTGCCATCATCATGCAATCCATCATTCGCTAATATTCTTATCATGTCTTAAGCTTTTTGTTCTATTAAAATTCTTCCGACACGCAAGTTAAAATAAAAGTTAAGGATTTGATAATTTTTGATTTTAGAATGAATTGATTGTTTAGAAATAATAATCATTATCATCATTTTTTACACTAAAATACCCATTCTACAACGACCGTCACTATCGCAATAATAATTGCCATCAAAACAGCCGTCCAAAACGATTTTATACTAAATTTTGATAAAAACCGACTGGCTAATTGAATAATGAACGCATCAATAATAAAACTAAAAAATCCTAATGAGAGAAAATTAATCGGTGTGGCAAACCAATCTAAAATAGCTCCAAGTGTCTTGTTCAAAATCACAATCACTACCGATAAAATAAACGTATTCCCGATACTTCCCGTTTTCACGTCTTCTTTCAGGAAGTAAGCTGCTGCAAATACGCCTAACATGATTACAAGTACTTGTGATAAAAATCCACCATTTCCACTCGCTAACGCCATGTCGTTTAGAAAAAACATTTATGTTATTTTTTTATCATTAATTGATAAATATTGCATTTTCATAAAAATACATATCGCCTATAACGCCACCCAAGCAGCACCTTTTTCATTCGATTCTACCAATTTTCCGATAAACTCCATTCCACGGACACCATCAGAAACCGTTGGAAAATCAGCGTAAAGCGGATTAACTTCCTCACCTTTCAATCGTGCTTGAATACAGAAAGCAACGTTGCGATAAATATTAGCGAAAGCCTCCAAGTAACCTTCTGGATGACCAGCCGGAATCCGTGAATGTGCATTCGCTTCAGGAGACAATTCACCAACACCAGTTCTATAAATCTGTGTTGGTTTATCCATCCATTTAACCAAAAGCGTATTCGGTTCCATTTGACGCCACTGCAAACCGCCTTTTGTACCATACACCCGAATATTCAAATCGTTCTCCTCTCCTACCGAAATCTGTGAAGCGTGTAAAATTCCCTTTGTCCCGCCTTCAAACCGTAGTAAAACATTACCGTCATCATCCAACAATCGACCATTGACGAAAGTCGTCAAATCAGCACATAATTCCTTGATTTTCAAACCAGTTATATATTCCGCTAAGTTTTCGGCATGTGAGCCAATATCGCCCATACAGCCACTTGCACCGGATTTTGTTGGGTCAGTTCGCCAAGCTGCTTGTTTTTGTCCGCTATCTTCAATCTTTGTCGCCAACCAGCCTTGCGGATATTCGACCACAACTTTACGAATCGTCCCGATTTCACCATTTTTAATCATTGCTTTTGCCTGCTTGACCATCGGATAACCAGTATAATTGTGCGTCAAAGCGAAGATTAATCCTGTTTCTTCGACGAGTTTTTCCAATTCTTTGGCTTCCGCCAACGTGAAGGTAACAGGCTTGTCACAGACGACATGAAAGCCATTTTCCAAAGCCATTTTTGCAGGAGCAAAATGTACATGATTTGGTGTAACAATAGAAACGACATCCATTCGGACATCTTCCGGAAGTTTTTTTTCAGTTTCAATCATTTCTGCAAAAGAGCCATACGCTCGTTCGGGAGCGATAAAAAAGTCTGCTGCCGATGCTTTTGATTTTTCGGGGTTGCTACTAAACGCTCCACAAACTAATTCGATCTGTCCATCTAAAGCAGCTGCCATACGATGAACACCTCCAATAAACGCACCTCGACCGCCGCCGACCATTCCCATTCTGATTTTTCGCATAGTTTTTAATTATTAATATCTGAAATAAGTTGATCAAGTACCTAATTGCGTAAAGTTTATAAAAATTAGCGATAATTATTAGACTTTGTATCGAAATTTTCTTTGGACTAAGGTTTCTACAGTTCTAATAATCGAAAATGAAGGTAACTTTCCATTAATCTACTGGGTTAATATTATTTATTTGGTGTTGTATTAAAAAGTCGAGAAAACAATTAATAAAATATTGATTACTAGTTCAATGTAATCATTGAAACAAACTCATCTTCTATTTTTTTAACGGTATTGATGTAGTTTAAAACTGAGCTATTTTAAATATTCGCATACTACCAAAAACAAGAAAGGTGATACTTCCAAAGAAATATCACCTCTCCCGATAAATTTGTACCTAACGATTAAGCGAACCATAATTTCATTATATTGTGTTGTCCATTGAAGTCACAATCTGCAATATAATAGTCATTAGTTACTTCTGTAACCGTTACAGTCATAACATCTCCTACTTTGATGCCGATAGGTGCTGTATGATCACTGACATCTTCTAAGATTAAGTTATACTGTGTATCGTTTATCCAAACGATTTTTGAAGTTAATGTCAAATTGAAACCAATGTGATCAATTTGAACATCATTTTGACGAACAATAATGATATCTTTATCATCTTTGCTTACGAAGTTTCCTTGTAATTTTTCGGCAAGGTTTCCGGTGCTTAAGTTTGCGAATCTTTGCATGGCTACTTTAAATTGAGGATTTAATAAAAGTTTTATCTTGGCTTATACTTAGTTCTAAGTACTGCTTTCCTAACGAAGTTAAAAAGCATTTTGTGACGGTCAAATGAGGATTTTTTTCAAAAAGCTTTAAAAAAAATTGAACTTTAACTACTTAACAAATTACCTTTCTAAAAAGTGAGGCATCAGTTATAAAAATTTGTCTTTTAGCTGATTATATAATGCAACGAAATTAATATACAAATGTTTAAACGAATACTTTTTCTACTACTTTGCTTCTTTCTTGTAGTCGCCTGTAAGTCTCGAAAATCACAGACAGAACCCAAAAAAAGTGAAAATTCGCTAAATTTTAACACTTTTGATGATGGTCGAGATTCTACTGCCGATGTTTTTAGCTCAATCTACGAAATCTGAACTACACCCGAAACATAGAACATTATACTTAAAAGCAAGACTTTCACTACCTTAATTAAAAAAATCAATCTTGACCGTTATCAGATCGCCCCAATTTATACGATAATCGGTGGTATTTCACATTATTTAAAAGAATTTGAAAACGGAAAAAATACGGTACCAAATATTGATAATATCTGTTTTTCAGAAGCAGTTTTATTACGGGACGAATTTGATAATTTATATCATGCTTTATTTGAAAAGGCAGAAAGTAACATTGCGATTATTCGAGCATTAGACAAAAAGTACCTGCCCCGAAACCTCGGTGGGAAAGGCTTAACACAGAAGGAAATTATTCAAGTTACTAAATTAGCCTAAGGTGATAGCGTTGAATTTACCACAAACCACATGTACGCTAACAAAAACTGCTAATCTTTCCGATTTGGTGAAATCTTGTCATCGCTACCAATAATATCCGCTGCCAATTTTGATTTTTGCTGTTGCAATTGTAGGATTTTTTCCTCAATCGTATCTTTTGTAATAAAGCGTGTCACCATCACATTTTTGGTTTGACCGATGCGATGAGCTCTGGCGATAGCTTGTTGTTCTGCCGCAGGATTCCACCACGGGTCGGTTAAAAAAACATAATCGGCAGCCGTGAGATTTAAGCCTGTTCCGCCTGCTTTAAGGGAAATTAAGAATAATTGTGTTTTAGGACCTGTCCCAAAACCTCGGTGGTTATTTTGAAACTGCTGAACGGCTTTGGCTCGTTCTTCGGTTTTCATTTTTCCTGTCAACATTACAAAACCATATTTTTTCGCTAAAAAATACTGTTCAAAAAGCTCTAAATGCTTAACGAAATTAGAAAAAATCAAAACTTTGTGGCCACCTTTTATTAACACTTCTAACTGCTCAATAATATCTTGAAACTTGCCCGATTTTACCTGTCCCGAAACCTCGGTGAAATTTTTTTCGTTTTCAACCAATTTCGGATGAATCGCTAACTGTCGCAGTTTCATCAAAGTTGAAAAGACAATCATATTGTAATTCTCTTGTTTTTTGGTCACATTGTCTAATAAGTAATTTCGGGCTTTAGACTTTGCTTTTTCGTAAAGTTTACGTTGTTCGGGCAGCATTTCGGCATAAAAAACGTGTTCGGTGACTGGCGGCAAATCTTTCGCAACCGCCATTTTTGTACGTCGCAGAATGTACGGCTCCGTCAAGGATTTTAACCGTTCTTTTTTGGCTTCATCGTTATTTTTTTCGATTGGAATTTGAAATTCTTCTTTAAAAAATTGGTATGTTCCTAACAATTCAGGGTTAATAAATTCCATTTGCGACCACAAATCCGACAAGGAATTTTCAATCGGTGTTCCACTTAACGATAATTTATAACGAGATTTTAATTCATTTATCGCTTTGAATATTTTACTATCTTTATTTTTAATTTGCTGACTTTCATCTAACACAATATATTCAAAATCAACCTTTTGTAATATTTTCACATCTTTTAAAGCCGTTCCGTAAGTCGTCAAAATCACATCAAAAGTCGGTA
>Ga0075467_10002546_pt1 | contig 14376 bp, 7 predicted proteins | sample DEB08_DNA_9_FD_75067 | JGI IMG/M metagenome (GOLD analysis project Ga0075467, IMG submission 75067) | Aqueous microbial communities from the Delaware River and Bay under freshwater to marine salinity gradient to study organic matter... | ecosystem: Environmental > Aquatic > Marine > Coastal ...
AAAGAAAACATTTTCAATGAATATGCTCATGGAAAATTATTTAGAATATCACTTACGCGGTATTTGCACTCAAAAAGGTCAAGACATATTAAATAATACAATAACAAAAAATCAATCATAAAACACATGAAGAAAGCAATCTTAACTTTTTTAAGTTTAACCATATGCTTCATTAGTTTTTCGCAAGAAATCCCGAAAACACTTAATTTACAAGAAGCCATAGATTATGCACTTGAGAATAATAGAACTGCTAAAAATGCACAACGTGATATTGAAGCAGCTAAACAACAAAAATGGGAAACAATTGCCTCTGGTTTGCCACAAATAAGTGCATCAATAGATTATAATAATTGGTTAAAACAACAAATATCTCTTATTCCTGCTGAGTTTTTTGGTGGAAATCCTGGGGAATTTGCTGAAGTTGCTTTTGGTACCAAACAAACAATGAATGCAACAGCTACCTTAAATCAAAAAATATTTGATGGCTCTTATTTAGTTGGGTTACAATCTGCCAGAGTATTTCTAGAAATATCTAAAAATGCAAAAGAAAAAACAGATTTAGAGGTTAGAAAAGCTGTTATCAATGCTTACGGAAACGTTTTATTAGCAGAAGAAAGTGCGAAAATTTTTGAAAAAAACTTAGCTGTAATTGAAAAAAACTTAGATGAAACTACCAAAATATATGAAAATGGACTTGGTGAAGAAGAAAGTGTTGAGCAATTACAAATAACGCTTTCTGGAATAAAAAGTAATTTATCAAATACCGAACGATTAAAAACATTAGCTTATAAAATGTTAAACATCACATTAGGTGCAGATTTGAATTCAAACATTGAACTTACTGACAATTTGAATAGTTTAACATCTCAAAACACAGTTTTAAGCCTGTTGAATGCAGAAGGTAACATTGAAGAAACCATTGATTATAAAATCGCTCTAAACGATAAAGTATCAAAAGAACTGTTGCTTAAACTTGAGAAAAGTAAAGCATTACCAACTTTAAATGCTTTTGTTAATGGCGCCTATTCAGGTAATAATAATAAGTTTCAATTTTTGAAAAATTCACAAGAATGGTTTGGATCTTCTTTAATTGGTGTTAGTATGAACATTCCCATCTTTAGTTCTGGTATGAGAACAGCTGCAACAAAGCGAGCAAATATCAATCTTGAAAAGGCGAAAGAAGACTTAACCGAAACTGAGCAAAAATTAAAACTACAAATTGAAACTGCCAAGAGTGAATATAAATTTGCCATTGAAGATTATCACAACAAAAAAGACAATTTAGGTTTAGCTGAGCGTATTGAAAAGAAAAATGAGATTAAATTCTTTGAAGGTATTAGTTCTAGTTTTGAATTACGCCAAGCACAAACACAATTATATACTACTCAACAAGAATTCCTTCAAGCAATGCTAGATGTAATTAATAAAAAAGCAGCCTTAGAAACTGTACTTAATGAAATTCCAAAAAATTAATCAACCAGAAAACACTAATAAAATGAAACATATATTCACATTAGTAATTTTAACACTTATTTTGTCTTCATGTAGAGGTGATGAGAGAAAAAACTCTGTAGAGAGCGTATTAGAAAGTGCTAATTTAGAAGTTATACGTCAAAAAAGAGCTGAATTAGTAAACAATCAAGAAGCTATTCATTCTCAAATAAAACAGTTGGATGAGAAAATTGCAGAACTAGATACTACCAAAAATGTTCCTTTAATTACCACTTTTAAAGCTGGTCAAGAAGAATTTAATCACATGTTAGAGCTTCAAGGCAATGTTACGACCAAAGACCTATTAGTGATCACACCAGAATACAATGGAATCCTCACAAATGTATATGTAAGGGAAGGACAAAAAGTTTTTAAGGGTCAGGTTTTAGCAAAAATAGATGATGGTGGATTAGGACAACAACTGGCTCAATTACAAATTCAAGCAGATTTAGCTAAAACTACGTTTGAGCGTCAAAAACGTCTTTGGGACCAAAAAATTGGAAGCGAAATACAATACCTACAAGCAAAATCATCTTTTGAGTCTCAAAATGAAGCCGTAAACCAATTAAAACAGCAATTGGCCAAAACCACAGTTCGTGCGCCTTTTTCAGGAACCATCGACGACGTTATTACAGAACAAGGAAGTGTTGTTGGAGCAGGTCAAACACCATTAATGCGCATCGTAAACCTAGATAATATGTATATAGAGGCAGAAGTTCCTGAACGCTATGTTTCTAATGTTACTGCTGGAAAAAATGTAACTGTAGAATTCGATGTTCTTGGGAAGACAATAAACACTAAAATACGCCAAGCGAGTGATTATATTAATCCTGCTAACCGTACTTTTAAGATCGAAATTGCTATACCTAATAAGGAAAAATCCATAAAACCAAACCTTACAGCACGATTAAAAATAAATGATTACACTAGTGAAGAAGCCATATTGGTTCCTCAAAGCATAATTTCTGAAAATGCTGAAGGTGAACAATATGTGTATGTTGTAAATGATAAAAACGCCGAAGGTGAAGGTATAGCCTATAGAATTATTATCAAAACTGGAAAAACTCAAGGAGATGTGATTGAAGTTTTAGAAGGCATAGAAAATGGTGCAGAACTTGTTAAGGAAGGTGCTAGAAGTGTTAAAGATAAACAAACAGTAAAAGTGTTAAACATTGAATCAGAAACCAATGACTAAAAAGAAAAAACAAGTTGATAAGGAATTTGGTCTATCGTCGTGGGCAATTAACAATAAGACTACGATGTATGTACTCATTTTGGTGTTTTTCTATCTTGGTGTATCTGCCTTTTTTGAAATGCCTAGAGAAAATTTTCCAGAGGTAAATGAAACAAAAATATATGTTAGTACAGTTTATCCAGGAAATACAGCTGAAGACATTGAAAAATTAATTACAGATCCTGTTGAAAATCAGTTAAAGACTGTTAGTAATGTAGTAGATATCACTTCCACCTCCCAGGAAGACTACTCGATGGTGGTTGTTGAATTTGATGAAGGTCTCACTGTAGAGCAAGCCAAGCAGAAGGTTAAAGACGAAATAGATAGCGAAACCTCAAGTGAAGACTGGCCAACCTTTAATGGCGCTAAAGTAGAACCAGATGTTTTTGAGTTGAGCCTATCGGAAGAAATGCCAATTTTAAACATCAATATTTCAGGAGATTATACCATTGAAAAACTAAAGGAATTTGCCGAAATACTTCAAGACGATATCGAGGATTTACCAGAAATCAAACAAGCAGATATTCGAGGTGCACAAGAAAAAGAAGTTGAAATTGCTGTAGATATTTATAAAATGATGGCTTCTGAAGTGAATTTCAATGACATTATTGGTGCTATTAATAATGGAAATATGACGATGTCTGCAGGAAATTTAATTGCAAGCGGACAGCGCAGAACCATAAGAGTTCTTGGAGAAATCGAAAATCCATCCGAACTTGAAAACTTCGTTGTAAAATCAGAAAACGGAAATGCCATTTATCTTAAGGATTTAGCAACCGTTTCATTTAAAGAAGAAGACAAAACAACCTTTGCTAGGGAATATGGTGAACCTGTTGTCATGCTCGACGTAAAAAAACGAGTTGGTAAAAACATGGTGGATGCTGTTGAAAAAATTAAAGTGATTGTAGAAGAAACAAAAGCTAATGTTTTTCCAAAAGACTTGAAAGTAACTATTTCCAATGATCAATCTTCAGTAACAATCGGTCAGGTAGACGATTTAGTAAATAATATCATTTTTGGTGTTATTCTAGTGGTAACAGTTTTGATGTTCTTTTTAGGTTTTAAAAATGCTGTTTTTGTTGGATTTGCTATCCCAATGTCCATGCTTATTTCACTCATGATTCTAAATCTTTTAGGGTACAGCCTTAATGTCATGGTGCTTTTCGGGCTTATTATGGGTCTTGGGATGCTGGTAGATAATGGGATTGTTGTGGTTGAGAACGTTTATAGGCTTATGGATGAAGAAGGAATGAGTAGAATGGAAGCTGCAAAAAAAGGTATTGGAGAGATTGCATTTCCAATAATCATTTCAACAGCGACAACAGTTGCTGCCTTTATTCCTCTTGGGCTTTGGCCAGGAATAATGGGAGAATTCATGAAAATTTTACCAATCACACTTTCAATTGTATTAGGATCGTCATTGTTTGTTGCAATCTTTTTTAATTCTGTTCTGGTTTCGCAATTCATGAGTATTGAAGACAAAGACATGCCTTTAAAACGCATCATCATTACCACAAGCATTATGGCTCTTTTGGGTCTCATCGTATTTTTTGTAGCAGGCGAATATAGAGCTTTAGGAACTTTAATGATATTTACGGCTATCATGCTTTGGGTATATCGACTATTCTTGCGTAAATGGTCAAACAACTTCCAAACAAAAACATTAGCCAAGCTTGAAAATTGGTATGAGCGTCAATTACGTCGAGCATTGTCGGGTAGAAGGCCTTATGCTTTAACTATTGGCACATTTCTTTTGTTAATTGCTGCTTTTATGGCTTTTGGTTTGTCATTAGGAACACAGCGTACTAAAGTGGAATTCTTTCCTGAAAACATACCTAATCAAATCATTGTTTATATAGAATACCCACAAGGTACAGCGATTGAAAAAACTAATGCCATAACTAAGGAAATTGAAAAAGTAGTCTCTAAGACTTTAGATGATTCAGAATATAAAGAAGGTGATTATAACTTCTTAGTAGAAAGTGCTGTCTCACAAGTTGGTGAAGGTGCTGGTAATCCACAAACAGATGCAGGATCTGCTGCTGAAATGCCACATAAGGCTAAAATTACTGCGTCAATGCGTGAGTTCAAATTCCGAAATGGCTCTAATAGTCAAGAATTGTTAGAAAAAGTACAAAAGGCCTTAGTGGGGATTTATCCAGGCGTTTTGATTTCTGTTGAAAAAAATGCTGATGGTCCTCCAGCAGGAGCACCAATAAACATTGAAATTGAAGGCGATGACTATAATGAATTGATTGCTACTGCAGAAAATATGCGAGAATTTATAAATAGTAAAAATATTGCTGGAATTTCAGAGCTTAAAATAGATGTTAATAAAGACAAACCGACAATGCGAGTTTCTATTGATAGAAAAAAAGCTGGAGAGTTGGGAGTTAATGCTTCTCAGGTTGGTCAACAATTACGTAATTCTATTTTTGGAGCAAAAGCAGGTATATATAAGGAAAGTGGTGATGATTTCGATATCTATGTGCGCTTTAATGAGGAGAATAGGTACAATACTAGTGCATTATTTAATCAGAACATTACGTTTAGAGATAACACTGGTAAACTAAAAGATATTCCGTTATCAACACTAGTAACGTTTAATAATAATTCTGGCTTTAGTGCTATCAAACACAAAGGCACAAAACGTGTAGTAACTGTTTATTCTGCATTGGCTCCTGGCTATACAGATGCTGGAGCTATTGTTACTCAAATTCAGAATGAAATGAGGAGTTATGAAGGTTTACCTGAAAATGTAAAAATTGATTATACAGGTCAAATTGAGGAACAGAATAAGCAAATGGCTTTCTTAATGGGAGCTTTTTTTACAGGCCTTGGTTTGATTTTCTTTATTTTAATATTTCAATTCAATTCAGTGTCTAAACCAGCGATTATTATGCTTGCCATTTTCTTGAGTTTTATTGGTGTTTTTGGTGGTATAGTCATTACAGGAAGCGCATTTGTTATAATGATGACAATGGTTGGTATTATTTCTCTTGCAGGAATTGTTGTGAATAATGGCGTGGTGCTGCTTGATTATGCACAATTGTTAATTGACAGAAAAAAGATTGAATTGAATGTAGATGAACATCATTATTTAAAAACCGAAGATTTGCTAGAAAGTATAATCAAGGCTGGTAAAGCACGTTTGCGCCCTGTTTTACTTACAGCTATAACAACTATTCTGGGTTTAATTCCGCTAGCCATTGGCTTGAACATCAATTTCTTTTCATTGCTTAAGGATTTTAATCCAAAAATTTACATGGGAGGTGATAATGTTGTGTTTTGGGGTCCTTTGGCTTGGACAGTAATTTATGGACTCTTAATAGCCACCTTTTTGACCTTGATTGTTGTTCCTATTCTATTTTTCCTTTCAATGAAACTTAAAATGTGGATTCGAAGTAAAATGACAGAAAATGTTGAAAATGAATTAATGCCTAAAAACACTTCCACAATAAAATAACGATATTGATTCATTGCTCTCCCTAAGAGCTTTGTAATTAATAGCAGGAAAGCCTCAACAATTGTTGAGGCTTTCTAATGCTAAGAATATTAATTTCTATTAAAACTTAAAGGTAAGTCCTCCATTAATTGTGGTTCCATTAAACCCAAATTGATTGACTTCCCAAGGATATTTAAATCTTCCACCAAGATCAGTAACAAAATCTCCTTTTGTATCAATCTCATCTGGATAAACATTTAATAAATTATTTACTGAAATGTTTGCAGAAATTCTACTCGAAAACTCATAGTTTACGTTTAAATCGGTAATTATTTTACCCGCAAACGTTTGATCATATGCTGAATCTTCAGTTGGCAAGTTCGTGCCTCCTGGTCCAAGTGGTGCTCCATTTAGGCCATTATTAGAGTGTTGCCAAGTAACTTCACCAAAATATGTATTGTTTAAATTCATGTTGAATTTTCCAATTTCATAATTAAGTCCTAAAAGCACTTTAGATTTCGGTCTAGAAGACGTAATTCTTGATTGTTCTTTTCTATTGAAAATCTCATAACCGTTATCAGCTAAAAGTTCTGGAGTTGCAATTTGACCATCTATTTTAGTTTCATTAAAGTTTGCTGCTAAAGTTGCATTAAGTTTGCCATTTCCTAATTCAATGTTATTATAATTAGCAACCAAATCTACTCCTGAAGTATTGGTGTTAACAGCATTAACGAAGAATTTTAAACTTGTAATAGAGTTATCTAACAAAATTTGTTCGACAGGGTTGGTGCTTCCTCCATCTCCATCAAAACCAATCTCTCCAGTAAATAATACACGATCATCTACTTTTACATTATAAAAATCAACAGATAATGATAAGTTAGAAACGGGTTTGTATGTTATTCCAGCAGAAATATTTTTAGAAGTTTCGGCAGTTAATTGTGGCACTCCTAATCCTTCTCTAATAATTGGATCTATATTATTAAACGTGCCTTGATTAGAAATAGAACCACCCGATACTAAAGTTTGAATATTACTCAAATATATTTGATGCAATGATGGTGCTCTAAATCCTGTGCTATAAGAAGCTCTAATCGCGCCTTTACCTTCACCTAATAAATATCTACCATTCACTTTCCAAGATGTATTATCTCCAAAATCACTAAAATCTTCGTATCTAACTGCTCCACCAATTAAAAATTCTTCTGTTGGTTCCCATTCCAAATCACCATAGACTCCATAATTATCTCTTGTAGCATTAACCGCATTACTTGGTTGTAGTCCAGGAAAAGATTGTGCTCCTCCACTTCCTGTAGGATTAAAATAAGAAGCTGGGTCTCCAGGTTTAGCCGTAAAACGTTCGCCTTTTATTTCTGCGCCAAAAGCTACGCTTACTTTACCAAAGTTTTTAGAAAAATCTAAGTTAGCTAGTGTATTGCTAAATGTATAACCTCCTACATAAAAAGATGTAGGACTATTGGCGCCTAAATCAATATTCAAAGTGTTATTGTTTTCATAATCTACCGCACTTCTGCCATAAGTTCCACTTAAGTCTACATTAAAGCCAAGAAGCTCAAATTTAAGTCCTGTGGTAAAATTATTATCTCTAATGTCTGTTTCAAATCTTGGTTGAAAGCCTTGATACTCAGTTCCAGCTTCATGTAATAAATTAAAAGGATCTGGAACAAAATAAGGAGTTCTATATAAAGCAAAACTTGATCCTTTTCTATAAGTAAGCCCTCCAAAAGCATAAAACTCCCCATCATTGTCATTAATTGGAATACCTGCATTAAAAAACACGTCAGTTTTTTTCAATATAGGTTGTCCAACGGTCATTCCTAAGTCTGGATTCTCCGATATCCATGGGTCAGTCCCATCCAATCCAAAAAGAACATCACTCCCTGGAGTACCAGCTCTGTTGGTTTCTTCTTGCTCATAATATCCAAAAGTAAGGTTCATATAACCACCGTTTTCACCTATATTAAGTGAGGTGTTTAAGTCTGCTCCAAAATTAAAACCATCACCTTCTGTAGTAATTCCTGAGTTTACATTAACAGCAGTATATTCAACATTTTTCTTTAAAACCATGTTAATTACACCTGCAATAGCATCAGAACCATATTGTGCAGAAGCACCATCTCTTAGTACTTCTATTCTTTCAATTGCTGCAGCCGGAATACTTTTTAAATCTACACCAACTTCTCCTTTTCCGGGAGTGTCATTAATATAAACTAATGCGCTTTGATTTTTTCGTTTTCCATTCACCAACACCAGTGTTCTACTAGGCCCTAATCCTCTCAAATCTGCGGGATCAAAATGCGCCGTAGCATCTGATATGGCCTGGTTAGTAGAGTTAAAAGAAGGTACTTTATAAGTTAACATTTTATCAACTGTAGGCTGTCCTGTACTTCTTAATTCTTGCACACCAATATTATCAATTGGGACAGGTGAATTTAAAATGGTTCTAGGCTTTGATCTATTTCCAACAAGTATAATTTCATCTAAAGCAACTCCATCTTGCATGGATATATTTAAAGATTGTGCGGAATCAACATCTACTTCTTGTGCTGTAAAACCGACAGAAGAAAACACTAAGACTGCTGGAAAAGCATCAACGTTAATTGTGAAATTTCCATCAAAATCAGAAGTTGTTCCATTTGTAGTCCCTTTGACAATGACATTTGCACCAGGTAATGGATTACCAGTACTTGCCTCTGTAACAGTTCCAGTTATTGTTCCTTGTCCAAAAGAAAAAATAGGAAATATCAAGATTAAAAAGGTAAATAATTTAATAAAGTAACGTTGTCTCATAATTAGTGTTTTAGGATTAATATTAACAAATTTGTAATTTATTAATGCTTTCACAAAATATTTAATAATGAAAGCATATAATAATTAGTATTATCACAAACATACAGAATAATAAGTGTTTGATAGTATATTACTGACTAATAACTATTTTTTTTGATTGCTCACCATGTGGACTTATTATTTTCATCAAATAAATTCCATTTTTTAAATTACCAAAGTTAAAACTTGAAGTATTGGATAAATTCAATTCGGAATAAATACGAGCCCCTAAAATATTATAAAGATTTACTTGGTAATTATTTAAGTTGGTTATTAAGGTCATTTTACCTTTACTAGGATTTGGAAATAAAACTATATCATCTATTTTGTTGTCTGAAACAGAAAGTGTAGAGCTTTCTACAATATGAATCTTTTGATTGGAAGAAACATTGTATAGAATATCTTCCACTCCACTTAACCAGGTAACTTTTACATAATCCATAGTCGTGCTATTTCCCAATCCAAAAAATTCTGCACCAGAATTTTGGCTTGTATAGCCTTCTCCATTAAGTGTATATCTGTATTGTTTATTGCCTCCTAAAGAAATTTCAATCCATGACCCAATTCCCATTCTATTACTTGTTGTACCCTCTAATGTAACTTTTAACCAATTATTATTAACATTATTACTGGAATTGTTCATCCATAAAAAATTATAATCTGGTGAATTATTAATAACTGTAATATCAGGATAGCCATCATTATTAATATCTCCAATAGCGTTTGAATAACTTTCGGCAGTATCATTTGCAAATCCAGCATTTGATGGTATCGTAAAATTGCCAGAGCCAGAGTTTTCATAAAATGCTGATGGTAATGCAGAAGTAGACCCATCTAACATTCCACTTACATAAAGGTCTTGATCTCTATCATTATCAGCATCAATAAAAACCGCTCCCCAAGCTATACTATTGAAAATTGTACCGTTTGAGCTAGCCACATCAGTAAATGTTTCATCTCCATTATTAATAAAAAAAGAATTACCTGCTTGTGTATTAGTAACATAAATATCTAACCAACCATCATAGTTATAATCTTCAATGGTTGTGGACATTGCATCAATTGATATGTCTGTACCAGAAGATACACTTATATCAGAAAATGTGCCATCGCCATTATTTTTATACAAAATGTTTGAAGTAATTATCCTGTCGTTTGAAACGTAAATATCTTGCCAACCATCATTGTTAAAATCGAAAAAAGACGCACAAAGCGTTAAGTGATTATCATTACTAATTCCTGCTATACTGTTAACATTCGTAAACGTATTATCACCATTGTTTTTATATAAAATATTAGGGTATGTTCTATTTGCAAAATCTCTATTTCCAAGAAACAAATCTAAAAAACCATCATTATTATAGTCTCCCCAAGCTGCTGCCCATGATTTCATACTATCCATAGAAATTCCTGAACTTGACGTTATATCAGTGAAATTCATAGCTCCATCATTTAAAAAAAGTCTATTAGCCGCACTATTACTAACCACAAACAAGTCGTTATCACCATCATTGTCAATATCTACCCAATTAATCTGACGAGTATCTGTATTATACTCTGGGACATTCAAAGTTATTAATGACAAGCTCCCAGCATTATTCTTGTAAAATCTAAGTGGATCTCCTGCTTGAGAAGAAAAGGTTATATCATCCCAACCATCATTATCAAAATCATAAAAAGCAACACCTCCAACAAACGAATTGAGACTATGAAACACATTTATATTCTGTGCAGCCGAGCTTTCTGTAAACGAAATTTGAGCAAATAGATTATGTGTAAATAAAATTGCCAAGACATAAATAAGCGCGTTTCTAAACTTCATTTTAACTAATTTTTTTAATTTATCACTATTTTTTTTAGTGTGCTTTTTGAATCAACTATTGCTTTTAACAAATAAACACCACTTTCCAAAGAGCGTAAATCTAATTTAGTATAACTTTTTAAATTTTGCTTTGAATAAACCTTCATGCCTAATAAATTAAAAACTTCAATAGTAAAGTTATTAAAATCGGAATCTACATTAATAATTCCATTGCTTGGGTTTGGGTATACTTTTAGGTTGTTTTCAAGTTCATTTGTAAAAACTGATAATGTTGAGCTTTCAACAATATGCAGTTTTTGATTTACAGAAACATTATATAAAATATCTTCAACACCGCTAAGCCAAGTAACTTTAACATAGTCTACAACCGTACTATTTGCTAATCCAAAAAATTCAGAATTAGAATTTTGACTTGTATAACCTTCGCCATTAAGAGTATATCTATACTGCTTATTGCCTCCTAATGAAATCTCAATCCACGATCCAATCCCCATTCTATTACTAGTTACGCCTTCTAATGTAACCTTTAGCCAATTATTATTGCTATTAGAACTACAATTATTTGTCCACAAAAAATTATTGTCTGGCCCTTTATTTATCACTGAAATATCAGGATATCCATCATTATTTATGTCTCCTATGGCATTAGAATAACTAGTTGCAATGTCGTTGGCAAAACCAGCATTTGACGGAATAGAATATATTCCTGCACCTAAATTTTCATAAAATGCTGAAGGTAATAAACTAAATGATCCATCACCTGAACCACTAACATAAAGGTCTAAATCGGTATCGTTATCTGCATCTAAAAAAACAGCTCCCCAAGCAATACTATCAAATTTGGTACCGTTTGAACCCGCAATATTTGTAAATGTTTCATCTCCATTATTCATTAAAAAATAATTTCCTGCATTGGTATTAGTGACATAAATATCTAACCAACCATCATAATTATAATCATCAATGGTCGTTGACATGGCATTTATTGAAATGTCTGTACCTGATGCTGCACTAACATCTGTAAACGTACCATTCCCATTGTTTTTATATAATATATTTGATGTTACAAGTCTATCATTGGCGACATAAATATCTTGCCAGCCATCATTATTATAATCAAAAAATGAGGCGCAAAATGAAAGATGGTTACTTGTATCTATTCCTGCTGAAACACTAACATCTGTAAATGTATTGTTGCCATTGTTCCTATATAAAAGATTTGGAGCAATACGATTAAAAGTGTCTTGGTTACTCAAAAATAGGTCTAAATATCCATCATTGTTAATATCTCCCCAAGAAGCTCCCCATGAAAACATGATATTCATTGAAATTCCTGATGTTGAAGTAATATCTGTAAAATTCATATTGCCATCATTTTCGTATAGTCTGTTTGATGCATCATTGCTTACAACAAACAAATCATTATCTCCATCATTGTCAATATCCACCCAATTAATTTGTCTTGTATCTGTTAAATAATCTGTAAGATTAAGGTTGAGAGATGAAAAGTTACCATTGTTATTTTTAAAAAAATATATCGGATCTCCAGTCCCAGATGCAAAGGTTAAATCATCCCAACCATCACCATCAAAATCGAAAAAAGACAATCCTCCAACATAATTAGTTGTACCATGGCTTACATTAATATTTTGACTTGCTGAACTTTCAATAAATGAAATTTGAGCAGTTGAACACAATGTAAAAGTAATGAAACATACATTGATGATTATTTTTATAATGTTCATTTTATATCATTTATGAAATTCATTATTTGATTTGTTCCATGATAAATTGAAGGACAATTACTTTTTATAAAGTTATCAATTGAATCGTCAAAATTGTTGAGAGCATTTAAAACTTTTTCTCCATTAAAATCTACATAAGCTAATCTAAAAAATAATTCGTCACTTTGAAAATAAAAATCTGTTGAAGGTAAAAGTGCAACATTATAATTATTTAATAAATAATTCGCCAACTCAATACTTGTTTTAATTCCTATTTTATTGAGCTTATCTTTGAACGTATTAAATCCAATCATCATATAAAAAGCGCCTTTAGGATTGGTACATTCTATCCCTACATTTCTTAATTTAGTATATATATATTCAGATACTATTTTTAAAATAGCTGAATTTTTTCTTACATAATTTTGCAAAACTTCATCATAATTGTAGGCAGAAATTGCAGCATGTTGAATAGGAGAAGCTACAGCACTAAATGTTTCACTAAATAAGGACTTATACATATCTTTTAATTCATACAACTCTTTCGGTAATGCTATAAATCCTAAGCGATAACCACCAGCTGAAAATACTTTACTTAAACCTCCAAAAACAATAGTTCGTTCTGGATAATATTTAGAAATACTTGGCGAGTAACTTTCTGTGAAATTAATTTGAGAATAGATTTCGTCAGATAATACTATGATCTCATATTTTTTACAAACCTGAGCCAATGCCTTAAGTTCTTCTTCAGAATAAACAGCACCTGTTGGATTATTTGGCGAATTTAAAATAAGACTCATTTGTTCTCCTAAATTTTTTGAACAATAATCTTCCAATGTTGATGCTGTTAATTTAAAATCATTAATAAACAATGTATTTAAGATTTCATAATTCCCATTCTTAGCTTTTATCTGTGGCAAATAACTTACCCAACTCCCTTTTGGAATTAAAAACGTGCCTTCGAGTATTAAAATAGTTTGATATAGTAATTCTTTACTACCTGGACCAATAAAAATATAATCGCTTTTATAATTAATTCCTTGATGGTCTTTTAGAAATTTTGAAATCTCAATTCGTAAAGATTCTAGCCCAAGCGTTTGTAAATAGTTGTTATTATTTACATGCTTTTTCAATGCTGATGTTATGGAATTGTGAATTGGAAAAGGTGATTGACCAAATCCAAAATGATAAATGATTTTATCACTACTTCTTAACTGCTTAATTTTTTCATTAATGACTAATGTAGAAGATGGCTTTAAGTTTTTAATGTGTGAATTTACCTTAATCATAACAAACTATTAAAAATTAGTAAAAAAAAAGAGCTTCTTTCGAAGCTCTCTTTTCTTTAATACAAATATATTTTACACTATGTTAAAGTGCAGTAATATCATATACTGGATTTCCTTCTTCGTCAACAGTAGTTTCTATAACTAAAACAAATTTAGATATATCCATGATTACATCATAAACATCAATAACACCATCAACTTCAACAGTCATTACAACCTCTGTCCCAGCGTTATCTCCCCAAAAATCTTGAATATATATAGAACTAAAACCTACTGGTGGATAAATATCAAATGTTTCAAAAGCTATAACATCAAAAGTACTTGCTAAAACATCACCGTTTAAGTCTTGATTTCCCGAAACATGATACAAATCATAATCATAGAAAGCATCTCCCCAAGAAATTGAAACAGTTACAGCAGGAGGTACATTAAAAATTGCTTTGTTATCAACAACTACAAGCGAGCCCTCACTTGCATTACCAACTGTTACTTCATACTTTCCAGGTGCAAAAAAAGTGATT
>Ga0075467_10002547_pt1 | contig 14374 bp, 14 predicted proteins | sample DEB08_DNA_9_FD_75067 | JGI IMG/M metagenome (GOLD analysis project Ga0075467, IMG submission 75067) | Aqueous microbial communities from the Delaware River and Bay under freshwater to marine salinity gradient to study organic matter... | ecosystem: Environmental > Aquatic > Marine > Coastal ...
ATATAAAAATTCTAATTACATAAACCCAAATTCTGGTTCGAGTGCTATTGTTGCCAACAACAATAATTATGAAAATTTATTAACCGAAGGTAGTTTTATTGATAATGTTGCCATACAATCTAAAGTAATCACAGAACCTTATGTAAAAGTATTTATACTTTTTTCTGAAAATATTGAAGATCGTGTATATGCCTATAATGAAGGACTAAAACCTAAAGAAGACAAACGTGGGTTAGGCTCTGATGCTATTTCAATAAGTAATACCTTTATTGATGGTAATAAGCTTGATAGTTTAAGAACTGAATATTTAAAAACATTCAACAGCATTTACTATACTAAGATTGACTCTATTAAGTTTGATAATGAATTTATTTTCGGGAAAAGTTTAAATAATAAAATGGGCTTTGAAAGCTATCTAAGCACTAAAAATTTAAGTGATGGCAAGCACCTTTTAAAAGTTAACAGAATGTCCATCAAAGAACAAGATACATCGCATTGGAAAGTTGCTACAATTCCGTTTTGGTATTTTAAAGATTAATATTCTAATCGTTTATTCATTAAATGCTTCATCAATGGTATTTGTATAAAAAACACCAATCCGAAGAAACCAACTGCATATGTTACTATTTTTGAAAATTTAAACCCAGAAAGTACATCTGTTAATTTGTTATTAGATATGATAGAATAATCAATGGCTTCTATAAATGAAGATCCTTCAACATTACCAAGCATCACATAAACAGAAATTCCAATTAAAATAGCAATAATACCAAACCAACCATATTTTGAAATAAGTGGTTTGTAAGCTATAGTTTTACCTATGGAAACATGCTCAATCTCTTTCATAAGGTTTGAAGTAAAATCAACCGAAGGTGATTTTACTGAAGCAGATATCATAGCTTTTTTTGCTAACTTATCTAGTTGCTGTTCTATATGTTCCTTCATAACTTTCAATTATTTCATTATCTAATTTCTTCCTTAATATGGTCGCTAATTTTTTACGACTTCTAAATAGTTTCACCTTAACATTGTTTGGTTTTAAATCAACTATTTTTCCAATTTCTTCTAATGATAGTTCTTCAAAGTAATATAAAGTTAATAAAAAACTATCTTCACTAGGCAACAAAGTCAAACAATCTTGAATGGACTGCTCACGTTCCTTTGCTTCCATTTTATCTAAAGCGTTATCTATGGTTTTAATCTGATGCTCTGTATATTCATTAATTTCAACAGTGTACTGTTGTCTTTTATTCTTTTTAAGCCGATCTAAACATGTGTTATAAGCTACTCTATAAATCCAAGTTGAAAATTTAGAATCACCTTTAAATTTATTTAACGACTTATAAACTTTAATAAAAGTGTCTTGCGCAGCTTCTTCAGCTTCTTCCCTATGCTTCATCATACGCAATGCCAAAGTAAATACCAAATCCTTGTAACGATCTACCAATACTGCAAAAGCATTAGCATCGCCATTTAAAATAGAGTCTATATAAACTTGGTCGTTGGTGGTCATCTGTATCTATGACTATATATGTATAGTTTTGGTTACACTTTTTATGAAAAAAAAATATTTTTTAATTTTTCTGTAACCAAGATTCAAAAGCTGTCGTCATAAGCTATGAACTCATTAAAAATAATCAATTAAAAACAAACAATTATGGAAGTAGCAATAATAGCAATCATTTTCGGATCAGTTTTCGGAGTATTTTATTTATTTATTTCGTCTAGAAACAAAGAACGATTAGCCCTTATAGAAAAAGGAGCAGATGCAAGTATCTTTAATATTGGTAAACGTGCAGGCTCATCATGGAAAGTCATTATTATAAATCTTGCTTTTCTTTTGATGGGAATTGGACTAGGTGTATTTCTTGCTAATTTACTTGATACGTATTCTAATTTAGATTCTGAAGCGGTTTATCCAGCACTCATTTTCTTAATGGCAGGTTTAGGTTTATATGTAGGCTATACACAAACAAGTAAAGCTATAGACTAATAAATACAACCAATCAATCTTAAAAACCACTTCACTTTTGAAGTGGTTTTTTTATGTCTTATTTTAAGTATCTTTAGCAACCTTTAAATAAACACAAACAATGGCAAAAAAAATTCTAACACTTGTATGCATAGCTTTAATGATTGCATCTTGTAAAACTGAACCAAAAACAACAGATGCTAATATGACTGAAGATCAAACAGAAGCATTCAATAAAATGCTTGATGATTACTATGAAGAAGGCTTAAAGCTAAACCCACTAAATGCTACAATGTCTGGAGATGACAGGTATAATGACCTATTCCCTAATATTTTATCAAATGAATTTCAAAATGAAGTAAAAGCTTATTATACAAAGTATAAAGACATGCTTAAGGAGTTTGATGAAACCACAATGTCTGATAGCGAAAAAATGACCAAAGCCATTTTACAATGGGAATGCGATATTAATCTAGAAGGTTTTAATTACAATCAAGATTTACGTCCTATAGATCAAATGTGGTCACCACATTTATTTGTAGGTCAATTGGCTAGTGGTCAAAGCGCACAACCATTTAAAACAGTTAAGGATTATAATAACTGGCTAAAACGTTTAGATGGCTATACAGAATGGATGCATTCTGCTGAAGCTAAAATGCGACAAGGGATTGAGCTTGGTCATGTATTGCCAAAATCATTAATTGTAAAAGTATTACCTCAATTAAAATCTGGTATGGTTACAAATTTAGATGACCACTTATTTTATAGTCCCATAAAAAATATGCCAGACGATTTTAGCGACGAAGATAGAGCAATGCTAGCTGAAGCTTATGCACAAAAGTTGAATGAAAAAATAATCCCTGCCTACAAAAGCTTATATGATTTTATGAGTACAGATTATATGGCAGCTGGTCGTACATCTTCTGGAATAGATGCTATTCCAAATGGTGAGGCATTTTATAATTATATGATAAAACTGTTTACAACTACTAATATGACTGCAAACGAAATCCATGAACTAGGATTGAGCGAAGTTGCTCGTATCTCATCCGAAATGGAAAAAGTGAAAGCACAAGTAGGATTTAAAGGAACACTTAAGGCGTTTTTTGATCACGTCAGAACTAGCAAAGAATTAATGCCGTTTAACACAGCTCAAGAAGTAATTGAAAATTTTAATGCCATTCATGAACGAATGAAGCCAAATCTAGAAAAATTGTTTGATAAAAAACCCAAAACGGCTTTTGAAGTGAGGCAAACTGAAAAATTTCGGGAAGCATCAGCGAGTGCAGAATACAATCCAGGAAGTTTAGATGGCACACGTCCTGGAATTTTTTACACACCAATTCCTAATGCTAAAACTTATAACAATCATCAAGACGAATCTTTGTTTTTACATGAGGCCATTCCTGGCCATCACTATCAAATCTCTTTAACGCAGGAAAGTGTTGAACTTCCAATGTTTAGAAAAACATTATGGTATAGTGGTTATGGAGAAGGTTGGGCTTTATATTCTGAATCCTTAGGAAAAGAATTAGGCCTATATACAGATCCTTATCAATACTTCGGAACATTAGCTGCTGAAATGCATCGAGCAGTACGTTTGGTCGTTGATACAGGATTACACTCAAAAGGATGGACACGTGAGCAAGCAATTCAATATTCATTAGATAACGAATCTGAAAGTGAAGACGGCATTATCTCAGAAATCGAACGTTACATGGCAATGCCTGGACAAGCATTATCCTATAAAATAGGTCAATTAAAAATTAGAGAATTACGCACAAAAGCTGAGCAAGCTTTAGGTGACAAATTTGATATTGGTCAATTTCATAATGAAGTGCTTGAAACTGGCTGCATACCATTAGCATTGCTTGAAGACAAAATTAATAATTGGATTGAAGCTAATAAATAGATTTTAATTCCTGTACCTTAAGGAAACTATTCGATTATTATAACATAAAAAACCACTCTGTTCAGAGTGGTTTTTTTATTGACATTCTAGTTTAAAACCACTAACTTCGTTAACGTCATGTATAAGTCATTAAAACGACATCATACAAACAAAAAGCTGTATCGGAGCTTAATAAAATATCAGAACCATGAGTAAGAAAACTTTTGGAACACTTGCTGGAGTTTTTACACCAACTACCTTGACAATACTTGGGGTGATCATGTACATTCGTCATCCATGGGTTGTAGGTAATGCTGGTATTGTTGGTGCATTAGCAATTTTATTAATTTCGGTTGCCATCACTTTTACTACTGCATTAAGTTTATCTTCTATTACTACCAATGTTCGTATTGGTGCAGGTGGTGCTTTTAGTATCATCTCAAAATCTCTAGGCCTGGAAATTGGCGGAGCTATAGGAATTCCGTTTTATATAGCTCAAGCTTTGGCTGTAGCCATGTATGTTTTTGGGTTTAGAGAAGGACTGGTCTCAATATTACCTAATTTAAGTCCATTATTACTAGATATTATTATTTTTTCTATAGTAATGACCATTGCTTTTATAAGCACAAGTTTTGCTTTTAAAATTCAGTATGTTATACTTGGTATAATTGTTTTGTCATTAATATCCATCTATGGAGCCCTTTTTGTTAACGATTTAAACTACGACTTTGAATTGTTTGGAAAATATCCAGGATCTATAGAAAATGATTTTAGCGGAACATCATTTTGGGTTGTTTTTGCTGTATTTTTTCCAGCAGTAACGGGAGTAATGGCTGGTGCTAACATGTCTGGAGATCTTACTAATCCGCGAAAAAGTATTCCAAAGGGAACTATTTCAGCAGTAATTTTAACAACACTTATTTATATTAGTTTAATATTTGTGGCTTCACTTTTAGCAACACCAAATGAACTTGCATCAAATTATAATGTATTTATAGATAAAGCACTATATAGTCCTATTGTACTTGCTGGTTTATTGGGAGCCACACTTTCATCTGCTTTAGGGTCTTTTATAGGTGCTCCACGAATTATGCTCGCATTAGCAGAAAAGGGAATTTTACCAAAAAGTAAAGAGCTTGCAAAAACATCAAAAAAAGGGGAGCCAGTAAATTCCATGTTAATAACTGCTGTTATTGTATTTATAGGAATTTCACTTCGTGATTTAAACAGAATTGCTCCAATTCTTACTATGTTTTTTATGATAACTTATGCCATGGTTAATATTGTTGTTCTTGTTGAACAATCCTTGAGCTTGCCAAGCTATAGACCTACATTAAAAGTACCATTAATTGTTCCTGCTTTGGGTGCTTTTGGATCAATAGCAATCATGTTTGTTATTAATGTTATCGTTGCATTAACCTCACTAATTTTAATTTTTCTATTTTACTTCTATTTAGTTAATTTAAAATTGAAATCGGAGGTAGGCGATTCTCGTAGTGGTCTTTTTACAGCATTAGCTGAGTGGGCTACAAAAAAATCTAGTAATCTTAGCCCTCAAAAAGAAGTGAGGTCATGGCGTCCTGATCTTTTAATACCAATGTCAATGCCGAAGGAAATCAGAAGCTCATACAAGCTAATTCATTCCATTATTCATCCCAATGGTTCTATTAAAATACTATCGTTGTTTAATGAAAATCCTGAAGAACAGAAAAACATCGAATTATTTTTGAAAAATGCTTCACAGAAATATAAGGAAAGTGGTATTTCAGTTTCTTATGCATTTGTTGAAAATAAAGAACTCAATACGACTATTAATATTAGTATGCAATCTCTTAACGCTGCTTTTTTCAAGCCTAATGTTATTTTTGTAAGTATTGACACTGGCAATGCTAATCTCGGTTTTTATGACAAACTAATATCTGATGTTAAAAAGAACAATTTTGGAATGATTATGTATATTCCATTTTCTACAGCAAGTTTAGCTATTGAAAAAAATATAAACCTTTGGTTAACCAATGTTCCAACAAATTGGAAAGAAACTTTTAATATTGGAAACAATGATTTATCGACACTTTTATCGCTTCTAATTTGTAAGAATTGGAAAGGTGAAATTGACGCACTTATTGTTAATAATAATCCGAATTCAAAATTTTTGGAAACAGATATAGAGGATATTAAAACGATGATTAGATTTCCTAATAAAACCAATATTAGTATTAAGGAAGGTGATCTTTTAGACAACGTTAAAAAATATCGAAATGCTGATATTAATATTTTTAGTGTTGATGCAGGTATGTCAACTGAAGATATGATTTATATTGTAAACGAATCACGAATATCCGGTATTTTCTGCGTAGATTCTAATTTAGAAAATGTTTTAGTTTAACCAAAAATGAACACATTTCCCTCAAACGCAGTAATAGTTTTCATGTTAAGCTGTTGCTTTGTTTTCATCACGTCCTGTAAAAAAGATCCAAAACAAACTCGCTTTAACTTCGGAACAGAAAACGATTCTGCCTTATATTATTATAACAAAGGTTGGGCATATATTTTAGATACTGGCGAATGGACTAAATCTGAAGAAGCTTACAGAAAAGCTATGACCTTTGATCCTGAGTTTGTGTTAGGAAAAGGTATCGTCGGAAAAATAACTACCAATCTTGAAGAGCGTCTTGCCATTTATAATGAATTAGAAACCAAAAAAGCAAGTGTCACTCCTGATGAGCATTTATTATTAGATGATTTATTGTTGGTGCTAAAGTTATTCAATTCTAGAGATCAAAACATAAAACTAGACGCAGATTTTTACAAAAACTTCTATGAATCTTCCCAAAAAAGCATGCGAACCTTTATACACAAATATCCTCATGAGAGTTATATCAAAGCAGAGTATATTGAAGTGTTACATGCAAATCATGGTGCTCAATCGGCTTTAGATTCTATAGATGTATTAACAACTCCAGAACAAAAAACAGTGCCTTTTTATATTAGTTATGCTGCCACCTTAGAAACCGAACTTGGGAATTTTGAGAAGGCACTCGAAAAAGCGGAACAGCTCGAAAAGATTATTAACAATAATAAAGCTCCAGCTATTTATTACACCTATGCTCAAATTAACTTAGCTATGGATAGCCTAGACCTTGCAAAATCAAATATTGAAAAAGCCATTCAATTAGACGCCAAACATCAGTTAGCCTATCGTGTGCTAAAAGTTATTGATCAAAAACTACTAGAAAGAAAAACAAATTCAACGAATTAGGTCTATTTTACTTAACTTTAGTAAATCAAAACCTAACAGCCTTTCCCAAAACTACTTACGACCAAAGTCTATTTATGTTTTAAATACAATCAACTTTAAAACATTAACTAATGGAACCAACAAAAACCAACCAAATTACACCTGACAAAATCTTACAAATAGGCATGGGATTTTGGGCCTCTAAAACCTTATTGACTGCTGTTAACATGAGTTTATTTACCCTTTTAGCTCGCAACCCAATGTCTGGGCGAGAAATTAGAAAAGCTTTAGGATTAAAAAAACGTTCGCTTTATGATTTTTTAGACACCTTAGTTGCTTTAGGTTTTTTAAATAGAAAAGGCTTAAAAAAAAGTGCCATATATAGCAATACTCCAGATACGGACTTATTTCTAGACAAAAACAAACTGAGTTATATTGGTGGTATGCTAGAAATGTCTAATAATCGATTATATCCTTTCTGGAATGATTTGGAAGAAGGATTAAAAACAGGAAAACCACAAAACGAAACCAAAAATGGAGGAGCTCCAATCTTTGATGCAATATATGCTAATGAAAAAAAATTAAGAGAGTTTTTACACGCCATGGGTGGTATACAAATGGGAAATTTTATGATGCTTGCAGAGGTTTTTGATTTTTCAAATTATAACACAGTTTGTGACATTGGAGGATCTGGCGCAAATCTTTCTATTCATTTAGCAAAACGCCATCATCATTTAACCTGTAAATCTTTCGATTTGCCTCCTGTAACACCAATTGCAACTGAAAATATAGATTATATGGGATTAGGCGATCGGGTAACTGCAGTTTCCGGTGATTTCTTTGTTGATGAGTTTCCAAAAGCAGATGTCATCACCATGGGGAATATTCTTCATGATTGGGGAACAGATGATAAGCTAATGCTCATTACTAAAGCCTATAATGCCTTGCCAAAAGGTGGTGCTTTAATTGTGATTGAGAATATTATTGATGACGATAGAAGACAAAACGCCTTTGGTTTAATGATGTCGTTAAATATGGCGATTGAAACAGAAGAAGGCTATGACTTTACGGCTTCAGATTTTAATATCTTGGCAAAACAAGTTGGTTTTGAGAGCACAAGGGTTATGCCTTTAACAGGTCCTTCGAGTGCAGTCATTGCTATCAAGTAATGTCTTTAAATAATCGAAGTTATATACCAACCAATGATAAAATTCTTTCGAAAAATACGCTACAACCTCATGGAACAAAACAAAACAAGCAAATACTTTAAATATGCTATTGGCGAAATAATCCTTGTTGTTATTGGTATTTTAATCGCCTTAAGCATTAATAATTGGAATGAAGAACGCAAATCTTCAAATACCGAAGCACAAGCTCTGGTTGAATTGTTAGAGGAATTTAAAATTAATTACAAAGACTTATTACGTGTGGAAGACCATAAATTAAGAGCAGAGAAAAAGATTCGTAGATATTTAGACTTTTTAAACAACGATAGCATACCAATTAAAGAGAAAAATTATATCGTGAGTGGTTTAGCAGGTAACACCTGGAATATGACCTACTCTGTTTTACAAGGTCTTATTACTTCTGGAGCAATTAACAACCTTAAAAATGACAGTTTACGATTTCAATTAAATAATTGGGATGGTTTAAAACGGAATTATGTAGAACTACAAGAATATTATTCTAATGTTAGTATAATAGATTTAAAAAAATACTTAAGGGATAAATTTCCTAGCAGTGTTATCCTTCCAGATTCGACTTTTAGTAACTGGGGTAATTACAATTATGAATCAAAAGATGAACTTGAGCAATTGGCCATAAAGTTTGTTCATGATATGGAATATCAAAATTTACTTAAAGAAGCACTTTTCAGGCTTTATATTCAATTAAACGGAATACACTTATTAAAGCAAAACCACAATAAAATTGTAGCTTTATTAGAAGAAGAAATAAATAATAAAAAATGATAAAATTCTTTCGGAAAATTAGACAAAATATGCTTTCAGAAAATAAATTCAATAAATACTTAGTATATGCCATAGGCGAAATTGTATTAGTAATGGTTGGTATTTTGTTAGCATTACAAATTAATAATTGGAATGAGATAAAGCAAGAAAATTCTATAACTCAGAAATATTATGATGGCTTTGTCTCTGATTTAGAAAAAGATCGCATCCTATTGGATAACCTTATTACCGTAAGAAAAAAGCAAAGCGTGAGTGCTAATGCATTACTTAGCATGATAGAATCTAATGAATATGATTTAGACGAATTTTACAATCACTATTACTTTTTATTTCCTTTTTACAGGTTTGTACCGAACTCAAACACTTTAGAAGAGGTTTTGAATTCGTCACATTTGCGCTTTATTACCGATGAAGACATTAAAAATAGATTGCTTGATTTAAGAGGCTCCTACAAAAAAATTCAATTAAATGAAGAGCATGTTTATGAAGACAGAGCAGCCTATTTATATAATGCACTTACTTTAAATCATATTGAATTTAACGGATTATTTATTGCTGATTCTGGTTTTGATGCTATTAAAAAAAGAGAAGCATCTTTTTCTAAAAGCAAGGATGTAGACATCTATACAAAAGATGCTGATTACTTTATGAATGATCGTCATTTTAAGAGTTTTCTGAATTTGTTAGAGTTTAACTTACAATTCATAATTCCTCAAATTGAAGCAACTAGAAATGATTGTATTGATATTATAACACTCATAAAAGAGAAATCAAAAAATGATTAAATTCTTTCGTCATATACGCAAATCACTCCTTATGGAAAACAAAACAGGCAAGTACCTTAAATATGCTATTGGCGAAGTTATACTTGTAATGATTGGTATTTTACTCGCACTTCAAGTAAATAATTGGAATGAGGATAGGAAAGAACAATCTAATCAACAAGTCCTTATAAACCAATTGCTTGAGGATGCACGAGCAGACTCTCTATTCTACGACTCTAGGTTCTATGGTACAAGGAGGTTTGAATCCACAGTTATGGCAGCTAAATTACTTGGTGACGGTAAACAGGTTGATTCCTCAATGTTTCGTAATCATGGGAATGGAAAAATTTTCTTCTCGGAATATTTTCATTATGTCTCGGCTGTGTTAGATAACAACCCTGACGCTTACGATAAAATTATCTCGCCCGAGATAAAATCCAAGCTACGTACCTATAATATAAGATTTAATTATCTGGAGAGATCATTTGTAATTTTAAATAAAATACTAGAAACGGATGTAAATCAATTGAGTAAAAAATATTATAAAGAGCTAAGAGCAAACAAAGATTTGAAATCATTTGAATCGCTACTAAAAGTTTATCAAGACGATGATTTTCAATCAATTATAGAGCCAATAAATTTACAATTGGATCACATTAATACTCGCCTAACAGAATTATTAGCTGCTAATAGTGAGTTAAGACAATCTTTAAATGATGCTCTAAATTAAATTACAAAAGGCCTACTACATATATAATTAATTATAACCAAATGATTAAATTCTTTAGATTATCGAAACATAATTTTGCAAAGCAAAATCAAAGGTCTGGTAGACCTTTGGTTGAGATAGCCGCTTGCAAGAAAATAAAACACTACTAATATGATTAAGTTTTTTAGACATATAAGACGAAACCTTATGGAACAAAACAAAACAGGCAAGTATCTAAAATATGCTATTGGAGAAATTGTGCTGGTGGTAATTGGGATATTGATTGCTTTAGCCATTAATAATTGGAATGAAAAAACAAAACACAGAGCTGAAGAAGCTAGGCTATTGGATAAAGTAGTTATTGATCTAATTAGTGATATAAATCAATTAGAAGCCCACATCAATGAGGCAAAAATTAGACAAACAAAAGTTGATAGCATATTTACCATTTTATACAAAGACTACAATTCAGACCCAATAAAATTCCTTAAGCTTAACTTTGACGCAATTTCCACTGAAAATCATTTTGAAGTTAACAGCAGTACTTTTGACGAAAGTCAATCTGCAGGCTCCATAAAATTCATTCAAAATGATTCGTTAAGAGAAGATATCTTTAACTATTACAGGATTACCAAACGGAATTATGACGATGAGAACACGGTTCAATCCATTTACAGAGACATTTACCCAGTAATGTTTAAAAAAATATTCGCCTCTAAAGAGTGGGTTCTTTTGTATAGCAAAATAGAATCTACCTTGCCTGGATTAAATATAAAGACTCTAGGCAAGGATCAAGATTATATAGCTATTTTATTACACAAAGGAATTTCCGAAAAGGTTCAAATAATGATATGGAAATCCTTTAGAGATAAGGCCGAATTATTGGTAAAACATATTCAATCTAATCAAAATGAATAAGATCCGTATTAAATTCTTTAGATTAATAAATAACGAAAGCACAACAACATATAACCACTAACCAATGATTAAATTCTTTAGATTATCGAAACTGAATTTTGCAAAGCAAAATCAAAGGTCTGTTAGACCTTTGGTTGAGATAGCCGCTTGCGGGAAAATAAAGTACTATTAATATGATTAAGTTTTTTAGACGAATTAGATACAACCTTATGGAACAAAACAAAACAGGCAAATACTTTAAATATGCTATTGGTGAAATTGTTTTAGTAATGATAGGTATTTTACTTGCACTTCAAGTAAACACCTGGAATGAATCAAGGAAAAATTTAATTTTAGAAGAAGAATTCAAAATTGGTTTAAAAAAAGATCTAATAAGAGATAAAGAAAGTATTGAATTTTGCATTTTAAATATTGAACAAAAAATATTAGCTCACAGCATTTTAACTACAAAGTTACCTGAGTCTTATGAAACAAATAAAAAAAGTCTAGATTCAGTTTTTAAGGTGCTAATGCAACCATTAGTTTCATTTTTTCCTGTATCGGGAGCGTTTGATACTGCAATATCAAGTGGCAATATTTCTAATTTTAACAATAAAGAATTGATTGAAAAAGCGCATTTTTTATACAATTCAAAATATCCAAGATTAGTGTATAATGGAGAATTGGTAGATGAACGAAATTTAAAAATTCGAGATTTATATGTTCGTGAAATGAGAACAAATCAAATTGGAACTTTTGACTCTGAAAGACTTAATATTCTTTTAGATGATATAGAAAGGGCAAACTTTGGAAATGGTTTTAGGAAATCAATTTTTGTAGAGACGCTTCAGCTTATTGATGAAATTTTGAATAACTATTAATTCTTTACTTTCTTTTTGTAACTTTAGTAATTCAATAACCAACCAACAACGCATTATGAAATCCTTTAAAATTTTAATGCTGTTAGCCTTAACAGTTTTCAGTTGCTCCACGCCCACTACTTACGATATTTTAATAAAAAATGGCACCATTGCAGATGGCTCAGGTAACCCAACATATATTGGTGATGTTGGTATTAACAACGATACCATCGCTGCTGTTGGAGTTTTAAATGCAAAAGGCACTTTAGAAATTGATGCTACAGGATTAGTCGTTGCTCCAGGTTTCATTAATATGCTCTCTTGGGCAACCGAATCATTACTTATTGATGGAAAATCTCAAAGCGATATTCGCCAAGGCGTTACTCTAGAGGTTTTTGGTGAAGGAAATTCAATGGGACCACTTACAGAAGAAAGAAAGAAAGAATGGCAAGAAAATCAAGAAGATCCAAAAATTGATATTGATTGGACCACACTTGATGAGTATTTGCAATCATTAGTAAAACGTGGTGTTTCAACTAATGTGGCATCTTTTATTGGAGCTACCACAGTTCGAGTAAACCATATTGGGTATGAAGACAGAGCTCCAACAGATGAGGAAATGGTTTCTATGAAAAACATGGTGAGACAAGCTATGGAAGAAGGTGCAATGGGTGTTGGCTCATCTCTTATTTATGCGCCTGCGTTTTATTCATCAACTGAAGAATTGATTGAGTTATGCAAAGTAGCATCAGAATATGATGGTATGTATATCTCTCATATGCGTAGTGAAGGAAATCGTTTATTGGAAAGTATGGACGAACTTATTAGAATTGCCGACGAAGCCAATATTAGAGCTGAAATTTACCATTTAAAAATGAGTGGCAAGGAAAATTGGAGTAAGTATGACGATGCTATAAAAAAGATAGATTCTGCTAGAGCTGCTGGTTTGCATATCACAACAGATATGTATACGTATGTTGCTGGAGCAACAGGATTGGACGCTTCCATGCCACCTTGGGTTCAAGAAGGAGGTTATGACAAATGGTCTGAGCGTTTGCAAGATCCTGCTATTAGAAAAAAGGTTTTGGAAGAAATGAAAACATCAGCAAACGATTGGGAAAATCTAATGTATGCTGCAGGAACTTCAGATAACTTATTATTAGTAGGTTTTAATAACGATAGCTTACGTCATTACACTGGAAAGACTTTAACTGAAGTGGCTAAAATTCATGGTAAATCTCCAGAAGAAACTGCTATGGATTTAGTAATTGCTGATGGTAGTCGTGTTGGTACAGTTTATTTCTTAATGACAGAAGATAACGTGAAAAAGCAAATTGCTTTACCATACATGAGTTTTGGTTCTGATGCAGGCTCAATGGCTCCAGAAGGTGATTTTTTAAATTATAGCACACATCCTAGAGCTTATGGTAATTTTGCTAGAGTACTAGGGAAATATGTTCGTGATGAAAAAGTAATTTCTATTGAAGAAGCGGTTAGAAAATTATCGTCATTACCAGCTTCCAACTTAAAAATTAAAAAACGAGGAAGTCTAACGGAAGGTTACTTTGCAGATTTAGCCATTTTTAATCCTGAAACTATTCAAGATCATGCGACGTTTGCTGAGCCTCATCAATTATCAACAGGAATGATCCACGTGTTTGTAAATGGAGAACAAGTTTTAAAAGATGGAGAACATACTGGAGCGACCCCTGGACAAGTAGTTAGAGGTCCTGGATATAAAAATTAATAATGACGATTGACATTTTTCAAATCGATGCCTTTACAGACACCTTATTTGGAGGGAATCCTGCAGCTGTTTGTCCATTAAAAGAATGGTTGCCAGATGCTGTTTTACTAAATATTGCCAAGGAAAACAATCTGGCTGAAACAGCATACTTTATTCATAAACATGATAATGTATTTCATCTTAGATGGTTTACACCTGAACTAGAAATTGATCTTTGTGGTCATGCAACTTTAGCTTCAGCTTTTGTAATTCTAAACTGTCTTGATTATGATTTTAAAACAGTAGTTTTTGAAACCATGAGTGGAGAATTAAAGGTGTCTCGAAAT
>Ga0075467_10002549_pt1 | contig 14366 bp, 9 predicted proteins | sample DEB08_DNA_9_FD_75067 | JGI IMG/M metagenome (GOLD analysis project Ga0075467, IMG submission 75067) | Aqueous microbial communities from the Delaware River and Bay under freshwater to marine salinity gradient to study organic matter... | ecosystem: Environmental > Aquatic > Marine > Coastal ...
CAGGGTGTAAAGGTTTTCGCCAAGGGGGCATAAAAGCCTACATTTTAAAATTCTTCTGTCTATACTAAAACTGCTCATTCATGGATGGACATAACTGCCAGTCGGTTATGCTGAGACGGAATAATGGATTATTTTTCGGTCACCCAAACTGCATTTTTATCGGCCTTAGTCAGCACCGGTTGTCTGCTCGGCCTGTTACTGGTGCAGGCTCTTCACCAACCGTGGAAGCGCCTCTTACTGGTCGGTGTCGTGGGTCAATTTAGCTGGGCATTGACACTTTTTGTTAGCTATACGATGGCCCGGACGAATACGACTCTGATCCTCAGTGCCGAGCTGATGCGCTTTGTCCTTTGGCTGCTCTGCCTCATTTTGCTCTTGGTTAAACGCGCGCCCCTGCCTAACTGGCCGACAAAGTTGTTCGGGCTGGTCGCGGTCACATCGATTATTGTGGGGGCTGGTTTTTACCTACTCTTCTTCGCTAATAGCTCGGCCATGGCCCTGAGTCTGGTACTGCTCCTATTGGCCACCCTGGCCCTGGTGTTTACCGAGCAGCTGGTCCGCAACCTCGATAGCCATCGCATGATGAAACTCATCGGACTGGGTCTTAGCTTTCTCTTTGCCTTCGATCTAGTCATTTACGGCTACAGCCTAGTGACCCAAGCCATTCCCAGCGCATTGTGGCAAGCAAGGGCGGCGCTGGCCTTCAGTGTATCCTTGGCGCTGACCATAGGTGCGCTCCTGTTCAACGAACGCGCTGATGGCCACTATCTGTTTACCGTATCGCGCCCGGCGGCCTTTTTTTCCACCACGCTAATCCTAGCCATCTTGTTAATCGGCGCGGTCGCGCTGAGCAGCGTCTATCTAGACAGGCCCGGGTTTCTCGCCACCTACCTCTTTACCCTAGCCTTGGTTCTGGCTCTGCTATTACTGTTCACCCTAATCATTTCGCGAACCCTGCGGCAGCATTTTGAAGTTTTCGTTAGCAAACACTTTTTCGCGCTCAAGTACGACTACCGCCTAGAGTGGCTCAACGCCAACCGTCGGGTCTCGGAGCTGCACAACCAGCAAGGCGACTATTATGCGCAGGCCTTGTTGACCCTGTGCACCGCCATGCGCGCTGAGCCGGGTGGACTGTGGATCGACCAGGGCGCTGAACTGCGTGAAATGACCCTAAGCCCATGCCTAAGCGATGCCCCGGCTGCACTGCCGACCAGCGTACCCTTTGTCCGCACCATGCTGAGTAAAGCCTGGATTTACAAACCACACACCGGCACGCAAAGCATGGCTGAGCACAACCACCTATTGCCGACTTGGATCAAGGCCAATGCCGACATTTGGTTGGTCGCACCATTGATTATTCAACAACGTCTGATCGGCTTTGCCATCCTAAACCGGCCCAAAAGCCAAACCGAGATCACCTTTGAAGACCGCGATTTGCTTACCAATATCAGCAGCCAAATGGCCAGCCATATAGTGCTCCACCAGCAAGAAAAAATCATCAGTGACGCCAAGCAGTTGGAGACATACCACCGGCTAGCTGCCTTTATTATGCACGATATCAATAATGTCATCGCCCAGCTGGCATTGCTTGGCAAGAATGCCGAGCGCCATAAGGCCAACCCTGCCTTTGTCGACGATATGATCAAGACGGTCGAAAATGCCATCGGCCGAATGCAGGGCCTGGTACAAAAATTCAACCTGGCCGCTAAGGAACAGCGCACGGCCTTTTCAGTTAGCACTCTGCTCACGCAGCTCTATGAGGAATGCGCGCGCTTCAATCCCTTGCCCATTTTGCGGGTTAAGCACAATTTCTCCATCAATGCGGATAAACAGCGCCTAATCCTGGCTATCAAAAACCTCGTGCGCAATGCGCAAGAGGCTACCGGTCAGAATGGCCAGGTGACCATAAGCGCTCAACTGCGCCAAGGCTGTGGTCTGCTGGTGGTCGCCGATAACGGCCGGGGTATGAGTCAGAGGTTCATCAATGAAGAGCTGTTCCGACCCTTTTCAAGCACCAAGGCGGGCAAGGGCTTAGGCATTGGTGCCTATCTGACCAAGTCCTATCTTGAGCAGCTCGGCGCTAGTCTTAGGGTACACAGCACAGAGGGTGTGGGAACGCGCTTCGAAATAACCTTTAGCTAAAGGAAACAAGACATGGACCTGTCAGCCAGAACGCTATTAATTATTGAAGACGACGAGGGCTTGCAGAGCCAATTTAAATGGCATTTTGATGGACTCGATACCACCCTGGTAACGGCGAGCACCGTCCAGGAAGCGCTGACGCTCGTGCGCCAATACCAGCCGCGGGTCATCATTCAGGACCTGGGTTTACCACCCGATGCCGAAGGCGTCAGCGAGGGATTTCGTTGCATCGCTGCGGTCCTGAGCATTGCACCGCGCAGTAAAATTATCGTGCTAACCGGTAAAGATGAACATCGCAATGCGCTCAAGGCGATCTCCTTAGGCGCCTTTGATTTCTATTTAAAACCGCTCGATACCGACCGACTCGATCACGTTGTCGAACGGGCATTTCATCTGGCACAACTGGAATGGGAAAACCGCCAATCGCTCGATGCCTCTGAACCCTTACCTGGACTCATCACTGCCAATCCCCAAATGCGCAATATCTGCCGGATGATCGACAAGATTGCCCAAAGCAAAATCACCGCCACCCTGCTCGGTGAAAGCGGTACCGGCAAGGAGGTATTGGCACGTGCTATCCATAGTCAAAGCGCTGACCGCGACCGACCCTTTGTGGCGATAAATTGCGCCGCCGTACCGGAAAATCTAATCGAGAGTGAACTCTTTGGTTATGAAAAGGGTTCCTTTACCGGCGCCAGCACGAGCAATATCGGCAAGATCGAACAGGCCGTGGGCGGCACCCTATTTCTCGATGAAATTGGCGATATGCCATTGGCTCTGCAGGCCAAGGTACTGCGCTTTTTACAGGAGCGGATGATCGAGCGCGTGGGCGGCCGAAAGGAAATACGCATCGATTTGCGTGTTGTTTGTGCGACCAATAAAAACTTGCAGCAGATGGTGCAGGCGGGCACCTTCCGCGCAGATTTGTTTTATCGGATCTGTGAAATTGTGATCGATATACCGCCGCTGCGCGAACGCGGTAACGACCCGATCCTAATCGCCCATCATGTACTCAAGCGCTATTGCCAAGAGGTCGCGGTAAAGCCGATGGTGTTCTCCTATGATGCCCTGCAGGCCATCGGTCACTACAGTTGGCCGGGGAATATTCGGGAGGTCGAAAACCGTATCAAGCGGGCCGTGGTCTTGGCAGAGAACACCCTGATCCAGGCCGCCGACCTGGCCCTGCAAGCGCCGACCCGCAAGCCCCTGGCGATCAATATAAAAGAAGCGCGCAAGAATGCCGAGGTGGAGGCCATTCATTCCGCGCTGGCGCTCAGTCAGCGCAACATATCGTCCGCCGCCAAGTTATTGGGAGTCACCCGGCCGACCCTGTACGACCTACTGAAAAAATATAATCTGTTTATCGATCATAGCTAGGGGAGCGAATGCCATGCGTAAATTATCGATCACCACTCTTGTTGCGCTCTATGTCTTGAGCTTTATGATCGCTTGCTCAGACAATACTCAGGTCGAAAAGGCCGCCAGCTTTTTGGATCGCAGTGTCCGCTATGAACAGCAGGGCCAATTTCGCGCCGCGCTAATTGAGATTCGCAATGCTTTACAGGCCGACCCAAGCGATCCCCTCTTGATCGTGCACTACGCGCGCTTACTAACGCGTATTGGTAGCCCAAACCAGGCCGAGGTGCTCTTCAAAAACCAAAGCGACAGTATCGATGCCATTCGCCTGGCCTATGCTGAGGTGCTGTTATTGCAAGGTAAAACCATTTCGGCCCAAGAGTTGCTGGCCGGCTGGCAGCCTAACACCCTCGAACAGGCGGAATTTAACCGATTACAGGCCCTGCAGACCTATCTGGCGGGCCATCAACAGGAGGCATTAAAACAGTATCGCGTGCTCGTCAATAACCCGGCCACGACCCTGAGCACCAAGCGGGAATTTGTTTCCCTGTTATTGCAAAGCAGGCTCCACGACGAAGCGCAGCAGTGGACTACCCAACTCTTGGCGCAGTGGCCCAACGACCCGATTATGCTCTATTACGACGCCCGCCTGGCCTATAACGCCAACCGACTCGAGGCCGCAGCGGCAGCGCTTACCGAAGCGCTGGTGCACCTGCCCGAGACCGATATGCTGTTAAGCGACCGGCTGCAGGTTTTAGAGCTGCTCAGCACTGTCTTAACCGCTCAGGGTCGCCCGGCCGAGGCACTGGAATACAGCCGTCTGATCCGCACGGCCAATCCGGAAGCCTTCCTTGCCCGCCAGCAATATAAGGATGCCCTAGCCGCCGCCAGCATCGGTGACTTGGCGACGGCCAAGGATGCTTTTGCAGAGATTCTCAATCAGTTCCCAGATAACCAGCAGGCCGCCCTGCTATTGGGTCTAATTAACTTCGAAGAGGGTGATCTGGCAAGCGCTGAAGCGCTGCTGTCGGCCAACCTCAATGCCGAAACCGCGCCGGTGACCCTGATTCAGGCGACCGCACTGGCTCAGGCCGAGCAGGGCAAAGCCGACCAAGCCTTGGCGGTCTTGCAACGGGCCCTACTGGCCCGGCCCGATGACCTGGGGCTGCTGTCCCTATACGGTGTGATTTGCTTAAACAACCAGCAGGAACAACAGGGGGTGCAAGCCCTGCGCAAGGCCCTGCGGTTGGATCCCAGTAAAACCCGCTTACATCTACTGCTGGCGCAATACTATGTCGGCCAGGCACGCATGGAACCCGCCCTGGCGCAACTGCGCACAGCCTTTGCCGAGAATATCCAAGACTGGTCGAGCACCGGGCTGTACCTGACGCTGCTGGTTAGGCAACAACAGACCACCGAAATACAGACCGTGCGCGAGCGCATCGGCGCCGAGTTCGCAACCGACCCCTCGGCGTTGTGGCTGATGGCCGTGGCCGATGTCCAGCTCGGTAACAGTCGTTCAGCCATCGCCCTGTTGGCGACCTTGCACACACGGGTGCCCAATAATCCCAATGTCATATCTGCCCTGGCTAGGCTGCATCAGCAGAACGGTGAACCGGATCGCGCCGCCGAGCTCTGGCTGGAGGCGATTCGCGTCAGTCCGACCAACAGTGGCCTGGTGCAGTCTTTGGTGGCGGCCAAGGCACAATCCTTGCCGGTCGATGCACTGCCGATCTGGTTGATCGAACAGGCCGAGGCCCGCCCGGACATTGCCTTGCCGTTGCATGCGGCCGCAGTCGAGTTGCTGATTAATCAAGGTCAGTTGGCGGCGGCCCAGACGCTTGCTAGCCAATATCACAGCAGCGACCTGCCCCGAGCGCATGCCATCAGGGCCAATGTGTTGCGTGCGGAGGGCGTTGCTCAGGCCGAGGCGGGCGACTGGGCGGGCGCCTTAAAGACGGTTGATCGGGCTATCGCGTTGATGCCCAACAACAGCCAACTGACCCTGCTAGCAGCCAAGATCGATATTCAGCTGGCCGATGAGCCGGGCGCGCGGAAACGATTGCAGGGTCTCATCGCGGAACAGCCTAACAATGCTGAGGCCTTGAGCGCCCTAGCGGGCATCAGCATGGCCAATGGTGCCAGCGAATTGGCCCGCAGCCAATACCAACAGGCACTGGCCGCAAATCCAGATTGGGTGCCGGCACTCAACAACCTGGCCTGGCTGGTCCGTAGCGAGGATCCCGCTCAGGCCCTACTCTACGCGGCAGCAGCAGCCGAACTGGCGCCGCGCTCTGCCGCGGTGTTGGATACCTATGGCTGGATCTTACATCTCAATGGCCAACCGGCAAAAGCCTTGCAGATACTGGATGCGGCCTTAGGGATTGAGCCGGAGAATGAGGAGATAAGAGAACATCGACGCGCGGTGGCGGGCTAGGGCCACGGCAAGTATGTTGCCTCGCGTCTGATCATTTATCCGTTGCGACTAGCGTTGTGATAGCTGCTAGGTGACACGCTTTAACCTGTTGGTGCGTGGGCAAGGTTAGCAGCCGGCGGGCGAAGCTCACGGCATTGGGCAAAGGCCCCATCTGCAAGGCCAATTCAGCTATTCCCTCAAGTTCGGACAGCGCACCGTTGTACAGCCGACTGACACCCAGCCCACGCAGTGCCGAATTCTCAGTCAGCCTGGCGCGATCCACCGCCCGGTGGCTTAGCAATGGAAAACGCAGCAGGCGTCGACAGCGCGGGCTGGTCAACAGTGCATGCAAACCATTGTGCGTAGGAGCGATGCGCGCTTTCAATCCCTGTTCAGCGAAACGGCTTAATGAGCGGTAGTGAGTCACATTGGCCCGAACCCGCAGCAGCTTGGCAGCTGACATCAGACAAATGTTGTCCAAGGCGTGGTAGCGCGTCGCACCCAGTTTTAGAAAGGGCAGTTGCTCCATCCAATAGTATGCCCAGGGCTGCGACAGGAGAGCCAATAGCCTTACCTTGAGGCGCCAGCTTAGGCTCCCGGCCTCGGTACTCAACTTAAGGTCGAATAACGCTAGCCCCTCTTTTACCGCCACCAGACCGCCACCCAACAAACTCACGGCCTTACCGCGGCCGAACGAGAAGATCACGTAATCACCCTGCAGGCCAGCGACCTCGTACGCATCGGGAAACCATTGGGCATTGTCCTCTATAAGCCCGACCTTGGGCCACGGTGCGAGCAATTGCCGAATTTCCGTCAGTCGCTCGGTAATGCCCAAGAAGTTAATGGCGATCACTGCTAGGGTACGCTGCGTTAAGGCGCATTCCAGCTGCGCGAGATCGTAGCTGGGGTCATCGACACAGATATCGACGACCCTGGGTATGAAACCCGCGAACAGAGCTGCCGCGACTAGATCGGGACAACAGTAACCGGGGATAATAACTTCCGGTTGCGACACCGCTGGATAGCGCATTTTTAGTTGCACTAAACTAAAGGCGAGCGCGGCGGTGCCGGAGTTCAACCAAACCAACTGATAGCCGGGTAGTAACTGACCTAAGGATTCAGCACTACTTTCCAGCCGAATGGTATTTCCGGCCGGTGGCAAACTCTGCCACCTCATCGGGCCGATGGCTTCCATGTGGTCATGCGGGTGCCGGAGAAAAACTTTAGCGCCGAATCCATCAGCGCTAGATTGACCTGGACAAAAAAATAGATCAAACGAATGGGCGCCAATGCGCGCATCCGCTCACTGAGATGGGCAAGACCGGCCGTGGCGTAAAACAGTATCTGGCCGATCAGGGCGAGTCGATAAAATCCGCCCACACCGGCTAGGCTCGCCGACACCAACAACAACGCAAGCAGAAACCAGGGCACGGCCCAACGCATCAGTTTGTGGCTGAATACTTGGACGGCATAGAATCCAAACCGACTCACATTGAGCACCTCAAGGTGGCGTGACAACCCGGTCATACCGCGCAACACCGTGCGCACCTTGCGCGTATATTCTTTACTCGGATCTTTTAAATCAGCATAAAAACCCAATACATCGGGCGCCGAGATCGATTGCAAACCGGCCCGGGCACAATTAAGCGCGGTGTTAAAGTCCGACGGAGAATGGATATCCCATTGCCGGCACAGGTCCCGCCGAGCCGCGAAAAAGGAGCCACTGAGTCCTACCAACCCGCCTAAGCGACTTTCCTGACGGCGCAACCACATTTCATACCGGACATAAAAACCCTCTCCGGCAACCGCGCCCTGCGTGCCGACAAACCTGTCCTCACTGGAGACGGCGCCGACATCGCCCCGTTGAAAATGCCGATCCAATTTCTCGATCGCATCGACCTGCATCAAAGTGGCGACATCGGAGAACACGAGGACATCGCCAGTGGCCCGTTGGATCGCCGACCACTGCGCGTTTTCCTTGCCCAATCGTTGCGGGGCCCGTACCAATACTATGCCGCGATCCGAGAAGCTGGCCACTAGGGCGTCGGTACCATCGTCGCTGCAATCGGAGGCGATGATGAGTTCTAAGCGCGCCGGATCAAACTGCAAGGCGAGTAAATTAATAATTTTCTCTTCGATCCGCTGCGCTTCATTATAGGCAGTAACAATGAGCGAATAGTTCAGCAAATGATCCGTCCTTGGATTGGTTATTACCGACGCTTTGGCATATTTTTTAACCCCAATAAGCAACAGCAACGGGTACAAAAAATAGCTGTAGAGCGAACAAAAAACACAGAACCAAAAAAATAAAATAATCACGATTGCAACTCCTTTTGACATGTTTCTAAGATGGCTTAAGCCCTTCAAACTACCTTATTTTTGAGGCATAATCGGCTGCAGTATATCTAAACAAGGATGTTGTTTACATGTCTAATTTAACGCCCGGCACACGACTCAGGGTTCTGCATATCCTATCCGGCGATCTATGGGCCGGCGCCGAGGCACAGGCCCATACCCTGTTAAAAAACCTCAGACCCTTGTGCGACGTGAGCGCCATCTTGTTAAACGAGGGCGAACTGGCGAAGCGATTACGCGCCGACGATATAGACGTGACCATCTTGGATGAGGCAAAACTGTCGAGCAGGAAAATATTCACCAGTCTACGTGTTCATATACGACAGCTAAAACCCGATGTGGTTCATACCCATCGCCAAAAAGAAAACATCCTCGGCGCCCTAGCCAATGCAACAACCGTCAAAGCACATTGCGTCAGAACAGTACACGGTGCGCCTGAGTTTTCGGGTAATTGGCAGACCCGATTACAACGGAGTCTGGAACGGTGGGTCGGCCGACACTATCAAGACCTCTTTATAGCGGTTTCGCACGAACTGCGAGACCATCTGGCGATCGACTATCCCGGCCTCCGAATCAGCACAGTGCCTAACGGCGTCGACGTAGCGGCGTTAAGAGCCCAGATCGGACCGGTTGACTTCAGGGACGTGCATCCCACCAAAAGACACCTGGGCATTATCGGCCGGTTAGTACCGATCAAGCGTATCGATATATTCCTCAAGATTGCGGCGCGTCTAAGACAGGAAAACAACAGTGATTTTCAGTTTCATATAATCGGTGCTGGTCCGTGTAGGCTGCTATTGGAGAGCCAGGCGCGCGCCTTAAACATAGTGGAACGGGTCACATTCCATGGCCATCGTGACGATATCCCGAGCATCATAGCAGCCTTGGATGCAGTCCTTATCTGCTCCGATCATGAGGGCTTGCCCATGGTCGCGCTGGAAACCTTGGCCCTGGATACGCTCTTGATCGCGCACAATATCGGTGGCCTGTCTGAACTGGCGGACTACAACACAGCGTTATTAACTCAGCCCAACAGCCCGGCTAGCTATTACAAAACGCTCACCGGCATTGCAGATTTTTCGGTTGCAACCGAAAACTTTTCTCACCATGCGAAAAAAAACAGCGAGCAAACCATGGCGCTCTATAGCGCCATGACGGCTGGACCATAGGAGAAGAGAGCGCAGCGTATCCGCTAAACCTGAGCATGCCGCCCACGGCATAATAATGACAACTTATATGTCGAGCACAAGCCACATGAAAATGCTTTACGGGTCCCTGTTTAGATTGATTGGCAAAAAAAATAGAACGCGAGTTCTGCTCTTGCAGATTCTTTTTTTGCTCACGGCGCTGTTCCAAGTTGCTGGCATAGCCTCGATCGCGCCTTTTATTACCATGGTGAGCAACCCGGGCTTTATCACCACTAATACCTACCTCACCTTCCTGTTCAATCTTTATGCTTTCGAATCGGACAGTCAATTTATCGTCACCTATGCACTGTTCGTCATCCTCCTTATTATCGTCAGCAACAGCATAGCGTCATACAGCTTATGGAAACTATTTCAAATATCAATGCGCCTGGGCGCCCATGTCCAACGGACTATTTATAAAAGCTATCTCGATAATGACTACACCTTCTTTGCCATTAATAACAGCTCGCGCTTAACCTCGCAAATTACCCAAGAAATCCCAAGAATGGTCTATATGGTTGTGCAACCCATACTCACCCTTATCTCGCAGCTCTTTATTGCAGCGCTCATTATAGTTGGCCTATTGATTATCGATATCAGCATTGCCTTAACAGCAACAGCAATCGTTGTGTCGGTGTACTTTTTAATCTTTAAACTGATCCGGTCAAGAGTGGTTGAGAGCGGCAATTTGATTAGCACACTCAACCTTACAAAATTGAAGTTATTGGACGAAAGCATAGGCGGGATTAAGGAAGTTAAACTCAAGGGCACAGAAGACTATTATAAGCAGCAAGTTGATCGGGTGACCGTGCGTGGGCTGTCCGCGTCGGCCTATATTGCCCTGGCAGGCGACTTACCCCGGTTTATGGTTGAGACCGTGGTGTTCGCCTCTATTCTGGGCTTGTCGATCTACATCTTACTCACCTCGGGTACCGCCAATGAGGCCCTGAGCACCATCAGCCTCTATGCCATGGCGGGTTACAAGCTGCTGCCGGCGGCTCAGTCGATCTATAGGGCCTACTCGCAGATTAGAGCAAATGGTTCGGTGGTGCTTGCCCTCGCTCACGAGATTGAAAAAAGCACAGCTCACGATAGCCCGCTCAGAACACTCGGGAATGAACCCGCACCAGAGGGCGACATTGTTTTTAACGATGTGGCATTCCGCTATCCGAATACCGCTAAGTTTGCCTTGGCTCGGTGTAATTTGCGCATTGCAAAAAATAAGATCACCGCCTTTGTCGGCACCTCAGGCGCCGGAAAAAGCACTGCGGTAGATTTGCTGCTCGCCCTACTCGTGCCAACATGTGGCTCCATTACGGTCGGCGACATTGCGCTCGATAAACAGAATATTAAAGCTTGGCGCCAGAAGATTGGCTACGTGGCACAGACTATATTTATCTTGGATGCATCCTTTCAAGAAAATATCGCCCTCGGCATACCCGAATTAGAGGTCGACCCGATACGGCTAAAAAAGGCGGCTCAGCTGGCAAATATTTACGACTTCATAGCAGAGTGTGACGGTGGCTTCAACTTCAAGCTGGGTGAGCGGGGCGCAAAACTCAGTGGTGGCCAAAAACAACGTATCGGCATTGCCCGGGCGCTATACCAAGACCCCGCTATATTGGTATTAGATGAGGCGACAAGCGCTTTGGATAATGTCACGGAACAACTCATTATGAATGACATACTGAGCTTAGCGCAAACCAGAACCATCGTCATGATCGCGCATAGACTGACCACGGTAGAGAACGCCGATAATATTTTCGTGTTTAAGCTGGGTAAAATTGAGGATCAGGGCACCTACCAAAGCCTGGCCAACAATTCCCTAGAATTTAAAGCACTGCTTAGCGCAGGCAAAGGTAGTCATAAATAACCAAGTGACAAACACCGCCCGTTACTCGGTTGGTTTGGCCAGCCGCTACCCAAGGAGCACCCGATGAAAGTACTCTGGATTAACCATTTTGTACCCTACCCGGCAAAGGGTGGGCTGTTAATTAGAACCTCAAATCTTTTAACGGCATGCGTGATAGCGCATCATGTTGACCTGGTCGCATTGATCCAACCTAGACTGGTACGGGCCTATTCACCCTCCCTGGCGCTTGGGCTTGAACGATCGCGCGCAGCCTTAACCAGCCTTGTCCGTACGCTCTACACGGTGAATATCCCCTCGGAACGCTCAGCACTTCATCGCCTGGCCACCCTTATCCGGTCCACGCTCACAAATAGACCCTATTCGGTTAGCTGGCTAGCATCGGAAGCCGCCAAGGAGTTGATTCACAAGCTTCTCTTGGCTCAAGACTATGATTTGATCCATTTGGATACCGCCGCATTACTACCCCTACTGCCGATGAACCTTAATGTTCCGGTCGTGGTAAACCACCATAATGCGGAACACCATATGATGCGGCGCCGAGCTCAACAAGAACGCAACTGGCTTAAAAAAATTCTCTTCTTTGATGAAGCGCGAAAAATCATGCATTTCGATAGCAACAACCTGGGCAAGGTTAGCCACAATATCGTCTGCTCTGAAGATGACAAAAAACGCATCGAAGCGCTCGGGGTAGAGGCCACTAGGGTCTCTATCGTGCCCAATTCGGTTTCCGTTCCAGAGCAAAGCCAAAGGAGTCCAGACAAGAACAAGCTGTTGTTCGTTGGGGGTTTGAATTGGTATCCCAATAAGAAGGGCATTGAATGGTTCCTCCGGAATATCTGGCCTACCCTGGCTGCACAGTACAAGGATTTAAGCTTGGATATTATTGGCAAGTATCCCTCTAAAACCATGATTCTCTTGGTAGCCGGTTCAGAACGGGTTCGTTTACACGGTTATGTTGAGGATATAGGCCTGTATTACCGCAACGCCCTAGCCTTTATCTCGCCCATCTTCGATGGCGGCGGCACCAAGCTCAAGGTTCTGGACGCTATGGCCAACGCAATACCGGTTATCGGCAATAGCCTGGCATTTGAAGGTATTGATGTCACTGATCAACTGAATGCCTTTATTGCCAATGACAGCCGGTCATATGGGGCAGCCATTGCCATATTGTCAGAGGGCCACATGGGCGCTGACGCTGGCCGTCGCGCGCAGGCACTGGTGGCAGAGAAATACAGCGCCATCAAGGTCGGCAACGCCTATTCGATGCTCATCCAATCCCTGGCTCAGGGGGCGGCATGAACCCACTGCTCAACAAATTGTTCTTATACTATCCAGCAACCGCCTTCACGGGTGAGTTTCATTTTTTGTATCAGGGTTTATACCGCAGCCAGCAGTATCAGAGTACCGATAGTCTATTTCGGTATCAGCTGCGACAATTCACCGCACTGCTAGGGCATGCGGTGCACCACAAACCCTACTATCGGAGAATGTTGCCTGCTGACGCCCATCTCGATTGTCGCCAAATTCACGCCCTTGAGGACTTCCAGCGTTTTTATAACACCTTGCCTGTGCTCACCAAGCAAGATTTGATTGGCCATCACCAAGAGCTGTCGGGCAAGGTTCACTTGTCGTCAAGAATCAAGACCACCGGAGGCTCTACCGGCGAACCGGTTAAGCTCTATAAAAATGTATCCGCGCTGGCCCGTGAGCGAGTGGCCACCGCACTAAGTTATGAATGGGCCGGCATTCAGGTTGGCGCTAAACAGGCACGATTCTGGGGTATCCCGCACAGCAACAGGGCTAAGTTTATGGCGGGGATCACCGACCTAGTGGCCAACCGCTATCGCTTGTCGGCCTTTGATATGACTGACGCCGACATGGCCGGCTATTACCGCCACTTACTGCTAGTCAAACCCGCCTATCTATATGGCTATGTCAGCGCCATTCGCCTCTTTGCTAATTATATAAAGCACACCAATTTGGCCCCGCTGCCGAGTTTAAAGGCGGTCATAACCACGTCTGAGGTGTTGTCTGAGCTCGATCGCCACGATATCGAACAGGGTTTTGCGGTTAAGGTTTTCAATGAATACGGTTGTGGGGAGGTCGGATCCATTGCCCATGAATGTGAACAGGGCGCTCTGCATGTCATGGCCAGTAATCTGTTGGTTCAAGTTGAACGTGACGGCATCACCTACAACCATGGCACAGGTGAGCTTGTGCTGACCGATTTGCACAACTATGCCACTCCGTTAATCCGCTATAAGCTGGGTGACTACGCCACCCTCGCCCCGGGTGGTTGCAGTTGCGGCAGAGGCCTACCGGTCTTATCCAGCGTGCACGGGCGGGCTTACGATATTATCCATACCCCCGAGGGACGGTCTATTCACCCTGAGGCGATAATATACATCTTTGAAAAGATGCAAGAACAGCGCGCCGTGTTTAAGCAATTTCAAGTTTTACAGGACCGGTTAGACCATCTGACAATTAGAATAATTCCGACGGCTAATTTCAACAACACTATAGGGCGGGATATTCAAGTGGCTGTTCGCACCAAAATATCAGCTGCCATGCAAATATCACTCGAATTAGTGAACACGATAGAACGTGAAAAATCCGGTAAATTACGTGTGGTCAAGAGCCAATTAACAGCCGACGATAATCGATTACCTATGGCAAACACCCGAAGAAGCTAACAGGTGCGAGCCAGCTTGAGCTGGCATCTGAACGCCGCAAGGATTCAGAAACCGGCTCGATCGACCCGCGTCAGAAAGATCGGTTACGAGCAGTGACTGAGGTTAATTTGTTTCCAACCTGGGCTCTAAATTTTTCGGTTGATTTAGCTCATATACGATGTCTGCGCCAACGCTAGAGGAAAAGGTATCTTTCGAAATGGCACCTACCGTTCCATCTCGATCCCGAAACAAGCTACCCCTTTCAGTCGAAAATTGGTTGCCTTGGGTGATAACACTCGACTCATCGCTACAGCCTTCACAGGAAAATACCTCGGCGTCATAGCTCTCTATAGCATTGTCTTTCA
>Ga0075467_10002552_pt1 | contig 14358 bp, 11 predicted proteins | sample DEB08_DNA_9_FD_75067 | JGI IMG/M metagenome (GOLD analysis project Ga0075467, IMG submission 75067) | Aqueous microbial communities from the Delaware River and Bay under freshwater to marine salinity gradient to study organic matter... | ecosystem: Environmental > Aquatic > Marine > Coastal ...
ACAAATGATAAAATCTATATTTTTTGACTTCGCATATTCTATTTTTTCAATTGCTTTTATGCCACAATCCATTGCAATGACTAACGAATAACCATTCTTAGCGGCAAAATCAATACCTTGATACGAAATTCCATAACCTTCTTTGTAGCGGTGCGGTATATAATATTCTAAATGTTCGTGATGATTTTTCAAAAACGAGTACATCAATGCCACAGATGTTGTTCCGTCAACATCATAATCACCATACAATAGGATTTTCTCCTGGTTTTGAATCGCTTTTTCTAATCGAAGTACAGCATTTTCCATATTTTTCATTAAAAACGGGTCGTGCAAATGCTCTAATTTCGGACGAAAAAATAACTTCGCCTTTTCATAAGTCGTAACACCTCGCTGTACCAACAAACGGCAAAAAATCGGATGGATTTTTAAAGATTTTTGCAACTTTTCAACCTTTTCTTCATCCGCTTCGATGTAAATCCATTGTTTTTCTATCATGATTTTTGGGTTTATTGTTATAACATACTTTGATTCTAAAAAGTGATATTGATCATTGGTCAGGTTTGGTTTGAAACTCAATCATTTTTTTAAAGTCCTCATCATTAACTTTTGCAATTATTTTAACATGATATATCTTATCGGATTCTAATGGTTCGAATGGTATTATACAAATCGAATTCCATTGAGTAAAACTTGTCGCAGGAGATTCAGGTGTCGATAAATGGCAATCAATAATTTCCCCATCTTTAGTTGTCATCTGGAATCTTACATCTTTTACTGTCTGCCGTTTTGTGAAATAAATAGTTATAGGGAAACCATAATCACCTTGTATCCCAACTGGATGAGGATTTTCTGCTCCCATTTTAACTGGAATGCTTACTTGATTATTGGCAGGATAGAAAACTACATCTTTATTAGAACTACCTCTAACTCCAGAAATGCAATCAATCAGAGATACCGTCCGATATCCTTCAATTTCATAATACGCTATTCCTATTTCTTTTAGGTTGGGTTGAAGTAAAGGAATTCTATGATAAAACGACGCTTCCCAACCGGCTACAGATTTTTCGGGTTTTACATAATGTATTACCGATCTCTTCCCTGCTTTCATACCAGATTCTGAATAGCCTTCAAGTTCAGGAAATTCCTTATGAGCATTTAGTCCCTTTACTTTAGGGCTTTCTCTGTTTAAAACTAAATACCGAGCGTGATTGTAGCAGCCTATACTTAATTCTTTTGAAATTTTAACTGAATCTAACCCTGCTTCATTTCGTATTCTATTCACTTCAGATAATGCTCCTTTAATTTGGTCATCAAGTTTCCAGTCATTTCCATAGGAAATACAAGGGAGTAAGAAAAACAATACAACTATGTAATTTTTCATTTGAGTGATTTTTTGTGAAGAAATTTTGGTCACTACAAGTTAAGCGTATTAGATATTTAGATTTAATCTATGATTTTATAGAAATATTATCAAGTGTGTTAAATTAAACTGTACTGTCTCAAAAGAAACAGCACAGTCAAAAATCATCTACACCTCATAAAATGGTGATCTATCAATATCGAACGGTTCTGGTCCATCATCGTATTCATCATCGGCGGCTTCGGCAGAACGACTTGAAGCCATCACAGGAACAGATTCTTCCTCGCCTAATATCGAAGCACTTCTCGAAATTACTTCTGAATCTTCTAAAGCATTTTGAGCTGCTTCTAATTCCGCCTTAGCAGTTGCCAGAGCAGCATTTGCATGCTCGACAGCTTCTTGTGCCTCGGCGACTTTTTTCTCTGCATTTTTGACAGCATCTTCTAAAGGATTACCACCATAAGTATCAGCCGTAACACCTGCGATAACACGTTCCCAATCAAATGCTGGTCCAATATCAAACTTATCTGAACGGAAATTAACGTGTGACGTGATTCCTTCAAAATCTGCCGATCCGGCACGAGTTGTTTTGAAACGATTCGCTTCGTCAACGAATTTTCGTGGAATGTCATACGTATTTGTCAAGTAACGCAAGAGTACAATAATTGCATGATACTGCTCATTGGTATAATTGGCAAAATACTGATAACCTCTATATTTTTTAGATAATTTGATGTATTGTTCGGTATCTTCTAAGGTACAATAAACGTCGTCTTTACTTCTTCGAGGATCAGCTGCTTTTGAGTAAACCGTGTGCAGTTCATTCCCTTTTTTAATCAAAGGCCCGTAATTAGAAATCTCAACTCCAATCGATATTTTACTCTGATTACCATTTCCGCCTTGTGCATTTCGCCCCAAATGATACGACCAAGCAGCAGAACTAAAAAGCTGATAAATCATACCATCACGAGCAACCACAAAGGCTGTCGAAACGTGTCCACGACTTTCGCTGGTTAAGGATAATAAATCACCTTTTAAGTGACCAACCGTAAAGTGTAAAACCACTTTTTTCTTAGAATACTTTTGATTGTAAAAATAACCTGTAAAACCATTTTTTGGTCGGCAAGTCATACCGTCTAACATAATGTCTTCATCGGGGACTGGAATAGAAAAAGGAGTTAGTACAAATTGTTTTCCTGGAGCTTTTCCTGTCGCTTGAAACTCAGCTTCTGCTGCTGCAACTGCTTTGAAATCCATAATTACTTGATTTTTATGAAATTAAGTAACTGATTAGTGATGATAGTATATTTTTAACTGATGTGAATTTTGGATATTTGTAATTATTTATTTTTTTGTCCAAAATTTACCAATTAAAAACAAGAGAATTAATTAGTTACTTTTGATTTGATATGTTTATTGCAAATTAAGAAAAAATCAATTGGTTTACAATAGTTTTTTCAATTTCGTAGAAATTAGAAGATTGATTTTTGAGAGACATTGTCAGAAGAGATGTTAGATTAAATAAAAGGGTTAATCAAAACTTTGAGGGTTATGAAAAAACTTATCAGAGGACTTTTCTCGTAAGTACGATATGGATTGATGGGTTTTTCTAAATGTTTTTTACGACCTTTGTATAACTAAATCCTCAAAAATTGGTTTAGTAGTAAATATCGTTTTTGAAAAATTTAGACATTGGCGAAAGCCGCTGTCAAAAACATAAACAAGATGATTGAATTACCAATTGTTGATAAAGTAGAAAAGCCAAAAAGACGCAAAAAACCTGATTGGTTAAGAGTGAAATTACCAAATGGCGAAAACTTTCGTAAGGTCTCTTCCATTGTAAATAATTACAAACTTCATACGATTTGTCAAAGCGGACATTGTCCAAATATGGGCGAATGTTGGGGAGAAGGAACGGCGACGTTTATGATTTTGGGGAATACTTGTACTCGCTCGTGTTCATTTTGTGCCGTCAAAACAGGTCGACCAAATGAATATGACGAAGATGAACCTTTTCGTGTAGCAGAAGCAATTGAGTTGATGGGCGTAAAACACGCCGTTATTACCTCTGTCAATCGTGATGAATTGAAGGATCGTGGTGCTTCGATTTGGCATGCGACCGTTCGTGAAATCAAAACTCGTACGCCAGAAGTAACAATTGAAACTTTGATTCCGGATACTCGTGCGAATTGGGAAGCATTGGATTTGATGATTTCGGCAGGTCAAGAAGTTGTTTCTCATAATATGGAAACAGTGAAGCGTTTGTACCGCAAAGTGCGACCACAAGCAAAATATCAACGTAGTTTAGACCAAATTAAGCGAACGAAAGATTTTGGGAAACGAACAAAATCGGGAATTATGGTCGGTTTAGGCGAAACTAAAGAGGAGGTTTTTGAAATCATGGACGACTTAGTTGCTCACGGTTGTGATGTGTTGACGATCGGTCAATATCTTCAACCTACCAAAATGCACTTAGACGTTGCGGAATATATTCATCCAGATTTGTTTAAAGAATACGAAGAAGTCGGTCTTGCAAAAGGTTTCGATTTTGTAGAAAGTGGGCCTTTGGTGCGTTCTTCTTATCACGCAGAGCGTCACGTTTTTCCAAATCAACACAAATAGTTTTCTGTGAATAGTCTTTAGTTAGCAGTTCACAAAGTTTTGTTGCAAAAGCGAATTATTCTTAAGAATAATTCGCTTTTTTGCTGCCTACAACCTACTGAACTTTCTTTGCCAGAATCATATCTAACTCTTGAATAGTTGGATTGACACTAATAATTACGCCATTTTCATTTAACAAATACTTTGTTGGAATTTCTTTAACTCGGTACAATTCACCGACTTCTCCTTTCATTCGCCTCAAGTCCGAAACGTGCCCTTTCCAGTTCATACCACGATTTTTAATCGTCTGTTCCCAGCGTTTTTTGTCTTTATCCATGGCGACAGCAAGGATTTCAAAACCATCAGCAGCTCCTAATGGCTGATTTTTATATTTGTTATAAAGTTGAACTAAAGCAGGAACTTCTTGCATACAAGGGCCACACCATGTTCCCCAGAAATCTAATAAAACCAATTTCCCCTCGTAATCGGACAATTTTAAAGTCGAGCCATCAGGCGTTTTGGCACTAAAATCTGGTGCTTTTTCTCCGACAATAAATTTCGGCTCACGATTAAAAGAGTAATCATATATGTAATATAACGCACCGACTAAGAGAACGGCAGATAGAATATTACTAAGTGTCAGATATTTTTTCATCATTTATTTTTTTGAATTAAAATTTACCCTTCCAAACAGTTGTTGGGAGGAAACAGTTGTAAATTTAGGTATTGATGATGGTTATTATCGTCATTTTTACGAGTTTTGTGAAATTGATAATAAATCATTAATTATGAAAATATACTATTACTTGATATTTATTGCTTTCGCAATGACAGCTTGTGGAGAAACAACGCCACAAGATGCTACAGATAAAAAAGAAGAAATCAGTCCTTTTGATTCAGAAAAAATGGCACAAGTCGATCGAGAAATTATCCGAGAATATATTGGTATTCAGACAGATATGACGTTTGATTCTACCGCATCTGGTATTTTTTATTCTATTGAAAACCCAGGTATTGGAGATCCTCCAACCGACAATTCTACAGTTACGGTAGATTATACCTTATATTTGGTAGATGGGACACAGGTCGAAAGCACCATTGCAAATGGTAAACCTTCTTCTTTTGAAGTCGGAAAAGTTATCGAAGGCTGGAAAGAGTCCTTAAAACTCATGGGGGTAACCGGTAAAGGCACATTTGTGATTCCGTCAGGATTAGGTTACGGATTGAGAAGTGTCAATGGTTTACCCCGAAATTCTATCTTGGTATTTGATATTGAAATTTTAAAAATTGAAGATTAAAAATTGAGCATATAAAAAATAGTAGATAAGAACTATGAAATGGAAATCTAAACATTATCGAAAATGGTTTGCTTATGGCGGAATTGGTGCCGTATTGATGGGAACAGGTTTGTCAATGGTTGTTGATGCAGGGTTTATGCGAAATAATGGTGCTGACTTATGGAACTGGATGACTTATGGAACTGTGGCTTTAGCTGTTTTTATGGCTGGTATTTCCTTTTTTGGAGAAGCTATATTATCTAAGGTTCGGTATGAACGAGAAAAAAAATCATAAAGCCTCCAAAATAAAAGGAGGCAACTCGGATAAAGTGCCTCCAATCAAAATCCAAAGCATTATGTCACAACTATTTCGAATATAATCAGACAGAATACTTGATGCCACGGTTCTTTAATCTCCTGTCAATGATTGGAAGGCATTAGAATTATGCCTTCCAACCGTATCTCTTGAAGTTATAATTAAGCTGTAGCTACTTTTTTATCTGATACTGCAATGCTATAAACGACTAAACCGAATCCGATTTTGTTGATAGCATCTGCAATGTTGTAGAATAAATCTACATTATCAGAACTCCAACCTAAACCTACGTTTAACCATCCTCCAGGCATACACATGTAGCCGATTGGATAAATCGCCCAACCTACTAATACGAACCAAGCCATTACATTGATACCTTTAGCAACTTGAGGGTTGTCTGATTTTGCAGCCAATTGCTTAACCTCTCCAGCCCATGCAGCATAAAGAATATAAATATAACCGATTGTTGAAATTACACCCCAAATTACACTGTGTGATGTGCTACCACCTTCAGGATTGAATGCCTCTCCGATGTATCCTGCTACTAACATTAATACTGAAGCACCGATTAATTTCCAAAGAAGACTTGTTTTTGCTCCTGCTGGCTTTGTTAATAAATAAAACTCAACACACATTAAAGGTACAGTTAATGTCCAGTCAATGTATCTGAAAAAAGTTGGAGACTCTCCATGAGCCATGTAGTAATCACGCATGTAGTAGTAGTGTACGGCAGCAATGAACGTAATCAATCCTGAAACCAAAAGAGAAGTTTTCCACTTTCCGTCAACAGTACCTCTTTCAAAGAAGAAGAAAACAGACGCAGCCATCATCGCCATGTAGCCGATGAAAAAAGTAAAGCCAACATAATCATCAGCAGCCATCAAAGGCACCTCGAGTAATAAATTTGTTAATTCCATAATGTTTAAATTAATGTTTATTTTGATAAAATATTTACTTAAAACTATTGATTATCAACAGAATTAAGGTTTATAAAAACTGTTTGGTGATAATATTTTATCTCAATGATAAAATACATCATTTTAAAATAGCCGTGTTTTAGTTCGATGAATCTTTAGTCTTTGATAAGCTGTTTCATCTTAAATTCTCCCGCTCGTCGGAAGTCCGAATACAATTGTTCTATCAGCAATATGTGTGGCAATGTTAATAAAGACAGCATGATGAAAAATAATTCAACTATCGAAAAATTAATTGACCACGTAACATTTACCCAATATCCAGCCCCGATAAGTATAACTGCCAAAAGTGTTATCGGTAAAGCATTCTGGTAATATTTCAACCATGTGAAATCTTCCTTCTTTGTCCTAATGTATTCGATTTGATCAATCATAGAACTGTACGAATGCCAGAAAACAAAGTAAACTGTAAATGCTAACATCAATGGTAAGTAATAGAAACAAAACAACAATAAACTGATGCTGATCAACTGATAGACAAAAGCTTCTGACTTGATCCAATTATTGAAAAACAAAAAAATCAACACCCAAAGATTAATTAAAAATAACTCTTTCGGAAGTGTTTCTACTATGCCCGCATTAAAAGAATAAGCTGTCGTTCCCGATATCGTTTCTATGATTGGAACCGCTATCTCATGATGAATGCAAAGAGGTGTTAGTAGCACAAAACTTCCTGAAATCAAATAAATGATTGTCCGAATTATCTTATTTTCAACTTGAATGAAGTTATAGTTAGATTGTCCGAAGTGATAAATGGAAATGATAATAAATAGTAAGAAAGCTATTTTTGGTAACAAAAACCATATCAATCCATAAAATCCGATTAGCCCCAAATATTGAATTAAAGTTTGTTTGATACTTACTTGATACTTATCCTTTGATAAATATTGTACTAATAGTAAATCCGTTGCACCGTGAGGTAGTCCTATTGTTACTATTAATATTGCTGCGACTACGATTTCGATTATTGGAGAATCAAACAAACCGAACATTCCACAAACAATAAAAGCGATTGTAGTGCCTATTGTTAAAATGTTAGAATATTCAAGTCCTTTCGAATTCATTTTCGCAATATTATGTTTTAATTAATTCCTGTGTGTAAAATATTATTTTATGAGTGGTGTAACATGAAACAATAATTTTGGTTTTAGCTTTTTGAGAAAAAATTAACAGTTTTTATTAGTTAGGAATAATTCTAAATAAATGAAAAAAGAGTATGAAATTCATTAAATAAATTTCATACTCTTTTTAAGTCTTTGTTTATCAATAAGTTAAGTTTTTAAAATTAAATTAAACAAAACATATTTAAATAATTATTTTTAAAAAAAGTTCATCAGCAGTTGATTTTTCTCAAAAAAAAATGTTAAATAATTTTTAAAATTTATTAAAAATTTCGTCAAGAAATTTCATAAAAAAAGGCGCATTTTATAAAAATGCACCTTTTCTATATTGATTAACTAACGAAATTAGCTACTTAATACCTTATTATATTTCTCAACTGCCATCCGATAAGCCTCGATATAATAACGCCCCAGAGTATCCCAAGAAAATTGTTTGGCATTACTTTCGACTTTATTACGTAAAGCGATACGTTCTCGACGATTTTTTTGAACAAAATCAAACATATAATCTGCTAATTGTTCTGCAGCCTCATCAAAATCTTGATGCCGACGATTTACTAAATAAATCCCGTCCTCTTCCATATTTCGGATTTTAGATTTTGCAAAATCACCAAAACCTGCCAAATCACTTGTGACGGTCGGAATACCTCGCACCAAACACTCGACAGGTGTGTAGCCCCAAGGTTCGTAGTAACTCGGGAAAATTCCTAAGTGACAACCTCGCACAAATTGATAATAATCTAATTTGAATAGGGGATTGGTAGAATCAATAAAATCTGGGTGATAAATAATTTTCACAGGATTTTCTTCTTGATTATACATTTTCTTTTCACGCATAGATTGCAAGATTTCATCAGTTTGGTCATCGACCAAGTTATGCGTTACGATGATTGGTAAGTAAGGTGTTTTCCAGGACAATAGGGTTTTCTTATAACGGAATTGCCAGTATTCGTCCACCAACTGATTTAAGTCGGGCAGTGTATTATCACCGTCACTTTGAGCAGCTTTTAAGTAAAGTTTTTCTCCGATTTGACGCTCAATTGCGGTACAGGTTTGTTTGATCTCTTCCATCAACGACCGTAACTCTAACACCAGTGGGTTGATAGTAGTATAAGGGCGTTTGGTAATAAAAAACATGATGACGTTTTTATTAATCTTTGCCCGTTTCATACGTTCATTCAGTCGATTCAGGGCTTCCAATGTGACATCATATCCTTTATTTATGAACTCATAACGGCCTGATGTGAAGAAGTACATCGTATTTTCTAAATCAAAAGTATAATTATTAAAAAAATGACCCATGATAAAATCATTAATTTTTGTCTTATACTTTAGGTGTAAGTTCTGTAATTCGTGAACATCATCAAATCGATTGATATTTAGGCCATTAGGTAGAATGATATCGGACTTTCGTCCCAATAAAAACTCACATTCGGTATCTGTGACATGACTTACGGTACTCATGACATCGGTGAGACTTGCGGCCATTCGCTCGATACTGGCTTGGGCTTCGATGCCGAAATGTATAGCGGCTTCACGCCAATCTACCTTAGATAGTTTTTTATAAAAGTTTTTATCATTCATGGCCAAATAACGCCCTAAAGAGGTGGCATGAGTAGTGAAGACTGTCGCTACAGGAATATTATCCCGTTTGATTTTGCCTACGCTTGAGCTGGCCATCCATTCATGGAAGTGTACGATGACTTGTTTATCGTTATTTTGAGGACGAGTGATGTGCTTTAAGTATTCATAGATCAGCTCACCAAATGATACGACTTGATGGACTAAGTCCTCGGGGCGAATAAGAATACCGTCTTGTTCTAAGAGTTCTGCCTTGATGTTTGCCAGCTTATCAGCCATTTGAAAAACATTAAATAGAATCACTTTCGGCTTTCCGGCAATCAGCCAGTAGCCGTATTCGACCTTGAAACCTGCTTCTCGCATACTAAGAACTGCTTTACCGAAAGGAGAACTATAATCTTCTGTAGCTTGAAACTCGAAAGGCAAGGTATTACTTGTCATCGGTCCTAATAAGCAATATTGATCCCCCCAGCGTTCCTTCATGTAAGGTACTTTTGATTGGATAACGGTATATATTCCGCCTACTTTATTACAAACTTCCCAGGCGACTTCAATCAATAACGGTTCGTAAAGGCTATTCATTCTATTCTTTTTATATTAATTTAATGATGCACATATTACTACAAATTTAGCGACATTACAATAGATTGACATGTTTTTTCTTACAACTTTCTTTTTTGTTCAATATTTAAGATCATTTGCATAGTTCTTAAAACCATTCTTAAAATATTGACTTGTTGTAGCTACCAAATTCGTAAAAGGAAAAATAAAAATCTTGATTTGGGTAAAATGACCGTTTAGCTCTAAAAAGTGATTGTTCAGCGAAATAAAATACCGATTATCCGTTAACATTTTCAAATTTGAATCGTCACGTTAATATTCGAATAGGCTAATGATTAAATAATATACGAATATTCTGATACTTTAGAATCAAATAATATTTATAAATGAGATTTGGGAATTTTGGAATTTGCGAAGGCGATCGTTTGTAAAACACCGATTACACCCAAAAAATTAAACAAACAAAATATGAAAAGGACAATTTTGCTCGCATTTATTGGGGTTTTAATTTCAGCAACGGCTTTTGGTCAAAGAGATGAAACTTTATTTAATAAGCTAAAATTTACAGGTGCTTGGGGAGGTTCTACCTTTCATTATGCTCAAGTCGGAGAGAATTATACGACGCTTTCGGGTGGTTTTGGTGGTTTAGAATTTAGCAAAGATGTATTTATTGGCTTTGGTAGTTATGGTAGTGTTGGGGATTTTTATTTAGACAATACATCAAGTGATCGTTATCGCATGAATTACAGCGGTCTGCTGCTTGGCTATTCTCCAAAAGCGTACAAGACGTTACATTTACAGACTAATTTTATGGTCGGAAATGGAAATATTCGTAATTTAGAAATTAACGAAAGCGATGATTTTATATTTGTTCAGCCGTATTTAGGAGTAGAGTTGAATGTGGTTCGATGGATGCGTGTCAGTATTGGAGGCGGTTATCGTGCCGTTTTTGACGATAGCTTACCGGCAGTCAATACCGCAAATTTATCAAATGCTTATGGCGAAGTTCGCTTGAAGTTCGGCTGGTCTTGGGGTCGGTAAATTTTCATGTTTTTCAGTGAAAAATAAGATTCGAACTCTTGTTAAACTATAAAAATTTCTTGCTTCAATTGACCGAAGCAAGAAATTTTTTATTTACCGTCAGGTGTAGTCACGAATTTTTGAAAGTAGCATTTTGGAGGTGGATAAAGCTACTTTTTTTATTATTTTCAATATCATTTTTATTCTAAAAAGTCGGACAACTCTGTCCACTACCCGCACAATCGCCAAACTCATACGTCAATGCTAACTCAAACCCGCCTTGAGCTTGTGAAGCTGTGATAAATTCGGAGGTTGTAAAGTCGTAGCTTATACCAAATCCTAATTGCCCAAATTGCATTCTGACCATCGCAACGGCTGCATCTTGCCAACGGTACATAAGTCCACCATAAAGGAAGGAATCATTGGTACGGAAAACTGGCTGACGGCCTGCACTTAGATTTAATTTGAAAAAACCGCCGATATTCGTCATCGCAAAACTACCTTGCCGCTGATGAACTGCACGACCGATAAAGGATACATTGCTGGTATAACGATTGCCTAAAGGTAATTCGATATTGCCATGCAAAACCAATCGGCGAGGTAATAAACTGGAAACGGATTCTACTAAACTAACATCTGGCTCGTTGAGGTGAAACATACCTACCCCGACATTCAAAGACATAATATCGTTTTGATTCGTGTAAGATGCACCGAATCCACCATCTAAAAATATTTTGGTCGCATTCATTGCTAATTCTCCGCTGGATAACGAGGTATTAAATGTTCGTCCATCAAATTGTGCATCATACGTGAAGGAACGACCAACGGCTTGTTGTCCAATACCAAATTGTCCACCTACGGAGATAAATTGATTGTCATCACTCAAATAAAAATGATAAGCGGCGGATAAAGCGGCATTGGTTTGACGCAATTGCCCGATTCCTGACTGATCGTTGAATAAGGATAAGCCAACACCTGCAAAGCCGTTGATGTTTGGATTATCATCTAAGGTTTTGTGTTCGTAAGTTGCCGAAGTTGTCTGATAAGCGTTTGATACACTTGCCCATTGACTCCGATATTGTGCCGAAACTCTACCTTCGCAAGACGTATAGCCAGTCATTGCCGGATTCAATAACATTGGTACGGCATATTGTTGTGAGTAATGATAGTCTTGTGCAAACACGGCACAAGCTATTAGTAAGAATATTGTTGTGTTAAGTAGTTTCATTTTATGTAAACAGTTTATCCCGAAACCTCGGGAGTTGACGGTGAACGGTTGACGGTCACAGTAGTATTTAGAAACTATCGTCAACCGTCAACCGATTTTCTAAAAGTGTAAAAATACATCGCCTTTGAACGTCAAGACTTCGCCGGTCAACGGACAAATCGCCTGAACGTAATACATATAAACTCCTTGTTCGACTTTTTGCCCTTTGTACGTTCCGTCCCAACCTTCGCTGAGTTGTGACGTTTCAAATAATTGTTCGCCCCAACGATTATACACTCGGAAGATTTCAATATCTGATATTCCAACACCTCTGATTCTGAAAATATCGTTATTGCCATCGTCATTTGGTGTAAATGCAGTTGGTAATTTGACTAAATCATCACCGCAGTTTTCACCTAAAATTACCAAAATCGAATCGGTAAATGAACAGCCGTCTTCAGTCAATATATCAACATAAATCGTCATTTCTGAGAATATCGAATCCACAACAAAGGATGGATCAAAACAATCAGAACAGGATAATAAATTACTTGGTGTCCAAGTGTGCATATATTGCGAGTTTGGATAATCAATCGGCAACGGGATTACCGTATTTAGAAATACGGTCATTTGTGGTAACAGACCAATGTCTGGCGTTGGATTCACGGTAATCGTAAATGTTGCCGTATCTGGTTCACATAATGAAATATCACCAATAACCGTGTAAGTCGTTGTTGTTGTCGGTTGTATCAAGGTAGGCTCAATACTCAAAATCCCTGAATCTGGTAAAAATATCAATGATTCTGCGTAACCGATAATATCAATCTCAGCTGTTTCGCCTTCACAAATCTCAATATCTTCGACGGCTATATCAACTTTATCTGCAATAGTTATTGTAACGGTGTCAGATTGAATACACAAATCATTTTGAACATTTAAAATGTAAGTTGTCGTAACAATTGGTGAAGCAATTGGATTTGGAATTGACGAATCAGTCAGTGTCGCTGCTGGTGTCCAAGTGATATTTCCAACTGCTGAACCGTTTAACTGAATTGTATTGCCATTACAGATTGTTGCGTCTTCACCTGCATCAATCATATCTGGCGTTTGTACATTAATCGTCATAGTATCCTGAATCTTACAACCATTTGCTGTGATCACTTCTACGGAATAAGTTGTTGTTACACTTGGACTTGCGACAGGATTATCACAGAATACACAACTTAAGCCATCACCTGGAGACCAAGTCGCATTGCCACCCGCTGAGATGCCTAACTGTACCGATTCGCCTTGACAAATCGTTCTGTCCACACCTAAAATCGGTTGAGCATCGTCAATTATGGTTACGGTAATCGAATCTGTTTTAGAACAGCCGCCGTCCCAAGTCAAAGTAACATAGAATGTCGTTGTTACATCAGGACTTGCAAAAGGATTGGAGCAACCATTATAACAACTTAAACCAGGAACTGAATTATCCCAGTTGTATTGCGTCACATCATATCCACCTGATGCGAATAATTGAATCACATCGCCTTTACAAATTGTCGTGTCATTACTGACCACTAATGGTGGAACAGTGTATGGTAGTACATTTACCGTTTGAGTAATGGATTTGCGACAACCAGCTGCAGAAATCGCAACCAGTGTATAATTTGTTGTAACAATCGGTGCAACATCAATCGAGGTACAAGTATCACAAATCAAGTTGACACCTTCGTACCATTCGTACGTATCGCCGCCTGAAGCTGTTAATGTAAAGACTTCACCGATACACAAGGTCGGTGCAACCGTCATCATCGGTTCAGGTGTTTTATTAACATAAATCGTAATCGTTGTGTCGTCCGTACAACCAAAGTCGGAAGTGACCAACAAATTAACATTATAAAATCCGGAGTCTGCGTAAACGTGTGTTGGGTCTTGTAAGTTGCTGCTGCTTAAATCACCAAAATCCCAGCTCCATGAGACGACGCTTCCGCTAAATATAGAAGTCGCATCGTTGAAATTAATCGTTTGTTCAGAACAGAACGGATTCGTTGTTGTCGTAAAATACGACTCTGGAATCGGTGCCGCTTTGATGTATTGTGTTTTCGTTACCGTTTTCATACAATGATCACTAAATACGGTCAAACTGACATCAAAATCACCAACTGTATCGTAAGGAATCACGGGAATAGAATCCATTGAAGTACTAATAATCGCCCCGTTAAATGTCCAGATCATCGAATCAATCGGACTGCTTGACGCAATGGTTGGCGTAAATGTAATTATATCGTTCTCACAGAATAACGTATTACTTGCCACAAAGTCAAATTGTAATGTATCGACTTCGATAGAATCTAA
>Ga0075467_10002553_pt1 | contig 14356 bp, 5 predicted proteins | sample DEB08_DNA_9_FD_75067 | JGI IMG/M metagenome (GOLD analysis project Ga0075467, IMG submission 75067) | Aqueous microbial communities from the Delaware River and Bay under freshwater to marine salinity gradient to study organic matter... | ecosystem: Environmental > Aquatic > Marine > Coastal ...
AACCAGAGGGATATGGAACTGCGTGACAGAACGGATAAGCGAAAAGATTTTGCGGCAACACTTGATGCCGCAAACTATGACCCGTCTACTGCTTCCTCAGAGGACAAGGCAGAGTTCTATGCTCAAGGTAAGGAGCTTGGACTGAGCAGTCAGCAGATTGATAAGTATGCAAATGATCAGTTAACTAACAATGCCAAAAGCGCCGCTGAGCGCACCGCTCTAAGCACAAGATCTGGTGGGGCCCAAGGATCCTCAGGTGGGGTGTCTACGGAGCAGAGTAGGAAAGGAGTCCAAGGTGCCACAGGCGGAGTCCAAGGTGCATCCTCTCAAGTACAGGATTCCGCAAGCAGGGTATCTGGATACTCAGCAGGTCGCGGCAGCCCTCTTCGTCAAGAGTCCAAACGCATCTCAAAAAACCCAACGCCAAGGGAGCGACGGGCAGCAAAAGAAGAGGAAGAGAAGAAGAAAAGAAACGCATAGTTAAACTTCGCACATGGAACAGAAATATCTAGATGACGCGGAGAAGAGCAAGTGGCAAAAGCTCCAAGAGAAAAAGAGTAAGTGGGAAAAACTTCAGGACGGTGAGTGGAAGTCTTCTCTCCGTATTACTGGCACAGATGCGCCTGCTCGACAGCTTATGTCTGAGTCTGGGCGCATGAGATTAGAAGCTCGAAAGCTTCGACGCGCTGGTGACAAGGAGGGATCTAATCAGTTGCTGCGTATGGCCGCAGCCGAGAAGATTGCAGGGGAGCCAACCGTGAAGTCCCAAGCTTTCGTTGATGCATCAGAAGAAGCGAAGAACCAGCCAAGCCCACAAAGCTTTTCATTTGATCAAGACATTGCTCCCATGCGCGGTAACTTTTTTCAGTCCAACCTATCTGGTAGGGAGAACTCATACTTACAAAAAAAGTATGGCCCTAGCATGGATGATGCTAAAGACTTGCTGGATCTACAGAATAAGAAGAACTCCATCAGGAATAGTGATCTTGCTTACCAGATGAACCTTGAGACCTTGGAACGCCAACGGTATGATAACCAGAAAAAACGTGAAAATGATGTGAGGGTTAATGAAATATCAGGAGTGCTACAATCAATCATAGATGGTGATGCCAGCAACGAAGATAAAAGAAAAGGTGTTGCTTTATATAAATTAGAAAACCCTATGGCAGCGAACAACAGTGGAGCTAATACAATGTTTGGTGCTGCTGCTTCTTATTTGCAGGCATCCGCCGAAGCTGCGGCAAAGGAAAAAGCCCTAAAAGAAACAGAGCGTAGTCGTATAAGGCAGGCTGTAATTAGTGGAAATGTGGGTGCAGTCCAGTCCATTGCGGGGGAGGATGGTGTTATCACTGCAATTGAACAACGCGGTGTCGAAGAGGCAAGAAAGATTAATCAGAAGCGCGAAGATGAGCAGCTAGAAAAAGATCAGCTAGCCTTTAATAAGTCCCAATATGACAAGCAGCTCAAAACCCTAGAGGCCACACGTAAGTTGATTGGTGGCGTATACTCTGTTGGGGAGGCAGAGTACTTATACAACCAGAATAAAGATGGTGGACTTTCTGACAAACATAGAGCTGCACTCATTGCTACGGTGGCCGATCAGCAGGGCACGACCCTAAAGAAAGCTCGTGAGTTAACTAAAGATATCGAGGATGATGATTTGGTTGATCTTGTGGATGACCAATACCGTAAGGACTTACAAATACACCGTCAAAACCGCAAACAATTTTACACTAGACAAGAACAAGAAGTACCAAGCACACGATTTGGCCAGCAACTGGCTAACTAAAGGAATATATTATCCACCCACAACACAAATACGAAACAGCTATGTCTGACGTTAAACCATTCGCACCAGTATCCGCATCCCCTTGGACACAGTCCAACGCCCTCGACCCCCAAGCTCCTCTACTAGATCCTTCTGAGGAAACACAAGAAGGTAGACTACCAAGCATTCTCCGAGTGGGGATCTCAAAATGCCAGTGGTGATGACCTAGAAGATCTTAAGGGTTACACCTCATATGTCCGTGACTCTTACATTGAGGCTGATGGATATAGTGTATCTGTAGAAAATGAGTTAAGGTCTGGTCTTTATCAGGCGGCAGTATCTAAAAGAGCCATTGCGGAAGACGAGGGGAGTGAGGCTATTAATGAGAAGTTGTTTGGGTCTCCAAAGTATTCCCCTGAGGCTGGTATTAGAATGATTGCTGAGTCTAGCTCATCATCGATAAGTGCGATGGCGGCCAACAACCTAGACCAGTTACCTGAGGGGACAGATCCCAATCAAGTCTGGGATGATATCGTAACTTACAGAGCCAAAGAAAAAGCATATGCAAAGTCTATGGCGGTTGACCCTGAGGCCACCTCTCAGAATGATGAGATTAAAACAGACCTTGAATACTGGAAACAGCGTGCCGAAGGATATGCCAGTAGTGGTATCTTTGATCGTGCATCTAAGGATGCGCTCCTTGATGGGCGTGTCACAGCTGCCCGAGTGTATAAAGAAGATGGTTCTTCTTACGTTCAGTTAGGTAAAGCCGCCCAAGGTAAAACCGTCAAACAAATTATTGCCTCCTCCAAGGATTTTGGTGTGACCTCCGCTGATGCGCTTGACATTGCATACCAGCTAGAACAACCAGATGGGTTTAAGTATCAACGATTTGATTTGCTACGGAAAGAAGAGCTAAGTGATATCGTAGGTGGGGTGGTAAGCAGTAATGACACTGCGGCTAAGCAGTATGATAAGATCACGCGTTTATACAAAGAATATGATAAAGCATTGGTTGAAGATGACCCAGCCAATACCGAAAGATTGGATCGATTGATTAATGAGGAGACACAGATGCTCTACGTCACCGCTGGTGGAGTTAACTCTAGTCTTGAGAATATGGATATGGATCTTGGTGAGTTCCGTACCGTGGTCGCGGAGCGTGCCACACAAGACCTCATCAACACAGGTCAATTCAAACTACAAGATGACCCCAATAAAATAGGACATAACCTGAAGAGGTATGGGTATGGCCCAGCTCGTATACACGCCTCTTTGGTATCTAATGTGGACAAGTTTGAGCAGACCATCTCAGCTAACCAAGATTTAACAGATGCGGATAAGAAGATGTTAAGAGATGAACGCGAGGCTATGTCGGCCCGCAACTTTGACCCATCTAATGAGCTGCTTTCCGAGGGTGCAAGTAGTGAGCAGTGGTTGAAAACACTTACAGATGGTAGGGCTGAGGGTAAAAAAGACCACCATATTCTAGAGGAGTTCCTCAAAGATCCAGATAACTACGATGAGTTTGAAGCTCGAGCTACTGGTGTTGGCGCTGCGTGGGGGCAGGGTTTTGTTTCTATGGTCACCGCCCCGCTCGCAATGATGGATGTTAAATGGGCTCGTGACCACCTCATCAATGTGCAGGCAGAAAACTCAAAGAGACGCGAACGGGCCCGCATGTTTGGGGTAGAGTTTGGTGTTGGGCAGGATGTGATGGAAACCGTCGGCCCTGTGTTAGCTGACATGGCTGTAACAGCGGCACTTACAGTGACTACTGGTGCAGGTGGTGTTGCTTATATGGCTGCAAAGCAGGGGGCTAAGCTAACCACCACAGGATTGATTAAGGGTATTGTTAAAGGGGGCCTGACTACCCGAACATCGATGAGAAGGCTTGGGAACGAAGGATCAGAAGAAGCTTTAGATAGATTAGTAAAAGCTAATTATCTGACTAAGCCTCCAGAAGCAACAAGGGTTGGTGCCATCGAGGCCATGGATCAGTTTGGTAAATGGGCGGACAGTAAGTTCACTCAAGCAGCTGCAATCAACATGCCTGCATTTAATAGATCTGCTGGCAGCACCTACGCTACCACATACTCGACACTCAAAGACAATAACCCAGAGATGTCACATGATGAAATTCATGATGCTGCATTTGGAGCTGGTCTTCTGGGTGGTTTCGCCACAGTAGCCACCATGAGTGCTTTCAAAGCTATTGGTAGAGGTGGTATCGAAGATGCCTTTATTAAAGGTATGACAAAGAAAGAGTCTTTGCAGGTAGTTGAGCGAATGGTTGGGCGAGGTGCTGGGGTCAAGCTTGGTTCCGAGAACTCAAAGAAAATCTGGGCTGGCGCAGTTGCTAGGGTTCAGAAAGATATGATTAAAGGTGCCAATAAGTTTAAGGGACAGAAGAACTGGGTTCGTGAATCCTTGGATGGCTTCGGCTCTGAAGCACTGGAAGAGGCAATAGATGAAGTAGCAAACTCTTATATAACAGATCACTATACGGACACTAACACAGGGTTAGCGCGGTGGGAGGCTGCCTTTAAAGCAGGATTAACTGGTGGCTTTATTGGCGCGGGTATGCCTGTAGCGCAGAGGTTAGGTAATAGAACGTCAGCTAGGGCGAGGGCTGACCAAGATATGAGGAAGCAAGAATCAGATTTCCGTGATGGCTTAGTCTCAAACCTCAATGAGAATAATTCTCCTGCGATGGCAGACCTCGTTGACCGTGTCTTATTTGGTCAGGCTAGGGGGGCAAAGGCAGTAAAAGCTAGGGCATCCTTAACCCAAGAGCTGGATCCAAACTTTGTGCCCCCTTCCGACGAACCCTCAACACAGGAGGCACCAGCTGCACCAGTGCTTCAAGAGACAGAGGCATCTAAACAAGCGGCGGCTAGAGCCGAGGCTGCCGCAGCCCCAGCTGTAGCGCCAATGACTGAACCACAAGTTCAGGAATTAAAAAGCAATATTGCTGAGAAACAGACAGAAGTCGAAGAGGTCAAACAAGCAATTGAAGTGGCTCCAAATGAGGAGGCTAAGGCAGCACTTGAGGAAAGACTGTCGGCTGTGGTGGAGGAGCAGGGTAATCTCGAGGGTACCCTTGAAAGCCAGACAGCCACTGTGGCAGCACAACCAGCACAACCTCAAGCCGAACAAGTTATCCCAGTAGCTCAGAATAAGAAGTGGGAGCACGAGCCTTTCGTAGATGGCACACCATCAAACACTGTGCTATTGCCCGACTCTGATGTGGCCGCGTTGAATGATATACAAGAAACCGCATTTGCTGCCATGACTGACGAGTTCAGTGATGCTCAGCTTGAAGCCCTCGACTCGGCTGTCCGCGCAGGCGAGCAGGGAACAGTCAGGGAGTTTAGGGTAGCTGAGGCTATCATGAATGGTGACCTCACAATGCAGGATGTTGAAGTCCCTCCTAAGAAGGAAGGTGGCAAGCCAACCATCAAGCGTGAGCTCATTGGAGACCTGCCCGCAGCACAGCAGCCTGAGAGAACCGTCGAGGGCAACCTCAGAAACATGGCCTTGATCTTAGAAACAGGAGCAAGACCATATGTTCAGTTCAGTCAGGCACAAGCAGACACAGAGGTGATGCGTGGAACCAAAGCAGACTACGCACTGGACACCAAGAACTTTGTTGTGGGTGTGCGTAGCCCAGACACTGGAGAATGGGTTGGTAAGAAACCTATTGATCAGGAGTCCGTAGATTTCCTTGACAGGGCTGAGAGCACTGTCACACCTAAGGCGACCAAGGAAAACTGGGATGCTGTCAAAGAAGAAAATGCTCGAGTGGATCAAAGACCTGCTGAGCCTACCATCAGCATCACCCCACTCACTAAGGATATTAGTCAGGAAGAGCGGGTTGCTGTTCAGGGAGAGCTTGGGCTTCAGTTCCCTGAGGATGGGCAACTCACCAACTCTGACACAGAAACTCTTAACCCAATTACTGAGAGTCAAACAAAGCAGGCGCAGGACGAGGGTTATGATCTTCAAGAGATAGCCGACAGACAAGCGGATGACATTAAGAAAGCCGAGCGGGTTGTAGTAGAGCCCGAGGTAGTAGAAGCAAAACAACCAAGCCTCGCTAAAGCATCGGCTGTCTTAGGTAAGAAGCTTGCTCAACCAAAGACTACAACAAAAGCCAAAGCCAAAGCCAAAGCACAACAACCTGACGTAGTTGAAGATGTCGTGAGCCCCGCAGTAGATGAAGAGTTTGTGCAAACCTCATCAAATGTTGTAGACTCGGATGTAGATCGTGAGGCACTCATTGAGTTGGTGGCATCAGGTTTCCCCCAGAGAATCTCAAGTACCTCACAGGCAGGCTTTGATTACTCAACGAGTAAGGCGGCAAAATACTATGATACTATTTCTGATACAGCTGCCGTGCAGATCTATAAAACATGGCCAGTCACTAAAGACTACCGAAACAAGACGAGTGTTCCACAAGGATCCACTGTATTTAAAGGACGGAAAATCAAGCATTATGATCCCTACAATACTACGAAAGGCACGCAGAAAATTGTCCGAGGTTGGGTAGATTCCAACGGCAGCGGGATATTTAACAATGATCCTAACCTTACAGCGGAGTTCTTATATAGTGATGTGCCCGTTAAGATACCAAAGGATTTCCCAAGAGACCAACTGAACCCAGCTATTCAGGCTGACCCAGACACTGGACTAGTAATCAATGTCATGTCTCCAAGTAATCTAATCCTTGGAACCAAGCAGGGAGTGGAAGCAGGGAGAGCTGATAGGGTAGTCGAGACTCAACCTAACTATGATAGGTACGTCAACTATACAAACTTTGTAAGTCTATTAAATAAAGAGCTGGGTCAGACAGTGATCAGCACTAACACCATGCCTACTATCTATGGTAACACAGAGAAGGTAGACTCGAATAGGGCGGAGCCAACCGTCGCTGAGTTCACATCTAGTGTGCGTAAATTTATTTATGATGGTTTGTCCATGACAGGGTCAACAGAATCTAGAAGAAATATAGAGACTGCCTTTCAGTTCCGTGGTGAAATGGATAATGACTACTTGGAAGAAGCGGCGAACGCCGCCGTAACTGATGCTGCATTTACTGCTAATGCGTATGCCATGAGGCAGCGGTTGTTAGCTGGGCCATCTAAGAGGTTGCTCGAGACTAAGCTAGATACAGATGGCAAACCCACTGGAGAATACAAGCTGATCATTGACTCTCAAGTAAACCGTGGCAGGCTGTTGAATGAGCTCATCTCATTTACTAAAGTTGCAGATGCTGCTCCCAACCTGAAGGAAGGCCAGATCTTGAAGGCTCTAGATGGACTCTCACAACGTGGGATAACTACACCTGATGCAGGTGCAAACTTTGTTCTTGATAACATTATCAACAATAGACTGTTGCTAGATTATGATGGCAGGATGCCACCGATGATTGCCATTATCAATGGCACAGCCGATAGGTATCGCAAGCAACAAGCCAGCCGTATGAAGGGTGAAGAAGGTCGTGTTGCTGATACTCTGTTCTATGAAGACCAGAAGATACAGGCCCCAGATGAGTTAGCCATGGGGTATGAGGAGGGGACGATTGAGCGGCCACCTATTGCCACCGCCACGAAAGAAGATGGTGGTAGTCCTGTTGAGGTTACATCCTTTAAGCGGGAAGTGGAGCAGAAACCTGTCGGTCAACCAAGACCTATTGCTGCTACCCCAGAGAGGGAGGCACTCTATGATACCTTAGATACTGCTGCATTTAATATTGGCACGGTGCTCAGCGAACCAGCAAACCAAGACCTGAGGGTCGCGTTCAATGAAATGGCTGAGGCAGTGGTTGGTTCATCTGATTTAGCCCGCCAAAGAATAGCTGAGCTGGATGCGGATGACCTTGTTAATATTGTCGCTGACTTTGTGATGAGTGGTAAAAGAAGTCCACGTGTTAATAAATTCTTAAAGACCCTTGAGTCTCCTGATGTCTCACCTGCCATACAATCTTTACGAACCTCATTTAAGTTGATGAATATCTCCTCACGTTCTGTGAGTGGTGACCCATCAATGAACAAAGAGTATGTCGAGTCTGTCCGCGATGCACTTCAAGCATCAATGGGTGAGTCATATACTACACGTGATGCTCAGGATTATATCCGTGCCATTGACAACTCTGTTCGCAACTTATGGTCTCGCTCGAGACTGACTAAAGCACAGCAAAAGATTGCACGTGCAGTTAATGCTGCTGAGGTGGAGAGGTTGGGGCTAGTATCTGGAGATCCAGAGAGTGTGATAAATGCACTGACTGTAATTTCAGAGACGGGGACTGAGTCACACCAGTTAGTTGCTGACCTGCTACTAGAGAATCCAGAGCTAATTAGAAACGTCAAGTTTACCATAGGTGAGTCAGATTTAGCTGCGGCTGGTGTGCAGTCTATCATGGCTGATGGTAGCCTTGAGGTATATATTAACTTAAATGGACACAACGGGCGCGGCTTATCTAATGTCTTACTCGAAGAGTATACCCACGCCACCCTAGTGAAACTGATCAACAAGCCTGTTGATGAGATGACACCAGCCCAGCGTGCTGCGGTGACACGTTTGAATAACCTTATGGCTGATATTAAATCATCAGCGCTAGCTAATGGATACAGACCCAACAGCCCAATCATGGATTCATTGGCCAACCTTGATGAGTTTGTTGCAGGTATCTTATTAAGCCCAGACTTACAGAAAGAGATCAAAGCACTAGGAGCTGATGCTAATGGTAAGAACTTCTTCCGACGTATTGCTGATGCCATCATGCGCTTCTTCCGTAAGGGAGTCACGGCTCAGGAATCATCCCAGTATGTGGATGCCATCACTGATGTGATTGACCTAGCTCAATCAACTGTCACGGTCAGTGACCCACGGTTCAGAACACGGGCTAAGCGATTGGCTCAACAGGTCACAGCTGAAATGACTAACACTGCCAATGCATCTAGGGTAGCGGGAGTGGATTATATAACAGCGGTTGATCGTGGGCTAGACTCCGAGGTGGCTGCCACTAACGAGAACGTAGAAGACATGGTTAACCAGTTGGATGATACTGACCTCGATGTTGAGGGAACAGTTTACACAGCTGAGCAGGCTGAGGCTAAGCGTAAGGCAGAGTCACTGTTGTCGGTAGCGCGTGAGCTTGTGCCACCAGAGGTGCCACTCGAGATCAATCGTACCATGAGCTCACCCGCGGAGTTTGATCAGGAGAAGGGCATCGTGTTCATCAACCCCAAAAAGATTATGGAGTTGACGCAAGACCTGAGTCTTACAACATCGAAGATGGTTGTTGCAAAACAAATCTCCCATGAACTCAGTCATGTAGCATCGGTCAATACTTTATCAGAGGTAGAGATCATTGAGATGGCTGACACTATCTCCATTAACATGTATGAAGATACCATTGATGCATACTATGAGGGGTCACCTAATAGGGCAGCCAGAGCTAGGGCCTTACTCACCGCAGAAAACTTAGATGCGAGAGGACTCGCTGATCAAAATGCACTACGCATTAAGATGACAGAGGAGCACCTGCGTATGAAGATGGAGCTTCTTACTACAGGATACACCACCGAGCAGGACTGGGCCTTCCACCGCACGAACCCATCGACATTGAATACTCTCTTCCGCTACGTCAGTGGTTACTTCCGACGCATGTCTGAGATGAAGAAGCTGAATAAGAATGCTGACAACCAACTGATGGATGCCGCACTCAACAGGCTGGTGCATGAACTACGATCCATCAAAGCAGGATACAGGATGCAGGAATCAATGTCCTACTTTGATCCCACAAACCCAGACGCTGGGTATGGTATCCTTGCAGATAAGATTGAAGAAGGGTTGGCTGACCCTGATGAGTTCGTGGAGTCTTTACGGGATAGCAAGCTACGGTCTGCGACCGAACCATCCGCTGGATTTGATCAAGACAAGATGGATTTCTCTGGGTTTATTGACCAGCTCGAACTACCTGTGTATGCCTCGGGTGGATACAGACCACCAGCAGGTAAGATCGATGAGCTTATGAGAGGCTCACTAGACCCACGTGTCCAGCGGTTTGTTGAACGTAGAGACTTCTTTATCCAAGCCTCAGAACAAAACGCTAAGGCATTCAAAGAGAAGTTTGATAGGCAAATCAAAAAAGCTTTCGATGGTAGGGAGTTGGATGATGCTGATATTACTCTATTAAATAATGCAGTAGGTAAGAGCGCCATCATGTCGGAGGAGTCTCGTACCCAAGTAGAGAACGAATACCAAGAAGAGCTGGAGCTGATTGCCTTGGCTGATTATGAAACTCGTAAAGCAGAAGAGGTAGATAAAGCTATTGCATTAGGTAACAGGCACGCCAAGGTTATTGCGTTGCAGAAGGCCAAGGCCGTGGAGATCAGGCGTGACCAAGAGGCAGCACTCGCTGAACTTGACGCCATATCCCCAGAGCTGGCCGAAACCATAAGAGACATACGTGCTGAACTCATCACTCCAATACAGGAAAAGATGAAAGATCTGTATGGTTTATCTGACACCTTGCGTGCCCACTTCGATGTCCAGCAGGGTATCTACATCACCACCACATACAAGATGTTTACTGAGACTGGCTTTGCCAAGAGGGTGCGTGAGGATGGTGCGTATCATGACATCCGCGAAGCAGCTATTGCCCACTACAATAATGAGCACACCAAAGATAGGGTAGTGGAGATGAAGGCCGAAGCTAATAGGCTGGGTGTAGTCTACAACGCTGAGGACGCGCAGAGAATCATTCAGATGGAGCTCGAGCAAGAGAATCCAGCATCCAAAAAGACACTGGGCCAGACCATGATGGATGACTTCATCACGAAGTACGAGACCGCTGCTAAAGATGAGCTCATGAACCCAGCTGATGCTGACGTGATGGCTGATAACCTCAAAGAAAAGAGGGACATCCCCAAAGCCCTACAAGATTTACTTGGGGTGGCTGATAACAATGGGGGAGTTGACAACCTAATCCGAACCTATGTAACTGTGTCTAAGATGGCTGCCACACAAGCGATGTTCAGGAACATGAAGAGCATAGGCTTGAGTGAAGGGTTCATGATGACTGCCGCTGACTGGAAGAAAAGAACTGAAGACCCTGAAACACACGAGGAATACAAACACTGGCAACCTGTTGTCGTCGGCGCGTCGTCGGAGTATAACCCATTGCGTGATATGATGGCACCACCTGAGGCAACGAAAGGATTCCGTGAGTTATTAAAACCTAAGGTTTCTAATGATGACAACCTTGTAGCTAAGACAGTTGCTGGAACCTCAACAGTTATCCGTCAGCTATCTGGTTTATCCATGGCTACTAAGACACTAGGTTCTGTGGGTTTCTACTTAAGAAACATGCTATCCAACATGCTATTCTTTGGCCCATCTCAGGGTTTCGTGAACGTGTTTGCCATGGGTAAGAAGGCAGGTTACATATGGCAAGAGCTTAAAGATCCAAACAGAATGGACGCTTACCTAAGTGAGCTGACTTCTCTTGGAGTAATCAAGAATGAAATACGATCCACCCTGATGGAGGATATGCTCAAGGGTACGCGTACCTTTGATGATATACTTAAAGAAAGTAATGTGGCGTTGCAATTACTGGGGAAGGGGGCAGATGCAACCCTCGACAAACCTTACAAGGTAGCAACTCGCATGGCTGGCGCGGTTGATGCTTTCTACAAGATAGCTTACTACGAGAATGAGCTGGGGGTGCTGCGTAAAGCTAGGGCTGCTGCCATTAAGGATGGTAGTTCATATGCTAACTACTCCGACACTGACTTGAAACAGATGGCCGCTGATAAGATTCTCATGACTGCTCAGTCATCTAGTCAAGCCCCGCCTATTGTGAAGAACATTGCATCACATGGTATTGGTGCACTGGTCGCACCCTTCATACGATTCAAAGCGGAGGTTCCGCGTGTAGCACTTAACACTTTTAAGTTAGCATATCAGGAAACGCAGAGTGATAACCCTGTTATCAGGAGACGTGGGATACAACGTGGCGCTGGGATGTTGAGTGTTGGCGTGGTCTTCTCTGGGTTTGGGGGTGCTCTCGCCGCATCATGGATGGACACCGATGATGAGGAGATGGAAGACTTCCAGCGTGACACCGCACCATCATACTTAAGAGGACATACATTCCTATCCTTTGCTCCAGGATTTTTGCCAAAGCTGTTGGGTGGTAGTAAGAAAAACTACCAGTCAATTGACCTGACTTACATTAACCCCTACGCCTTACTCGCCGACCCTGTGATCAGAGCCTACGAGAAGATTAGCAGGGGGGATATCGTCGGGGGTGCTAATGCTCTCATCAGTGGTTTGGTCTTTGACCAGTATCTAGATACTCAGATTGCAGCACAGGCTGTCATCTCCATGACTGAGAACAGAGACCCGACCACAGGTAAGCCTATTGTCGAGGACATCTCCGACACTACTGGAGAAGCATTCTACAAGAAGGCTACGTTCTTACTACAAGAAGCTTACTCACCAGATGTGCTGAAGCGGGGGATCAAGGCTGCCCAAACAGCTGCAAGTGAGGAGGGTTATGTTGACCCAGACCACACCGTCCTACGGATTTTGGGTGGGGCATTCCTGCCCTTCAAGGTTCATACCATAGACCCAGAGAAGCAGCTGAGGAACTACTTGTTCAGGAGTAAGGAAGAGTTCTCCAATATCAGGTCACGTAAGAATGTCTTGCGTTCTATGAAGCCGCAGTCAACTGATGACATCATTGATATTATGAATGAGGAGCAGGAGAATAGGACTGCTATCTCAAACCACAACATCCGTATGATGAAGGGGGCTATCAAGTATGGGCTGGCATAGCGTCAAGCATACCAAACCTTACGTGATGCAGGGATACCAGAGCGCAGGGCTAGTAACCTCATGTTCGGACAACAAGATAGGATCAACATCACACCTGACTGGGCTGAGGGTATGGTCAAGTATAAGGAGACAGAAGAAGAGAAGGCTGTCATGTTGAATAGATTGAACACCATATGGAAGTGGGTCGCAGCCCAACCACAGAACCAGAAGCTGGTCGAAGGGCCAGTGGCCGAGTCACGTAAGCCATAGAGTGGACACGAAAAAGCCCTGAACCCCCATGTTTAAAGGGTTCAGGGCTGGTATAGCAGGGCCTGTGGTGCAGGGTTGGGTTGTGTGCGCTACTCTCAGGGCCTTAACTTTACCTAGTTGACGTAAGCTTACCACATTCTTTGCAGTATAACTTACCTTCCTTGGACTCAACGTGTGCATCGCAGCACGTTGACCTCTTCCAGAAAATACTGTTGCGATAGGTCGATGGGTTGGTGCGGATATCTCTATCCCCCTTGCCGCCTGTTACTTTTTCGTATGGATGATGTGAGTTTGGCATGACTTAGTCTTCTGGTTCGGCATCACTAGTAGTGAATGTCTCTGCCGCGTCCGTTGCAAATACATGGACTGCTAATGCGAGGGCACGTGTGGCTTTGAAGTATGGGTCGAGCTCATCACATCGTTCGATCATCTCCTCTGAGTCTATGTTATCTGACCCCATCTTTAGAACTTCATCAGCGGCGAACTCACTTAAGTGATACTTCATGTAGCTGACGATGTCCATAACTATGGACGCAGGTATAAACTTAGCACGAAGAACTTCCTCTTGTTGTCTCGCAGTGGGGTCAATGTCTCTCCCATCATACTCTGCTACTGGGCGGATGTGATCAAGGAACACATCATGAAATGCACTCAAAGATTTAAGGTTGCTGGTTGTCGGTATCTCCATTGGTCTTCGTCGTTAGGTCTACGATGATTTGTCTTACAGTTTTATTGCTGGCATTTTTTTCTAGGGTATTGCAACCATGTATGATGGTGCCGTGTGTCCTGTTAAAGTAAGTGCCAATTTCTTGGAAGGTAGCACCCATGTGGCGGAGCACGTAGAAGATCGATTGCCTCCACTGACTCACCCGTTGAGTACGCTTTGAGGATAGCAAATCTGTCATCGAGATGCCAGACAATTCACTGGCTCGCTGGACAAGTTGGTCATAATCCTTGGGGGTCGGAGCCCCCAAGGAATTAGCGAATGGTGTTCGTTGTTTGTTCATGTTATCTATACTCTGAGAGACAATGAACTACGTCATGCCCTTTGGGTGCCAGCTCAATAGTGATCACCCTTCGGTCAAACCTGTTACGCTGGCGGACGACGAGGTGTCTCTCCTCCAGCTTATCTATGATGCCAGTCATGGCAGCACTCGACAGTCCTATCTCTCTGCTGATGGCGCTGGTTGTCATTACATCTTGCTCCAGTATTAAGAGGGTGAGTACCTGAGATAGGGACAGCTTTAGTTCATGGGCTTTGCGGAATTTCTGTATTGTTCTTGTTGTGTATTTTGTCATGGTGTTGAGTCTATCTCTAGGTTGGCTTCTTCGATCTGCCATGAACCATCCATCAACTCATATGAGTCAACGTCCTGTTCAGTGATTGTCTTGGCTAGGTTGGTGAGGATCTCAGCCATGTTGATGACGTTGTCCACACCTAGTATTGTTATGGTTGCTCTCATTGTCTTGCGTAGTGGTCGGTATAAGTGC
>Ga0075467_10002554_pt1 | contig 14355 bp, 13 predicted proteins | sample DEB08_DNA_9_FD_75067 | JGI IMG/M metagenome (GOLD analysis project Ga0075467, IMG submission 75067) | Aqueous microbial communities from the Delaware River and Bay under freshwater to marine salinity gradient to study organic matter... | ecosystem: Environmental > Aquatic > Marine > Coastal ...
ATTCAAACTTCGGCACATGTGCAGTCATTCATAGAAGCAGATGTAACTAAGATTTGGAATTGGCGTAAAAAGGTTAAAGATGCCTTTATGCAGCGTGAAGGAGAAAACCTAACCTTTACACCAATATTTATGGAAGCCGTGGCCAAGGCCATTAAGGATTTTCCAATGATAAATATTTCAGTTGAAGGAGATACTATCATTAAGAAAAAGAATATCAATTTAGGAATGGCAGCCGCTTTGGCCAATGGGAACTTAATAGTCCCAGTTATTAAAAATGCCGACCAGCTTAATTTAGTTGGGATGAGTAAAGCCGTAAATGATCTTGCTAAGAGAGCGAGAGAAAATAAATTAAAGCCTGATGATATTCAAGGCGGAACTTATACCGTTACCAACGTGGGTACCTTTGGCAGTATCATGGGAACTCCTATTATCAATCAGCCACAGGTCGCGATTTTAGCTCTTGGAGCGATTCGGAAAGTACCTGCTGTTATCGAAACTGAAGAAGGGGATTTTATTGGCATTCGTTACAAGATGTACTTGTCTCATAGTTATGATCACAGAGTAGTGAACGGGGCTTTGGGTGGGCAGTTTGTAAAAAGAGTAGTAGAGTACCTGGAAGCTTGGGATTCTAAGAGAGAAATCTAATACGACGCTTAAAAATTGATTTAACAGGCTACTTTCGTGTTAGCAAGGACTTATTCCAAATAATCCAAACCATAAATACTATAAACTTTATTCGAAGTATGGGTGTCTCCCTGCGATGATATCCTTTAGAAATAATTATTCGTCCGCCTTGAGAATAGGTAATTTTGAAGCAAATAAGAGCAAAAATTTTTAGAAATTTCCTAAGCATAACTGGTCACAAAAGTAATAAATAGTACATTTGTAGTAATTGTCAATCCAATGGAATTAAACTTAAAAAAACCTATTTGTTTTTTCGATCTTGAAACGACTGGGATTAATATTGCAACCGATCGAATAGTTGAAATTTCTATCCTTAAAGTATTTCCAAATGGAAATAAAGAGAGCCATACCTGGAGAGTAAATCCAGAGATGCCAATTCCGGCTGAAACCACTGCAATACATGGAATTTCAGATGAAATGGTGGCTAATGAGCCTACATTTAAAGAATTAGCCAAGAAGGTTTCGATGCTCATTAAAGATTGTGACTTAGGTGGTTTTAATTCAAATCGATTCGATATTCCTTTACTGGCCGAAGAACTATTAAGGGCTGATATTGATTTTGATATGAAGAAAGCACTTTCCGTCGATGTCCAAACTATTTTTCATAAAATGGAAAAAAGAACCTTAGAAGCTGCATACAAGTTTTATTGCAATGAAAATTTAGAGAATGCACATAGTGCGGCTGCAGATACAAATGCGACTTATGAGGTGTTGAAAGCTCAATTAGACAAGTATGATGACCTTGAGAATGATGTGACATTCTTGTCAACTTTTAGCGCACATAGGAATTTTGCAGATTTTGCCGGTTATATAGGATTTAATAAGAAAGGAGCTGAGGTTTTTAGCTTCGGAAAGCATAAAGGTTCGTTAGTAGAAGATGTGCTGGAGAAAGAACCAGGGTATTTTGGATGGCTTTTGAACGCGGATTTTCCGTTATTCACAAAGAAGGTGTTAACGGCTATTAAGCTCAGAAAACTGAATACGAAGTTATAGAACAATAATAAAACTGAGTTCTCTAACTAAGGACTACAGTTTTCAATTAATTAAGAATCGTTTTGAAGATAATTTGCATAGGCAGAAATTATACCGATCACATTGCCGAACTGGACAATGAAAAACCAGAGCATCCCATCATATTCATGAAACCGGATACTGCGATATTATTAAAGAATCAACCCTTTTTTATTCCTGATTTTTCAACTGATGTGCATCATGAGGTGGAGATTTTGGTTAAAATATCAAGGGTTGGTAAGCACATAGATCGTAAGTTTGCACATAAGTATTATGATGAAATTGGATTAGGTATTGATTTCACCGCTCGTGATCTTCAACATGAATTGAAATCAAAAGGATTGCCTTGGGAAAAGGCTAAAAGTTTCGACGGGGCAGCCGTAATAGGTAATTTTATTCCAAAAGAAACGTTTAACGATATTAACGAGATAGAATTCAGTCTTCAGAAGAATGAAGAAGTGGTTCAAAACGGGAATACCAAACTAATGTTGTGGAAAATTGATGCTTTAATCGAATATATTTCGAAATATTTTACTTTGAAGATTGGAGATGTTATATTTACAGGTACTCCATCAGGAGTTGCAAAGGTAAACCCCAATGATAGATTAACCGGTTTTATTGAGGAAAAAGAAATATTTTCCATAAAAGTTAAGTAAATGGATAAGCACTATTCAAAAGAGAGTCTGAATGAGATTGCGGGAGGTGACCACGAGTTTATGACTATTGTAGCCCAAACTTTTTTAGAAGAAATTCCACCCGATTTGAGATCTATGGCAGAAGCCGTAGAAAATGATAATAAGGAATTAGCGTATCAATTTGCACATAAAATGAAGCCTAATCTAGAGATGTTTGGGATTCCATTAAAAAAGGATATCACTGCGATTGAAGCTTGGACCAAAACATCAAAAAGTAAAGTAATTATTTTGGACCATTTGGAAACTATAACCACCATCTTGGAGGAAGTTTTTAAGGAGTTAAAGGCAGATTTTTCATAAAAATATGCTAGCTGAAATAATTACAATAGGTGACGAAATACTCATTGGTCAAATAGTAGATACGAATTCAGCATATATTTCTCAAGAACTAAATAGGGTAGGAGTTCAGGTATATCAAATTACATCAATTCAAGACGACAAAGGCCATATTCTACAGGCACTAGCAAATGCCCAAAAGAATGCCGATTTGGTTTTAATTACCGGGGGATTGGGGCCTACAAAAGACGATATAACCAAACACACTTTGTGTGAATATTTTGAGGACCATCTTATCGAGAATCCAAAAGTACTTGCGCATATTAACACTTTATTTTCACAGTACTTTAATCGGGAGCCATTACCTGCCAATAGATTACAGGCTTTGGTCCCTTCCAAAGCGCGTGTTTTTCTTAATAACCACGGAACGGCGCCTGGTCTTTGGCTTGAAAAAAATAATACTGTGTTTGTTTCTATGCCTGGAGTTCCATATGAGATGAAATATCTAATGCAAGATTCGGTTTTGCCCTGTGTAATAGAGAAATTCAAAAGACCTTTTATATATCATAAAACGCTGCTAACCTATGGTAAAGGGGAAAGTCAGATCGCAAAAAATATAGAAGACTGGGAGGATAAATTGCCTTCAGATATTAAATTAGCGTATTTACCAGCCTTGGGAAAGGTACGACTTAGATTGTCTTCTAAAGGTCTGGATGAAAATTTGCTGAAGCAGAATGTCGATGCGCAAATGGAAATTTTAAGTGATCTCCTGGCTGATATTGCGATTGGGTACGAAGAAGAAACGAGTATTGAAAGAAGAATCGGGTCTCTGTTGATGGATAGAGGGCAATTCCTAAGTTTAGCAGAAAGTTGCACGGGTGGAGCGATTGCAAACCAAATAACTGCAAATGCAGGCTCTTCTGGCTATTTTAAGGGAGGTATTGTCCCATATGAGACAGAGTTAAAAACCGCTATTTTAGGCGTTGATGCGGAGCTTATTAGAGAGCATTCTGTGGTTAGTATTCCAGTTGCAGAGGCAATGGCATCATGTTCTAATCAATTATTTGGTAGTGATTACGCAATAGCAACAACTGGAATAGCCGGTCCTTCAAAAGGAGATGGGAGAGATGAAGTAGGAACAGTATGTATAGCAATAGCGACACCTCAAGGTGTAGTTTCAGAAAAATTCAACTTTGGAAAAGCAAGGGAAAGAGTCGTTTCAAAGGCAACAAATAAAGCCTTTGAAATGCTTCATAAAGAAATATTAAAAAACTAGATTTCTTTTGTTGTGTTAAAGGATTAAATTACTTAAATTTGCACCCTGTTTTAAAATAACATTAAATTTTTTAAGTAATGTCGAGAGTTTGTGAGCTTACGGGCAAAAGAGCAATGGTTGGGAATAATGTTTCTCACGCCATGAATAGAACAAAACGCAAGTTTAATGTAAACTTAGCTAAGAAACGTTTTTATATTCCTGAAGAAGATAAATGGATTACACTCCGTGTTTCAACTTCTGTATTAAAAACAATTAACAAAAAAGGTATATCAGCTGTTATAAAAGAAGCTAGAGCAAAAGGCTTTCTTACTAAGTAATCGCAATAATTTATAAAGTCTATTACAATGGCTAAAAGAGGAAATAGAGTACAAGTGATTTTAGAATGTACAGAGCATAAAGAAACTGGAAAAGCAGGGACTTCTCGTTACATAACCACAAAAAACAAAAAGAACACTCCAGATAGAATGGAATTGAAGAAATTCAATCCGATTCTCAAAAAGATGACTGTTCATAAAGAAATTAAATAACAAGTGATTTTCACATTTGTGAAGATTATAAATAAAGTATAGCGTCATGGCAAAGAAATCGGTAGCATCATTACAGACAGGATCTAAGCGTTTAACCAAAGCAATCAAAATGGTTAAATCGCCTAAGACAGGAGCATACACATTTACCGAGTCAATTATGGCTCCCGAATTGGTAAATGAGTGGTTAGCTAAAAAGTAACCAGCATCACATTATATATAACAAGCCACTTTTTTACGAGAGTGGCTTTTCGTATTTTTGATGATGTGTTAAACGGTTTTTGTAAATGTGTGGGCGTGTCCCTAAATCGGGTCGGGCTTTCATCGCTGCATGGTAGCGTATTCAATCCCTCACGCAAACTTGAACCTCAAACTTGAAATTAATAAATGAGCTTCTTTAAAAAAATATTTTCAAAGGAAAAAAAGGAAACCCTCGATAAAGGATTAGAAAAAACCAAAACCTCATTTTTAGATAAATTAGGGAAAGCGGTTGCCGGGAAGAGCAAGGTAGATGAGGATGTACTTGATAATCTTGAGGAAGTATTGGTCTCAAGCGACGTAGGAGTTACTACAACTTTAAAGGTTATTGATCGTATTGAAGCGCGTGTTTCAAAAGATAAATACCTTGGTACCGACGAACTTAATAAAATACTTAGGGAGGAGATAGCCGCACTTCTAAGTGAAACAAATAGTGGGAATGCCACCGAATTTGAAATTCCTCAGCAAGATGATCCATATGTAATTATGGTTGTAGGGGTAAATGGGGTTGGTAAGACCACTACCATAGGGAAACTTGCCCACCAATTTAAAAGCGCAGGGCAAAGGGTTGTATTGGGAGCGGCAGATACTTTTCGAGCGGCTGCGATTGATCAAATACAAATCTGGGCAGATCGTTCAGGTGTGCCTTTGGTAAGACAAGAAATGGGAAGTGATCCGGCGAGTGTTGCTTTCGATACTTTGGAAAGTGCTGTAAAACAAAATGCAGATGTTGTTATTATCGATACTGCTGGACGTTTGCATAACAAGGTGAATTTAATGAACGAGTTAACCAAAGTTAAACGCGTGATGCAAAAGGTGATTCCAGGCGCACCTCACGAAGTACTTTTAGTTTTAGATGGCTCTACTGGACAGAATGCCTTTGAACAGGCAAAACAATTTACTGCTGCAACTGAAGTGAGTTCATTGGCCGTTACCAAACTAGATGGTACTGCCAAAGGTGGTGTTGTTATTGGTATTAGCGATCAATTTCAAATTCCTGTGAAATATATAGGAGTAGGTGAAGGAGTTGAGGATCTTCAGGTTTTTAATAAGATTGAATTTGTGGATAGCTTTTTTAAATAAGGATAAGACGTTAGACCGCTTCGCTGAAAGAAGTTAGACCAGTCGCCTTGCTCCTTGAAAGAGGAAAGACCAGTCGCTTTTCTCCTTGAAAGAAGTTAGACCAGTCGCTTTGCTCCTTGAAAGAGGAAAGACCAGTCGCTTTGCTCCTTGAAAGAAGAAAGAGTTATGACATTATAGAGCCCCTATCTTAATTAGCTTCGGATAAAGAGAATAACCCAGAATCCAGGTAAAAAGATTTTTTCTGTTTTAGCAAAAAAACCTTTATTATTTAACCTATTCAATCATAACATTTACTTCTAGAAATGAAAATTTTGTTGTTCTGAACGGATAGAAGAAACCTGCCTCTTTTTTTCAGAATCATTATAAAGAAGCTAACTTCTTTCAGCGAAGCGGTCTAACTCCTTTCAGCGAAGCAGTGTTCCCTCTTCTTTTGATTCAAACTTCCGAGATTTACAAAGTTTCCTTTAGCCAATCGAAAAATTGGCGTTGCCATACCAAGGCATTTTGAGGCTCTAGTACCCAATGATTCTCCTCTGGCAGGTATAATAACTTACTTTTCACCCCTTTTAATTGAGCGGCTTGAAATGCCTCTAATCCTTGTTCGATGGGAACTCGGTAATCTTTTCCACCCTGTACAATTAAAATAGGAGTATCCCAATTATTCACAAAGTTGATAGGATTAAATTCATTGTAAGCTTTTTGAGCCTTTACATTGTCCTTTTCCCAATAAGGGCCACCCATATCATAATTCACAAAAAATAATTCTTCTGTGGTTCCGTACATACTTCTCATGTCGAAAATACCATCGTGAGAAATAAAAGATTTGAAACGGCCATTGTGGTTTCCTGCCAAATAGAAGACGGAGTAACCTCCAAAACTCGCGCCAACAGCTCCCAGACGATTGTTGTCCACATAAGGTTCTTTTGCCAATTCATCTATTGCATCTAGATAATCCTGCATGGCTTTTCCACCCCAGTCACCACTTATCGCTTCATTCCATTCAACACCATGCCCTGGCATTCCTCGTCGGTTAGGAGCAACAACTATATATCCTTGTGAAGCCATTAGTTGAAAATTCCATCGAAACGAATAAAACTGTGTCAATGCAGATTGAGGTCCTCCTTGCGCATATAACAGGGTTGGATATTTCTTGGAAGCATCAAAATTAGGCGGTAGAATGACCCAAACGAGCATCTTCTTATTGTCTTTTGTTGTGACATATCTTTTCTCCACCTTCGGAAGTGTTAACTTTCCATATAAATCATCATTTACATGAGTGAGTTGCTTGAAAGTTCTCGTTTTTAAATCAAACGAATAAATTTCCGAAGCGTGATTCATATCGGTGCGCGTCACAATAAGAGAATTCTCTGTTTGCCCAACAATTCCCGTAATATTAAATTGCCCTTCTGAAAGCTGTTTTACTGCTGCCATCTTTCGCGTCTTTCCAGGATGATCTACACTAAACAATTGAATAGTACCATCTACTGGTGCCGTAAAAAAGATGTCGGTATTATTATTTGCCCATATATAGCCGTTTACAGTGCCATCCCATTGTGAGGTAAGATTTTGTTTTACCCCCTTATGCAGCACTAAAATATCATTTTTATCAGCTTCGTAACCGGGTGTTTTCATCTGTAACCATGCTAGTTTTCCATCTTTCGAAAAGCTTGGTTGTGTATCGTATCCCTTATTGTCTTCAGTAATGTTTATCGTACTCTTGTCTTGAATATTGTATTTATAAATATCGGTATTGGTACTTGTTGCATAGGCTGTACCGGCCACTTTCTTACTTACATAATAGATGTCTTTGCCATCTCGAGACCAGATGTAATCTTCATCACCACCAAACGGAGCTTGTGGGGTATAAAAAGGCTCGCCTGGCATGATGTCTGTTTCCTCTCCCGTTTTTATATTTTTATAGAACACATGGTTGTAGCTGCCATCATTCCAGCTGTCCCAATGACGGTAATCCAGTGTAGTATAAACGTAAGCATTAGATTTAGGTAAATCAATATAAAGATCTTTGGCTGTTACTTTCGAAATCGGCACTGCTTTATGAAGTAATTTCAATTCGTTATTTGGTGAGATGTTCGTGTCGGCGACCAATCCAGTCACACTTTCTAGAGCTACTGCATCACCACCATTTAGAGATATCTTATAATATTTAGAGTCAAATTTATTCTCACCCATATTCGGACTCGATACTTTATAGACTAAGCTTGTGCTATCAGTCGAAATTCCTATCGGACTCACCTTTTTAACCTGCCAAAGCAGATCGGGAGTCATTACATTTTGTGCTTGTAACATGCTGCATCCGAAAAAGGCTAGCAATAAAGTGTGGTGTATTTTCATATTAGTGATAGTTAGAAGAACGTAAAGTTATATAAAACAGAATCATTTAAAAAGTAAATCAGAGGTAGCATTGACCATATATTCCTTTGAGGTCCTGAAATAAACTCTACTTAATAACATCTTGGAGTCTTAGTATTAAGCATTATCTTTGCAGGCTTTTAAAAATGTAGCATATGAGAACTAAAACCTTAAAAAAGAATAAGATTAATGTCGTTACCCTTGGGTGCTCCAAAAATGTATACGATAGTGAAATTCTTATGGGTCAGCTAAAGGCAAACAATAAGGAAGTAGTGCATGAGGAAGAAGGAAATATTGTTGTTATAAATACTTGCGGATTTATTGCAAATGCAAAAGAAGAAAGCATTAATACGATCCTAGAGTATGTTCAGAAAAAAGAAGAAGGAGTTGTTGATAAAGTCTTTGTAACGGGATGTCTTTCTGAACGCTATAAACCAGATCTTCAAAAGGAAATTCCTGCGGTCGATCAATACTTTGGAACGACTGAATTACCGGGACTACTAAAAGCATTAGGTGCCGACTATAAGCATGAACTCATAGGAGAGCGCTTAACAACTACCCCAAAGAACTACGCTTATCTCAAAATTGCTGAGGGCTGTGATCGTCCTTGTTCGTTTTGTGCTATTCCAATTATGCGTGGGAAACACAAATCTACACCAATCGAAGATTTAGTAATAGAAGCAGAAAAATTAGCCGCGAATGGCGTTAAGGAATTGATTCTTATAGCACAGGACCTTACGTATTATGGTCTCGATATTTACAAAAAAAGAAATTTAGCAGAACTTCTAGGAGCTCTTGTGAAAGTTGAAGGCGTTGAATGGATTCGATTGCATTATGCCTTTCCAACAGGATTTCCAATGGATGTCTTGGAACTAATGCGAAACGAACCTAAAATTTGTAATTATATAGATATTCCGTTGCAACATATCGCAGATCCGATTCTAAAATCAATGCGGCGTGGTACAACCAAAGCCAAGACCACAAAACTACTTCAAGATTTTAGAGCCGCTGTTCCCGATATGACTATTCGAACGACGCTAATAGTAGGATATCCAGGTGAGACTGAAGAAGATTTTCAAACACTAAAAAGCTGGGTTGAAGAAATGAGATTCGAACGCTTAGGTTGTTTTACTTATTCTCATGAAGAGAATACCCATGCATACAATCTAGAAGATGACGTCCCAGAAGATGTGAAAATGGATCGTGCCAATCAAATAATGGAAATCCAATCACAGATTTCTTGGGAATTGAATCAACAAAAAATTGGACAAGAGTTCAAAGTAGTAATTGACCGTAAAGAAGGTAGTTATTTTGTGGGACGAACAGAATATGATAGCCCAGATGTGGATAATGAAGTTCTTATAAATGCTGAAGTTGGTTACCTGCGTACAGGTGAATTTGCCAATGTAAAAGTAACAGCCGCGGAAGATTTCGATTTATATGCGGAAGTGGTGTAGCTTCGAGGACATTGGCTACCACCGATTTCGGACACTTTGGCTTTTGAGTGACTCAGACATCATCCATTGCGGACTCTGAGGTTCTCGAAGAGTCTTTTAGCTGCGAATATTACAAGATGAATTAAATAACTAAGGAGATTAGTACATATAATAAAAAATAGAGCAAATCCAGAATGCCAATTCTTTTAGCGGAAACTAGGAATTGATTCTGTGTAGAAAGACTAAATATTTGGCAAAAGCAATATCATCCTGTTAATGTGAGTATCTTTTATATTGTGATTGTTTAACTATCTTGTTCCATAAACCCCTTGTTATAAAAATGCCTTATGAGGATATCTATTCTTTGTCTCGTCTTACTTCTTTTAGTCTCGTGTAAATCTGATACGAAGAACAACATACAAGAAGTTTTAACGAGTAAACTTCAAGATTTTGAAAATCCTTCCGTCGGAAACAGCTCACTTCCTAGACTCTTTAGTAGTAAGAATAAATTATTTTTTAGCTGGGTAGAGAAAAAAGATACGGTATCGATTTTAAATTATTCGATTTTTGAAAATGAGAAATGGAGCTCTACTGAAGTCGTTATTTCAGGTTCCGATTGGTTTACGAATTGGGCCGACTTCCCAGCGATAGCTTCAACTCCCAATGGTAATGTTCTAACGAGCTTTCTTCAGAAATCTGCAAATGGAACCTATACTTATGATGTAAAACTAAATCTCTATAATGCCGAAAAAGGCACTTTGAAAAAGAATTTTATCCTTCACAATGACGGAACAAAAAGTGAACATGGATTTGTTTCTATCAAGCCCTACACAGGAAATTCATTCCTAGTAGTTTGGCTCGACGGAAGGGAAACTGTTGGGAAGGAACACGGCGGAGGACAAATGACTTTAAGAGGCGCCATTGTCTTTGAGGATGGTACAATTGAATATGATACATTACTTGATGATCGGATCTGTGATTGTTGTCAGACAGGTGTTGCAATTGGACCAAACGATGAGATAATTGCTACCTATCGGGATAGGAGTGAAGATGAAATTCGAGATATTTCGATAGTTAGATGGGAGCAGGAAAAAGGCTGGTCCAAACCTCAAACAATTGGAAATGATACTTGGAAAATTCCAGGTTGCCCGGTCAACGGACCTTCAATAGATTCATTTGGGAATAATGTCGCTGTTGCTTGGTTTACAGCAGCCGATGACGCTCCAAAAGTCCAAATCGCATTTTCACAAGATATTGGTCTAACTTTCGGATTGCCTATTCGAATTGATGGTGGGAATACCTTAGGGAGGGTAGATGTTGCCATGGTTTCTGATACTTCTGCTATTGTTTCTTGGATGGAAAATAAAGGAGACGAAACCCTTATTCAGATGATGAAAATTGAAAACAATGGATCAATGGGTTCAACAATTACAGTGTCAAAAACGAGTGCAGAGCGCGCAAGTGGCTTTCCACAGTTAGAAGTTCTTGGTGATAAAGTATTTGTCGCTTGGACAGATGTTCAAGGCGAAATCTCGTCGATTAAAACTTCAGAATTAGCGTTAGATAGTTTGTAAGACAGATTCAATAGATACATTCCTAGTAACTCTCTAATTAGTATATTTACTACTTGAAAACTCTTCTTGTTATCGGACATACATTCCCTGAACCTTCAACTACCGCGGCGGGAGGAAGAATGATGCAATTAATTGATTTATTTTTAGAGGAGGGGTATCAGATCACTTTTGCGAGTACTGCAAATTCTTCGGAAAGGTCTGAGGATTTATCAAAACTTGGAATCTCTACTGAAAATATTGAGTTAAATAACAGCAGTTTTGATGTATTTATTTCAAAACTGAAACCTACTATCGTTGTCTTTGATCGTTATGTTACTGAAGAGCAATTTGGATGGAGGGTTTCCGAGCAGTGCCCTGACGCCTTAAGAGTCTTAGATACTGAAGATTTACACTTCCTCAGAAAGGCTAGGGAGGAAGCTGTAAAAAACAATATTCCGGTTAATGAAGCCAATCTATATACAGAGACTGCCAAGAGAGAATTGGCGAGTATCATGCGATCTGATATGTCGCTAATCATCTCTGAATATGAATTAGAATTGCTTCAAGTGACATTTCGAGTTTCTTCAGAAATACTTTGTTATTTACCTTTTTTGGTCAATAAAACGTCAAAATCGCTTAAAAAAACACCTTTTTATGAAGAAAGAGCCAATTTTGTTACTATTGGTAATTTGCTTCATGCGCCGAATGTCAATTCAGTTTTACGATTAAAAAAAGAGATTTGGCCGCTTATTAGGAAAGAACTGCCTCAAGCCAAATTGTTCATTTATGGCGCTTATGCTCCGCAGCAGATTTTAGAATTGCACAATGAAAAAGAAGGCTTCCTTGTTCGTGGTTGGGTCGAAGATGTTTCTAAAGTAATGAAAGGTGCGAAAGTATGTTTAGCTCCAATTCAGTTTGGAGCAGGTCTTAAAGGAAAACTTCTAGATGCTATGATGCATGGAACGCCATCGGTAACGACGACTATTGGTGCGGAAGGTATGCAGAGTGATCTTCCTTTTTCAGGTTTTATCGAAGATGACTCGCAAGCATTTTCGAATGCTTCAGTCGCATTATATAGCCAGCAAAAATTATGGTTAAAATGTCAAGACTATGGATTTGATATTATCGAAAATCGCTTTCATAAAGACCTCTTTTCCGAAGTCTTCAAGCAACGCTTAATGAGCATACAAACCAATATAAAAGAACACCGAGAGCATAATTTTATGGGGCAGATTCTGCAACATCAAACGCTAGGAAGTACCAAGTATATGAGTAAGTGGATTGAGGCAAAGAATCGCTAAATTGATACTTTTTGATGGGCTTATTACTCTATTTATATAGTCTCGCTAAATCACTTTCGGCCGCTATAAATGCAAAGGAATTCCAGTCCTCACCAGCTACAATTTCCCTGAGAATTTCACCAGCATTTTCTTTATAACCATTATAGTATAACCAATTTGCAAAGGTGTATTTCAGAGCACTATTGGATGAAGTACTTTCGCCTGTGGTTGGGTAAATGTCTTTCTGTTCTAGAGCCCCTTTATAGAACAAACAAGCCTTATAATAGGCTGTGTTTTCAATAACATTCATCCCAGGTTTAATATTACGCAAATAATTTTCACCGGCCTCTTTACGTCCGAGTTTATTGAAAATCATATAAATCCAATGCGTGGCGGAAACTACATTATCTGGATTATGAGAAGTTTCAAGACATTTTTTAAAAGATTTAACTGCCGTCTCCTGTTCATTAATTAAATAATATGCTAAACCCAAGTGATAATAGATATTTCCGTGGAGAGTACTTACAGGAATGTTTTGTGCATTTGGCATGCCATCTTCCTCCACTTGATTTTCTTTTCCCTCAATAAGTGAGGCGGCTCGTGTAAGATCTGAAATAGCTTTGTCTAACTCGCGAATGGTAATATATCGATGCCCACGATGTCGATACAAGCGCGGTTCATTGGGATATTTTTTTAGTGCTTCAGAATAAATTTCAATTGACTCTCGATAGTTTCCTATATAAGCAGTAAACCTGGCATACCAAATTATATTTTCAATATTGCTAGGGTCTAAGTCGAATGCTTCTTTTATGGCTGTGAACCTGCTAACTAATTCTTCGGAAGGAGCAGGAGATCGCAGTGTATCTCCACTAAATGAAATTGCTTCATAACCTTGGTTTATAATTCTCGACTTAGTTGGCGTAATAGAGTCGGAGTTTTTCTTGTTCGAGTTATTACAACCAAAAAGGGCGGTTATAATTAAAATAGCGATAAGTCTTTTCATTTTGTTTTAAATCCTAACGGTAAATATATGAGTTTTGCTATTTTCAAACCAAAAAAGGAAAGACAGTTTAGAACAAATTTTGGAATAAAAAAAGAAGAAATGTTTTACACATTCTAGCATTTGCAGATGTCCTGTGAAGTAATATTCTAATAGAAACCCTTGAGAACTTTATCAAACACTGCTTTTGTCTTATAAAGTGCTAATAGGTAATAATTTATAAATATACGTGTATACACGTATTGTGTGTATTACTTAGTAGGAGTACCTTGCAAACAGGTTAATAAAAGATACTTAAGATAATTAGTATTACAATTTGAAGTCATCACTCTTGCTACGATGTTGAAGACAGATATTAAAAAGAAGCTCACACTTGCTACTGAGCTTCTTTTTTTGTTTCCATGTTTCCTGAAATGTAATTCTTAGATGACTTTACGTTACACTAGTCCTTATAGGGAATTCTAAAATTTGTTGTAACTCTTATTTAGATTTGGCGTCTTAGTTGTTAGAATAACTAAAAACCAAAAAACTACGTCACGATATGAAAAATTTTTCTTTTTACCTAAAAACGATACTTGCATTAGTGCTTTTAGTATCTATTACTGGGAATGCGAATGCTCAGAATTTTGAAAAACAATTAGATGAATTGTTAGAGGAGCAATATAAACCAGACATCCCTGGTGCGACTGCTTTAATTGCCAGAGATGGAAAAGTTATCTATAGAAAAGCATTCGGACTTGCGAATTTGGAATTAAATGTTCCTATGCAACCAGATAATGTATTTGAGATTGGTTCTATCACAAAACAATTTACGGCAGTTTCTATTTTAATACTTCTAGAACAGGGTAAGTTGTCCTTAGATGATGAGATAACTGCTTTTATCCCCGATTATCCAACAATGGGCAAATC
>Ga0075467_10002556_pt1 | contig 14353 bp, 11 predicted proteins | sample DEB08_DNA_9_FD_75067 | JGI IMG/M metagenome (GOLD analysis project Ga0075467, IMG submission 75067) | Aqueous microbial communities from the Delaware River and Bay under freshwater to marine salinity gradient to study organic matter... | ecosystem: Environmental > Aquatic > Marine > Coastal ...
ATGCGGAAATCTCGACCGGCTCCAAAAATGTCTGGGGCGTCTATGCGCTCGACAATGAGAGCGGCCATGTCGAGACGCTCACGGCGCGGGCGACGATCATGGCCAGCGGCGGCGCCGGACGCACCTATCTCTTCTCCACCGCACCGCGCGGCGCCACCGGCGACGGCATTGCCATGGCCTGGCGCGCCGGCGCACGCGTCTCCAATATGGAGATGATGCAGTTCCACCCGACCTGCCTCTACAATCTCGAGGTCAAGAATTTCCTGATCACCGAGGCGGTGCGCGGCGAAGGCGGTCATCTGAAATTGCCCGAGGACGCGGGCGACGAGGCCGGCGACCGGTTCATGGCCCGTTTTGACCCGGAGCGGATGGAACTGGCGCCGCGCGATATCGTGGCGCGGGCGATTGACCATGAAATCAAGCGGCTCGGGCTGGACTATGTCCATCTCGACATTTCCCACCGCGACCCGGAATTCGTGAAGGGCCATTTCCCGAATATTTACGAGAAACTTGTCGGGCTGGGCATCGACATGACGAGGGAGCCGATCCCGGTGGTGCCGGCGCAGCATTATACCTGCGGCGGGATCCTGATCGATCTCGCCGGCCGCGCCGATCTGCCCGGCCTCTATGCGGCGGGCGAGTCCAGCGAAAGCGGACTGCACGGGGCGAACCGGCTGGCCTCCAACAGCCTGCTCGAATGTTTCGTCTTCGGCGACGCGGCGGCGCGGGATATCGCCGAACATTGGGACCAGATGCCTGCACCGCCGGCGATCCGTCCGTGGGACGAAAGCCGGGTCACCGACAGCGACGAGGAAGTGGTGATCAAGCAGACCTGGACCGAAATCCGCCGCTTCATGTGGAATTATGTCGGCATCGTCCGCACAACCAAAAGGCTCGAGCGCGCCCAGCACCGGATCGACCTGCTGCGCGGCGAAGTGCAGGAATATTACGGCAATTTCCGGGTGACGCAGGATCTCATCGAACTGCGCAACCTGATCGAGGTGGCGGATCTGATCGTGAAATCAGCGCTGGCGCGGAAGGAAAGCCGGGGGCTGCATTATATTACCGATTATCCGGATTTGCTGCCAGAGGCGGTGGATACGGTTCTGGTGCCCTGACATTATTTCAGCAGGAGGGACTTATGGGGTTGCAAGTGATCGGTTCGGGCTTTGGCCGCACCGGGACCATGTCGATGAAAGTGGCGCTGGAACAGCTCGGCTATCTCAAGACCCACCATATGGAATATGTGCTGAAAAACGCCGACCAGCGCGCCCTGTGGCACGACGTTGCGACCGGCGGCACGCCGGACTGGGAACGGATTTTTGACGGCTATCAGGCGAGCGTCGATTTTCCTTCGGCCTCCTATTACAAGGAATTGCTGGCGGCGTTTCCCGATGCCAAGGTGGTGCATACGGTCCGCGATGCCGACCGCTGGTACAAAAGTGCCCGCGAAACCATCTATGCCATCGGCCAGGCAGCACCGGCATGGGCACAAAAATTCATTCCCTTAGTCCGCAAGAACAAGGAGATGGTCAATGGCGCGGTCTGGGACGGGGTTTTTCATGGCCGGTTTGAAGACGAAGCCTATGCCAAGCAGGTTTTCCGCGACTATACCGAGCAGGTGAAGGTCGATATCCCGGCGGACAGGTTGCTGATCTTCGAGGTAAAGGACGGCTGGGAACCGCTTTGTGCCTTTCTCGGCAAGGAGGTGCCCGACACGGCCTTTCCCCATGTCAATGACAGCGCCAGCTTCCGCAAGATGATCCGCAATGTGAAATTGGTTTTCGGAGCGGTGCATGTTTTGCTGGCTGCGGGGGTTTTGGGGTTGGTCTGGTGGCTGGTGGCTTGACGCCTGCGGGGGGCGTGAGGGAGACTTCGTGATCCCGGGACAGGACGCCGGCGTGCTTTCCATTCTTTGCCATTCCGCTTGCCGGCAGGGCTCCGCATCGAGTGCGGAGCACTCTCTCTATATAGCGCCCACCCCGTGCTCCGCGCTTGACGCGGAGCTCTGTGGGCTAGGCGATATCGTCGTAGAGATCGCGCCACTCCAGATTATGCTCCTCTACTAGCGCTATTTTCCATTCCCGGCGCCATTTCTTCAGCTTCCATTCGCGCGCCCGTGCGTCCTGGATATCGTCATGCGCTTCAAACCAGACCAGCAGCGTGCAGTCATGCTCCTTTGAATATCCCTCGATCAGCCTGGTGCGATGCTGCCAGGCGCGCTGGGCGAGATTGCTGGTGACGCCGAGATAGGTTTTCCCGCGGCGGCGGTTGGCCATGAGGTAGACGTAGCCGGGTCTGGTCATATCGCTACCATGGCGCTTGCCTCCAGAGCTCCGCATCGAGTGCGGAGCACATGCTCTGCTTGTTTTCAGCCTCGTGTCTGTGCTCCGCGCTTGACGCGGAGCCCTGCGGGCCGGGCGAAATCCTTGCCGGGATCGCGTCTGTGCCGGTCAAACTCCTTGATCCCGTTACATCCCGCTTGCCGCCAGGGCTCCGTGTCAAGCGCGGAGCACATTAATTTTTGTCGCTGCGAACCACCTTATCACTCGTCTTGTGTTGCTCCAGATCCTTGGGATCAAACCACACCGGCTTCAGCTTCTTGTCGACAAACAGCTGCATCTGGTCGGTATAATGCGGCGAATCCGGACGCGTGGTCGCGGCGCCGAAGGGCTGGATCGAGCGGGAATGGACCTTGCCGTCCTTCGTCCACTCCATGAACATGATGAAGCTGTCGCCGTGGCGCACCGATAGCCGCCCGTCATCGTTGACATCCCAGAGGGTCGAGGCGCGGATCGTGTCGTTGCCGCCATCGACCGGCAGATCGACCTTGCCTTGCCGCATCCTGAGCAGATTCATCATCGGCGGATCGATGCGGTCGAAATATTGCGTCAGATGATCGACGGTTTCTTGCAGTATCGCGCGCGGATCGGGCATTTTTCCGCGATTATAGTGCGACTTGTTGGCAGGGCGCAGCACCATCAGCGCCAGCGCATCGGCCGGACCCTTGCCATCGAGATTCCAGTCCCAGCCAGCGAGCAGTTTCTGGGCCTGGCCGAGCTTGGCGCTGCCGTTCAGGTCGAGCGCGGCGATCCTGCCGAGCCAGTCCTTCGCATAGCCCGCCTGCTCGTAGCCGGTATCATATTTGATCGCCCAAAGCTCCTCGTCGGTGATCGTGCCATCATCATTGGCCTGTTCCAGCAAGGCGATCGCGCGGCGCGAGCGGTTGGTCTGGTCATCCTCTACCCCCAGCAGCGGCGAGAAATTGTCCGGCTTGAGCTCGTCGCCCGGGCCGGCAGCGATATAGGGCGTGTTGTTGGCGTTCATGACATAGCCCGAGGCGGGGTTGACCAGCGCCGGGACGCGGGTGAACGGCAGGGTCTTCTGCCAGAGCGCCGCCGAACTGTCGCCCGGCAGGACCGAGCGCCAGTCATAGCCTTCGGGCCGGTCCGGGAACATCGCGTTATAATAGAGGCCGATATTGCCCGCGGCATCGGCGTAGATGAAATTGGTCGCGGGCACGCCCTGCCCCGCCATCGCCGCCTGCCATTCGTCGAAGCTGGTCGCCTTGTTGATCCGGTAATATTGGGTCAGCATGTCGAGCTCGTCGATCCCGGCATAGCGCAGCGCATAGCCACCGCTGTCATTCACGATCACCGGCCCGTGGACCGAGCGATAGGCCATCTGCGGATAGGGAATGACAAAGGGGCCGAACTTGATCTTCAGCCAGACGCGCTTCCGTTCGAGCGGTTTCCACTGGCCGTCGAAGCGATAGGCGTCCTTGGCTTCGTTCAAAGTCAGTTTGTAGATATCGATCAGGTCGGGCCGGTTGACGGTGTTGGTCCAGCCGAGATATTTGTTGTGGCCGAGAAACGGAAAGGGCGAGCCAGGGAAATTGGCGCCGGCAAAGTCCCAGCCTTCCTCGCTGTGCACGACCAGCTCATACCAGGCGACATTGCCGCGCAGCGGCTGGTGCGAATTGGAAATCAGGCGGGTCTTGCCCTCGGGAGACAATCTGGGCGCCAGGGCAAAGGCATTGGAGCCATTTTCATCCGGGTCGGGGCCGACCGGCGTCGTCGCCTTTTCATCGATCAGCTTGTCGGGGCTGAGCGGATGGACGGATGTCTTGGCCGGTTCGCCGGACAGGCGCGGGCCGCCCTCGCGTGGCAGCGGCTTGTTTTGGACCAGCGCCTCGACCGGATTGTTGAGGCCGAAGAAGAAGGGCGAGCGCAGCACGAAGCCGGCGGCAATATCCTGGCCATTGACGGGGAACAGCTTGGCTAGCTTGACCTCTTCCGGATGGTCGGCGGCATAGGCGTTGAGACCGGAGGCATAGCCGTCGAGCAGGGCGCGGACATCTGCCGGCAGATCGTCATATTTGCGGGTGACGGTACCGCGCACGTCAAGCAAGGCGGCGATATAGTCGATCGGCGCGCTGTCCGCGCCCTTCAGCGTCGCCATCCGGCCCCGGGTCATCGCGGTCACTTCCTGCAGCGTCGCGAAATCATCCTCGGAATGGGCATAGGCCACGCCATAGGCGACGTCCGGATCGGTCTTGCCGAAAATATGCGGCACCCCGAATTCGTCGCGGACGATGCGCGCTTCATAGCTGCCCGCCGGCGGGGAGGCAGACTCACTGATGCTTAGCGGCTCCCAGACCATCAGACCAATGGCGATCACGACAACAAGAAGGATCAGGCCGATGCCCGCGCGCTTAAGTGTTTTCACGTATATTTTCCTCTTCGGCCGCAATTTATGCTGGATGCACTTTTCCTCTGCGAAGCGCTTACCACATAAATTCAAAGGAAAAAGTCTTCAATATGGTTGTGTTGTGCGACTATGACACCATATTCAGGACAAGATATTGAGATTGAACAGGATGAACCGATGAACCTTGAAAAATTCACCGACCGCGCCAAGGGATTTTTGCAATCCGCCCAGACCGTCGCCATCCGGATGAGCCACCAGCAGATTACCCCCGCCCATATCGCCAAGGCGCTGCTCGAGGATGATCAGGGCATGGCTGCGGGGCTCATCACCAAGGCGGGCGGTGATGCCAAGCAGGCGCATCAGGAAATTGACGCCGTGCTGGCGAAGATTCCGGCGGTTTCGGGAGGTGGTGCCCAGCAGACACCGGGACTGAACAATGATGCGGTCCGGGTGCTCGATCAGGCCGAACAGATCGCGGAAAAGGCCGGCGACAGCTATGTCACCGTGGAACGACTGCTGCTCGCGCTGCTGCTTGCCAAGGACAATGCCGCCGGCAAGGCGCTGCAGTCGTCCGGCGTGACCCCGGAAGCGCTAAACAGCGCGATCAACGAGTTGCGCGGCGGACGGTCGGCGGACAGTGCTTCGGCCGAGGAAAGCTATGAAGCGATGAAAAAATATACCCGCGACCTGACCCAGGCCGCGCGCGACGGCAAGCTCGACCCGGTGATCGGCCGCGACGAGGAAATCCGTCGCACGATTCAGATCCTGGCGCGTCGCACCAAGAACAACCCGGTTCTTATTGGCGAACCCGGCGTCGGCAAGACCGCGATCGCCGAGGGCATGGCGCTGCGCATCGCCAATGGCGATGTCCCCGACAGTCTGAAGGACCGGCGGCTGATGGCACTCGACATGGGATCGCTGATCGCCGGTGCAAAATATCGCGGCGAATTCGAGGAGCGGCTCAAGAGCGTGCTCGACGAAGTGCGCGGAGCCGAGGGCGAGATCATCCTGTTCATCGACGAGATGCACACTTTGATCGGCGCGGGCGCGTCGGAAGGTTCGATGGATGCCTCCAACCTGCTCAAGCCTGCCCTCGCGCGCGGCGAGCTGCACTGTATCGGTGCCACAACGCTCAACGAATATCAGAAATATGTCGAGAAGGACGCGGCCCTGCAGCGGCGGTTCCAGCCGGTGTTCATTGGCGAACCGACGGTCGAGGACACGATCTCGATCCTGCGCGGGCTGAAGGAAAAATACGAGTTGCACCACGGCGTGCGGATCACCGACGGCGCCATTGTCGCCGCTGCAACCCTTTCCAACCGCTATATTTCCGACCGCTTCCTGCCCGACAAGGCGATCGACCTGATGGACGAGGCGGCATCGCGCATCCGCATGGAGGTGGAATCCAAGCCGGAAGAAATCGAAACGCTCGACCGGCGTATCATTCAGCTCAAGATCGAACGCGAGGCGCTGTCCAAGGAAAGCGACGACGCGTCCAAGGGACGGCTCGAAACGCTCGAGAAGGAACTGGCAGAGCTGGAACAGCATAGCGCCGAGCTGACGACGCGCTGGCAGGGCGAGAAGGACAAGATCCACGCCGAGGCCCGGCTCAAGGAACAGCTCGATCACGCACGGCTCGAACTGGAGCAGGCCGAACGGGCCGGCGATCTCGCCAAGGCCGGTGAGCTGAGCTACGGCACCATTCCCAATCTCGTCAAGGCGCTCGAGGAAGCCGCCGGGGCGACCGAAGGGGCAATGCTGCGCGAGGAGGTGATGTCCGAGGATATTGCTGCCGTGGTCTCGAAATGGACCGGCATCCCGGTCGACAAGATGCTGGAAGGCGAGCGCGAGAAGCTGCTGGCGATGGAAGAACTGATCGGCAAGCGAGTGATTGGTCAGGAAGATGCGGTCAAGGCGGTATCGGCCGCTGTCCGCCGCAGCCGCGCCGGTCTGCAGGACCCCAACCGGCCGCTGGGCAGTTTCCTGTTCCTCGGCCCCACCGGCGTTGGCAAGACCGAACTGACCAAGGCGCTGGCCGGCTTCCTGTTCGACGACGACCAGGCGATGGTCCGCATCGACATGTCGGAGTTCATGGAAAAGCACAGTGTTTCCCGCCTGATCGGCGCCCCTCCGGGCTATGTCGGCTATGAAGAGGGCGGTGTGCTGACCGAAGCGGTGCGCCGACGGCCCTATCAGGTGATCCTGTTTGACGAGGTCGAAAAGGCGCATGGCGACGTGTTCAACGTGCTGCTGCAGGTGCTCGACGACGGCCGGCTGACCGACGGTCATGGCCGGGTGGTGGACTTTTCCAACACGCTGATCATCCTGACCTCCAACCTCGGCAGCCAGTATCTGTCGAACCTGAAGGAAGGCGAGACGGTCAAGGATGTCGAGCCGCAGGTGATGGAAGTCGTCCGGGCGCATTTCCGTCCCGAGTTTCTCAACCGGCTGGACGAAATCATCCTGTTCCACCGGCTCTCCGAAGAGCATATGGCGCCGATTGTCGACCTGCAGGTGCTGCGGGTGCAGAAGCTGCTCAAGGACCGCAAGATCGAACTGGACCTCACCGACGCCGCCCGGCGCTGGCTGGGACGAGTCGGCTATGATCCGGTCTATGGGGCCCGGCCGCTGAAGCGCGCGATCCAGAAATATCTCCAGGACCCGCTGGCAGACCTGATCCTGCGCGGTGAAGTGCCGGACAACAGCACGGTCAAGATCGACGAGGGCGATGGAGCGCTGAAGATGGAGCCGGTTGCAGCTTAGACTTGCACAATCAGGTCCTGACGGGCAGATAGCGGCGATGAGTTTAGCTGCGAGACAGGCCGAAATCATCGGCGATGCCGACTATCTGGCGCATCGCTACGACGAGGTCGCCGATGGTTTTCGCTTCGTCCATGTCCCGCGCGAGGTGCACCGCAACTGCACGTTCATCACCGACGAATATCTGCCCAATATCGACGAATATGAACTGATCAGCCGCAAGGAACTGGCGGATGCATCCGTGCGGACCGCACCGGTGCACTTCATATTCCACTCGGCCTATTGCTGTTCGACGATGCTGGCCCGGGCGTTCGATATTCCGGGTGTTTCGATGGGCCTGAAAGAGCCGGTTGTGCTGAACGACATGATCGGCTGGCGGAGACGCGGCGCCGACAATCAGAAGCTGGCAGCCGTGCTGGACCAGTCGCTCGACCTGCTCGCCCGACCGATGGGCGAGGACCGGGCGGTCATCGTCAAGCCGTCGAATATCTGTACGCCGCTGGCGATCCCGGCACTCAGATTACGTCCGGATTCCAAGGCGTTACTCTTATATGCGCCACTCGAATCCTATCTCCAGTCGATCGCGAAAAAGGAGATGTGGGGCCGTATCTGGGTGCGCGATGTGCTGATCGGGACGCTGAAGGACGGCTATGCCGTCGGCGGTTTTTCACCGGAAGAGCTGTTGCAGCTGACCGACCTGCAGGTGGCTGCCATCGGCTGGCTATCGCAACATGCTGCCTTTGCCCACGTAATAGAGACCATCGGCCAGGATCGCGTCCGGGTACTGGACAGCGACCGTTTCCTTGCAAAGCAGAAGACAACAATGCAGTCGCTCAACCGGTTTTTCGACCTTGCCATGGATGACAAAACAATGACCGAAACCCTGAACGGGCCGGCGTTCAAGAGCCACTCCAAACTCGACCAGGCCCCGCGCGGCGCAATTTTCGATGCCAAAGCACGGGAGCAGGAACAAAGCCAGATGGCCGCATTACACGGAGCGGAAATCGAAATGGTTGTCCGATGGGCGCAGGCGGTTGCCGACAGCCAGAATATCGCAATGGATATTGATTCCAAGCTTATCGACTAGCCGCCCAAGGCGCAAATCAGTTGCTGGTATTTTCTCCGGACTGCATATCCTCGACAAACTGGCGAGAATCCCGCGAGCCGGCTCTAACATATTCAACCCATTCTGCATTGGTCATGCAAATGCGCCGCTTGCGCGCCAGCGATCCGATGATCGGTTCGCTGCGGCAGCGGACATAGTCCGGGTGACGGCGATCGGTTATCTTCTTAGGCTTTTTCGACGGCTCAACGGCCTTGTCTGTATCGGCAGCCATAGCGGATGGCACGGTCACGGCGGTTGCGGCGAGAGCGCCGACCAGAAGGGTTTGAACAAGAATTTTCATAGCTACTCCACATTTTACTTTGTTAGATCGTCAGATTGAAAACAACCAAAAGCCTAGTGCAGCATGAAGCCCGGCTGGTTGTCGTCAACAAATTCGCGCGCATTTCGGTTACCCAATCTAATGGCAAGATTCCACTGGCGATTGGTCATGCAAATCTTGCGTTTCTTCAAGATGGAACCCGCGACAGGCTCGAACCGACACCGCACATAATCGGGATCGCGTCGGTCGGTAATGCGTCTTGGCTCATTTCCATGTTCGGCTGCTGCATCTTCCGTTGCAGGAGCCATCTTTATCACGATGAAACCTTCGGGAACGTCCCGGGGCTCCGGTTCTTCGGCGCTGGCCCGCTGCGCCGTGGCCATCGCTGGCGTGGCGGGCGCGACCGCGACGACAATCATGCAACAGCTCAACGCATATTTGGCTATCATCACGAACTCCCGACTAGGAAGGCAGAGTGATAACATAGGAGCGGCGCAAGCTCAACCGCCCAACGAAAAAGGGCGGACCAAATGGCCCGCCCTCTTTTTCAATCGCAAGTGAAGCGACTAGAACTTGAACTTCACCGCTGCACCATAACGGCGACCCTGTGCGTCGTAAGACGATGGGTATACGTTACCGGAGTTGAACGAAGTCGAACCAATGTCCGAACCAACAACCGTTGGCTTGTTGTCGAACAGGTTCTGCGCCGTCAGCGTCAGCAGAACATTTTCACTAACATCCCACTGGAAGGAAAGGTCAAAGTAGCTTTCCGCCGGGATCTTGGTGAAGTCTACGTCACCGAACAGTGGCGAGTTGCCGATAAATGCGGCTCCGTTCTCGATAATGTCCAGTGGCTCCTGCTCAACACCGCTCAGATAGCGCCAGCGCAGCGAGATCGTGTAATCTTCATCGATCGTAACCGAGGTCCGCTGCGAGAATGCAAATTCAGACTGCGGGTTACAGTTGACCGAGTAGAAGCCTACGCATTCACGGTTGATCGCGGTTGGCGTTGCCTGGAACAGGTTCTTGTTGGTCCAGGTTCCGTCGAACGACATTGCAAGGCCGATATTGTCGGTGATATCCGTGTTGTAACGAACGCTCACGTCAACACCGTCGGTTGCGATCGTGCCCAAGTTGCTCTGTGCGAGAACCAGACCCAGCGTGTTCGAAGGATCGCCGTCAAGACCACCGGTGTTCGGGTTACGCGAAATAAACGTAGGTCCACAGAACGGGTTGGTTCCCGAAGGAGCGCCGAAACATGCAGCAATCGCATCGCCAACGGTTGGCGACGAAACGGCTTCTTCAACCTTGATGTTGAAGTAGTCGACGGTCACCGAAAGGCCTGGGATTGCGTCGGGCTGGAATGCAACGCCAACGGTCCAGGTTTTCGCGGTTTCCGTGCCGAGCAGAGGGTTACCACCGGCGGTGATGTTGATCTGTCCAGCAGCCGGCGGAAGCACGGTGCCGTTCTGGATGGCAGCCGCACCTGGCGAACCAGCAGGAACCTGGAGCAAACAAGCAGCAAGCAGGTTGCCGGTTGGCGCAACAGGACCCTGGCAAGGATCATTTGCGAGGTTGCTCAGGCCCGTGGACACTGGCGCAAACAGTTCACCGATGTTCGGTGCACGCGAAGAGCGCTGGTAGTTACCACGGAAGGTCAGACCAGGAATGACTTCCCAGCTACCGCCAGCTTTCCAGGTGAATTCCGTACCCGCGGTGGAGTAATCGGAATAACGAGCACCGAGGTCGATGGTCAGGCTTTCTGCGAAAGATTCACCTTCGAATACCGGAATGCTCAGTTCGCCGAAGGCATCATAGACGTCATATTCACCGAAGATGTCCGGAGCGGCACCACCGGCACCAACAACGGCACCAGGAGTTTTCGATGCATCATCCGAAAGGCGCGAAGCGGTGAAGCTGCGATATTCGCCACCGACAGCGAACTGTACCGGTGTTTCCGAGATACCAAAGCCCAGATCACCGGTGATGCTGCCGCTTACGGTAGCAATCGACGTCTTGGTGATCACTTGCTGTGTCAGGCTGAACACATAGTCGATAGCAGCCTGCGAACCGAGGTCACCTTCCAATCCGAAAAGATTGATCGGAGCACAACCGGAGTTACCCGAAATACAGGTTCCGTCTGGCAGGGCATAGAGGGAATCATCGAGACGCGAACGACGGGCAAATCCGGTTTGCGTCTGGATCCGCTCGCTTTCGCCGTAGGTTGCCGAAACATCATAGCTGATGTTGTCGGTGATCGCGCCACGTGCACCAACAACCATGTTGAACAGGGTCGAGGTGTAGGACGAGTTACGCGTACCGGCTTCAATCGTACGACGACGAACCTGCGTGTTGATGTTCACGAAGTCCGGGTTCGGGCTGCCGTCAGCGAGAGTTGGACCGAATGGCGTATTGATACCAGCGGTACACTGAGCTGCAGTCAGACCGAGGCCCTGGCAGAACTGGTTCGCAATGCCACCAGGAATGCTCGGGTTGTTCAGGTTGATATTGTAGTTGTTGAAGAACGAGCCGCCAGGAGCGATGATCGTTTCAACGGTCTGCTTGGAGAAAGCAGCCTGCGAGTAAAGCTCGACATTTTCGTTGATCTCATAACGACCGGAACCAAAGATGTTGAACCGTTCGAATGGGGTCAGGAAGATGTTGAATGGGTTGAAGTTGAATGGACGATCAAACACGCCGCTCAGGACAGTCTGTCCGTCTGGTGCGATCTGACCGAAGCCGCCCGGGATAGGGCCGACGATGACGGCTGGAATGGCGTTCGAAGAACCGCCAGCCTGACCGGTGAAGGAACCAACGTTGAATTCGCCAAAGGAACGGTCGCCCTGGTAGATCGGGTCCTGATCCTGGTAACCAACGCTCAGAACCACGTTACCGCGGCCATCGTCGAAGTTTGCACCAATGGTGAGGTCAGCGCGGAAAACATTGCCGTCGCCTTCTTCGGTGATCTGCTCGGAGAGGTTCAGTTCAACACCGGCGAAGTCGCGCTTGGTGATGAAGTTGATAACGCCGGAGATTGCGTCCGCACCATAAGTGGTCGTTGCACCACCGGTCAGAACGTCGGTACGCTCGATAACCGCCAGCGGGATGCTGTTGAGGTCGACGCGGCCGGTTGTGTCGGCAGGAACGAAGCGACGTCCGTCCAGCAGAACCAGGTTACGCTGCGAACCGATGCCGCGAAGGTTAACGAAGGACGAACCGCCGTTGCCGTTGTTCACTGCAGAACCGGTTGATGGAATTGCCGATGGCAGTTCACGCAGGAACTGTTCAGCGGTGTTGGTCTGACGCAGTTCAAGTTCTTCGGAGGTTACAACGCCAACTGGGCTGGAAAGCTCAAGGTTCGGGTTGCTGATGCGCGAACCCGTAACAACGATGACGCTTTCGTCCGCTTCAGCGGCTTCCTGGTCTTGCGCGAATGCAGGCGTAGAAACCATAGCGAGTCCGAGCACCATGGGTGCAACAGATGCTTTCAGGTTTGAAAATTTTCTCATGTAATCCAGTCCCTTATTCTGGAGAGGTTGACCATTATGATCGATCCCCGGTTGTTGACCGATGGCAATCAGTACGCCCCAAACGCACGGATTCGACCACCGAGTTGGGAGCCAATTGCAACAAGGCTTGTGGCCTGTAAAGCTCCTGTTCAGCAAAAGCGGCTGATTTTGTAGAGATTGTAACTATTTTGTCACAGTCCGGAGGGTGCAGAAATCGGGCAGATTTGCCCCTTGCCAACGATCTATTCGGGTCGCGGCGAACCGGCCCTGGTCGCAGAACAATGAATTGCCACCGATGCCGCTATTGATTATGCCGCATCGCAGAGTGAATTTAACGACAGGAAATACACAATGGCTAGTTCGAAATGGTCCTTCACAGGCGCACTTGCGGCAACCACGATGGCAGCCGCCCTTGCCAGCCCTGCCGATGCGCAGGAGCTGGACCGCAGAAAAGCACTGACGGCACCGCCCGCCATCTACACCGATCTGGTGGCTTGCAAGGATATCGTTGAACCGACCGCCAGACTGGCCTGCTATGACGAGAAGGTCGCGGCGCTGCAAACCGCCCAGTCAACCAACCAGGTGGTGATCGCCGATCGCGAGCAGGTTCGCGAGGCCCGGCGCGGTCTGTTCGGGCTGACACTGCCGAGGATCAAGCTGTTCGACGGGGACGGCGATGAAGGCGACCAGATCGAGGCGATCGAAGGCACGATCCAGACAGCCCGGACGATTCGCGGCGGAAAATGGCTGATCAAGCTGGAAGACGGGGCCGTTTGGCAACAGACCGATCAACCCCGCAGCACGATGCGGCGACCGAAGCCCGGCGATACGATCATCATTGAACGCGCCGCGCTCGGCAGTTTCCTTGCCAAGGTCAATGATGGCCGGGGATTCAAGGTCAAACGGGTGGTCGACTGATCGGGCGTGCAGTCCTGGCCTAGCCCATCGGCCCGGTCAGCAATATCGGGTCGATGCGGGCGTCGTTCCATTTCATCGACCAGTGCAGATGCGGCCCGGTGGCGCTGCCGGTCGAGCCGATCCGGCCGATCGGTTCGCCGCGCTTCACTTCCTGTCCTTCGCGCACCAATATCTCGGCGCTGTGCAGAAAGGCGCTGTTCAGACCCATGCCATGGTCGATCATCAGCAGATTGCCCTCCAGCGTGAACGGGCTGGACGCGGCCAGCGTGACCACGCCGTCGGCGGGCGCGACAAAATAGGTGCCTGCGGGCGCGGCGATATCGATGCCGCTGTGATAGCTGCCGGGGTCGCCGTTATAGATGCGCTGCGATCCGAACTGGCCAGAAATCCGGCCCTTGACCGGCCAGACAAAGCCCTGTCGCCAGCCCTTGCTGCCGCTGTGGATCGCGCGCGCGGCGTTAATCTGCGCAAGTTCAGGAGCACGACGCGCCAGAAATTCCGCACTCTGCGTGGTCGCCCGGCGGTTGATGCTGACATGTTCGATCTTCCAGTTGCGCGGGGCAATGTTGATGAACTGGCGCACGGTCTGGCCATCGTCGAGCGTCGCCACCAGATTTGCGGCCTGGCCGGCGTCACGGTTGAAGGCGATGATGAACTTGCCGTCATCATCGATCGGGATCGCTTCGCCCTCGAAGGTCAGGCTGCGGGTACCGGCGGGTGCGTCGCTGATCATCACGCCGCCCTGGACTGCCTCACCATGGAAGCCAAATTTTAAAGCTTCGCGGAAAGCCGACTGTTCGGCGCCATCCGCTTCGGCCTGGACTAAAGTCGCAGACAAGATGGTGGCCGAGGCGGCCATCAAGCCAAGGGCAATCTTGAACCTGGCTGTCACTTTTCGCTTTCGGGCAGATGGGCATGCGCCGAAATCTGCGCCGTGGCATAGGCTTCCTGTTTCTCGACGCTCCAGTAGCGCAGCTCATCCAGCGGAATCGCCTCGCCGGTCACCGCGCACAGCACATGGTCGCCCGCCGACAGCGGCCGGAAGCCGTTCGGCATATAGTGCAGCTTTGC
>Ga0075467_10002557_pt1 | contig 14347 bp, 19 predicted proteins | sample DEB08_DNA_9_FD_75067 | JGI IMG/M metagenome (GOLD analysis project Ga0075467, IMG submission 75067) | Aqueous microbial communities from the Delaware River and Bay under freshwater to marine salinity gradient to study organic matter... | ecosystem: Environmental > Aquatic > Marine > Coastal ...
CCCCAAAACCCCAAAACCCCAAAATTGTGAATATAAATTTATTGTTTATACTTGTTTATTTAAAATGGAACACAATAGAATAATTACTAACCAAAGTAACCGAGAGGCTAAGCCTCGAAAGCGGCTAGCTTTGGGAAAGAATACAAGTGGACCTCCATGGTCTATAATGCCCTTAATTCTGACTGTCGTGGCGCTCGTCACCTCAGTGCAGGCGCTGTGCCCAGCGGGCTCGGCATGTGATGCAGGTACTGGAGCAGTCAGTGCATGCGCTGATGGTACGTACTCGCTCGCGGGTGAAACCACCTGCGCCCAGTGCCCTGCAGGCTACCAGTGTCCTCACCCTTCGGTGCCACCAAGCTTCTGTGAGGCGGGCACGTTCTCTGCCCTTGGCGACCAGTTTTGCTCGCTGTGCCCTCCAGGGTACGCCTGCACTTCCGACCGATCAGGCACTGCAGCGTGCCCAGCGGGCACCCATTCAGCAGCTGGTTAAGTCTTCTGCACGACCTGCCCGACCGGCTCTTACTGCCCGTCCGCCAACCAAGGACCTCTAGCCTGCCCCGCGGGGACATTCTCATAGTCTGGAGCTGACTCCTGCACAGTCTGCCCACAAGGCAGCTTTTGCCCAGATCCGAAGGTCGTGGCCCCGCTCGCGTGCCCCGCTGGGTACTTCTCCTCGGAAGCAAGTATGGTGGCCTGCACGCCATGTCCCGCAGGATTCAAGTGTGCCGTAGGCGCAGCTAGTCCTGTTGCCTGCGCAGCCTCCACGTTCAGCCTCGGTGTTGCCGCAGACTGTACTGCCTGCCCTGCGGGCTACAGATGCCCAACAACAGGGGCAGAACCCGAGCTGTGCCCTAAAGGGAGCTACTCACCAGGTGGTGCCGAGGACTGCACAGTGTGCGCGGCTGGGCAGGAATGTCCATCCCAAGCTACCAGCTCTCCAGCTTCTTGCCCTGCGGGCGAGTACCGCATCCCTGACGGAGGCTCTCCAGTCTGCCATGCTTGCCCGGCGGGGCATTCTTGCTCCTCTGCAAGCGCCTTGCCAGCGCCTTGTCCTCCCGGCACCTCAGCGCCCAAAGGACAGGGCTCCTGCACTTCTGCCGCCGCTGGAGAGTTTGCATCAGAGCCTTTCAGCGCCCCTCTGAGCTCTTGCCCGGCGGGTACCACCGCCTACGGAGTCGTAGATTCGAGTGAGCCCCAGACTGGCTGCCACGCATGCCCACCTGGCTTCGCTTGCGCCGCGCCAACGACTGCCCCCGCTTCCTGTGCTGCAGGAGAGTATGCTGTCGGCCGAGCAACTGCTTGTTCACCATGTCCTGAAGGCTCTAGCTGCGCAAGCGCTGACAACCTACCAGTTCCTTGCCCACTTGGCTCGACAAGCGCAGCAGGTTCCACAACGTGCACTCCCTGTGCAGCCGGCTTCGCCTGCCCCACGCCCTTCGCCGCAGAGCGTACCCAGTGTGCAACAGGCCAGTACTCACTTGCTGGTCAAGCCTTCTGTTCGCCCTGTCCATCTGGCTTGGAGTGCTCTTCAGTAGACAGCGCTCCAACTGCTTGTCCTAGAGGAAAGATTTCTGACTCTGGCTCGGCTGCCTGCACAGATTGCCCCGCTGGAGCGGCATGCTACACAAGGGACTCGACGGGCACGGTGACGTGCCCAACCGGCTTCTATTCGGCTGCTGGGGACGACGACTGCCACGCCTGCCCTGCAGGCTACAGCTGCACCAGTTCTGCAGTCAACTACGCCAACCCCTGCGCAGCTGGAAGCTTCTCCGGGAGAGGCCACAGCCAGTGCCATCCGTGCCCGAAAGGCTTCCAGTGCCCCTTCAGAGGGGAGGCCATCCTCGAGCACTGTCCACCCGGCACTTACTCTCTCGGAGGCTAGGCCTTCTGCACTGAGTGCCCCTCCAACAAGCAATGCGAGCACAGGGACTCGGTGGCGCCCCTCCTTGACGGCTTCTACTCGCCCCAGGGTACAGGAGTCGCCCTCATCTGCCCTGCGGGCTGGAGGTGCGTGCAGACTGGTGCCGGCGCTCCCCTCGTGGAACCGTGCCCACGCGGAACATGGTCGACGACTGGCGGCACCACTTGCACTGCCTGTGTAGCAGGCTCGGCCTGCCCAATGAGAGACCAGTCCGGCTTCGAATGCGGCGAGGGCTTCATTCAGCCTGCTGCTGGGGCGGACACCTGTGAAATATGCGCGTTTGGCCTTTACCGGACAGATACGCAGACCTGCGCAGCCGTCACGCAAGGCAATCGCTGGCAAGGGTCGTCCTACCAGGCGCCCTCGCAGTGTTTCGCAGGCACGTATTCTGACGCGGCAACGCTTGCAGACTAAGCAACCACGCCATGCCGACCGTGCGCTCCTGGTGCCCTCTGTCCAGACCGTTCGACAACACCTGCGGGTGATAGCCTCGATGCCGACGGGAACGCAGTTGCTCCCGCGGCCTGCCCACACGGCTTCTTCTGCAACGTCCAAAACGAGTTCTCTGCTCGCTACGCAATGCAGCCATGCCCCATCGGCACCTACCCCGACCCCAGCTCCGTTGACCGGACAACCGCAGCCGCCGCGTGCACACCGTGCCCGGCTGGATTCTACTGCCGAGCCTGCGCTGCTGGGGAAGACTGTGGCGTGGACATTCACTTCGAAAAGCTGGCTTGTCCGAAGGGCCACTACTGCCCCCTTGGGACCAGGAGGTCGACGGAGTTCCCCTGCCCGGCTGGGACGTACCAGCCCGCGAGTGGAGCATCTGAGCCCTCGGCTTGTGTCGCTTGCCCCACCGGGGCCTACTGCCTTCAGGGATCTGCAGGCCCTTACCTCTGTCCGCCTGGCTCCTACTGCCCAACAACTGGCCTCAGAGACCCCCAAGAGGTGCTCGCCGACAGGGCCTACGTCCTCCCGAGTGCAGGAGCTTCGGCTCTGCCCGCCCTGGCGGTCACAGACGGAGCCCGCACAGATGCCGATGTTGAGGCAGGCACAGCAGCGAGCTGCACCGCGACCTACTGTCCCCCTGGCTCCTTCCGCACATACCCGTGCCCAGCTGGCAGCTATGCCGCCCTGACGGCACCCCTCTCCACCCGGTACGAATGCAAGTTGTGCGATGCTGGCAGAGTGTGCTCGACTATGAATGACTTCGGAATAGCCAACCCAAACGCGCCCGCAAGCGACCTTGAGGCCGCCTTCACTTGCAAAAAGGGCTACCTCTGCCCGCAGCAGACTGACCACTGGGAGCAGAAGCCTTGTCCACCAGGCACCTTAGATACTACTGCGGTCGGGGAGACGTCTCTGACAAGCCCCACCCAATGCAGCTCCTGCCCGTAAGGTGGGGCATGTCGCGAGGGCACTACCTCCGTGCCTGACCTGCACTCCTCTTCGCCAATGAGGTGCGAGCGGGGCCATTTCTGTCCGACGGGAACCCTACACGATCGCCAGCACAAGTGCCCAGGCGGGTCATTCAGCACTGGCACGACTCTTTACGAAGCTGCGCAATGTCAGGTGTGCCCCGCTGGCTCCTACTGCCCAGCCGGATCGTACACGGCCCGCCAATGTCCGGTAGGCTACTATTGTCCAGAAGGGACTGAGAACTACAAGCGCTACCCCTGCGCTTCGGGTACCTATGCTGCCTTCGAGGGGAACGCTCGTGCGCTGGGGCTCACCTCGGCAGCCCAGTGCCTGTCCTGCCCCCTAGGACACTACTGCGAGCACCACACGGCCCGCCCGCAGCCTTGCCCGGTGGGCACCTACGGGCCCGCCGAGGGTGCCCTCTATGTCAGTGCTCACGGTGACCCGCCCGCAGCTACTGCCTGCCTCCCCTGCGCTGCGGGCTCCGTTTGCCCCCTCCAGGGCATGAGTGCCATGCAGGAGTGCCCAGTGGGGACGTACTCGCCTGCAAAGTCCAGCAGCTGCTTCGAGTGCCGGCTTGGCCATCTTTGTCAGGCTGCCGGAACGACTCAAGCGGCTTACGAGGCTGCTCTCTGTATCACTGAGCCTGCCGGCAGCTACTGCACGGGCCTCTCAGCGGCAACGGTAGAGTGCCCCCTCGGCTTCGTCTGCCCAGGCTCCGGTGGAGGGGCAGCGCGCCTCTCACAGACCTGGGAGCAGAGAAAGTGCCCTGTGGGGACATTCGCTGCTGCGGCGGGGCTCAATTCGGAGTCCCAGTGCGTCCCGACTGCGGATGGCTACTACACCGACCTGCAGGCTTCCATCGCTAGTATGGTGGCCCCAAACGACTGCGAGTTCGGACACGCTTGCCCAGGAGGCTCCCGCTCCGCTTACCAGGTGCCGTGCCAGGCAGGCTACTACCAGGATGAGCGCGCCAAGGCCACCTGCAAGGTTTGCCCTGCCGGGTCTTACTGCACTGGTGCCACCTTCCGCCCCGTGCTCTGCCCACCGGGCCGCTACTGCCCGGCTCAATCGAGCCAGCCACAGCTCTGTCCAGTCGGTACCTTCAGTGCGGCAGTCGGCCGAGACTCGGCCGCGGATTGCAGCCCTTGCCTCGCTGGCCACTACTGTGCGCAGGCTGGCCTCGAGTTCCCGGACGGCCTCTGCGACCCTGGCTCCTATTGCATCGCTGGTGCCACGAACTCAGCTCCGTCGGACGGCACGACGGGTTCAGTGTGCCCACCAGGCGGTTACTGCGAGCTCGGCTCCCGCAGACCTGCCAACTGTCCTCCAGGGACTTACAACAGCGCAACCGGAGGGAGGTCTAGAGCTGACTGCACTGCGTGCCCGCCAGGGAAGTACTGCGCTGGCACCAACAACCCAGCCCCGGGAGGAGACTGCTCGCCCGGGTACTACTGCCCTGGGAGGTCTCAGACCCCGACCGCAAAGACCACACTTCCTGGCTACTTCTCAGTCGCTGGCTCGGGTGCCCCAGAGCCCTGTGCTGCCGGTACGTACGGGCCGTTCACGGCCTAGGCGGCCTGCCTCCCATGCCGAGCAGGCTTCTACTGCCCCTAGCCGGGCACTTCGGACACCTACCCCGACTGCCCCAAGGGCCACTACTGCGAGGCGGGTGCCTCGGTGCCTGTTCCATGCCCAGCTGGAACCTTCAGTAACGAGTTCAACAGGGCCGATGCGAGCCAGTGCAAAGCGTGCCGCCCAGGCCACTACTGCGCTACCGCCGGCCTAGAGGCTCCAACAGGACAGTGCGCTGCTGGCTACTTCTGCGTTTCCGGTGCTTCTCATCCTTCCCCAGAGGTCGCTACGGCCGACTTTGGTCCTTGCCCGGCAGGCCGCTACTGCCCAGTGGCGACTGCTTGGCCCCTGCGGTGCCCCGCTGGGACGTTCTCAGCTGCGACTCGGGCAATCGAGGCAGCCACTTGCTTACCCTGTACAGCTGGCAAATACTGCCCGACCACTGGGGCATCTGCACCTGCTGGTCCTTGCGATCCGGGCTTCTTCTGCGTGGCTGGCACGCAGCTGGCTCGGCCAGCGACAGGGTTCTGCGCAGCGGGGCAGAGGTGCCCCCAGGGTAGTCCTGCGGCCGAGGCGTGCCCAGCAGGCTCCTACCAGCCGGAGACCCACCACGAGGCCTGCTTGCAGTGCCCGTCTGGCTTCTGGTGCGGAGAGGGCGCCACCGCCTACGCGGCTCAGCCCTGCCCAGTCGGGCATGCCTGCCCAAGTAGCACTGAGTCCGCAACTCACCGTCCTTGTGGGCGCGGCTACTTCTCCCCAGTCATCGGCGCCTCAGCGTGCCTCCCGTGTGACCCGGGCAGCTATTGCGCTACAAGTGGCCTCGCTGCCGTCTCCGGCCCTTGTGCGGCAGGCTACTACTGCACTGGCGGAAGCACAAGCGCGGAGCCTGTCCTGACCCTTGCTGGTCCCACGGGCCAGAGCATGGGAGGGCGCTGTCCGGCTGGGCATTACTGCCCCGCTGGCGCAGTCCACGCTGTGCCCTGCACACCTGGCTCAGCATGCACCCGGCAAGGCCTAGCCGCGCCAGACGCGACTTGTCAGGCTGGGTACTACTGCAGGTCGAGCGCGAGCACAGCCACTCCCGCTGACGATGCGCTCGAAGGCCAAGGTGGAAACCGCTGCAGGCCGGGCTACTACTGTCCCGCGGGCGCGGCCTGGCCGCTCGCCTGTCCTGTAGGCACTTACAACCCTGACTTTCTCGCCACGTCGGCCGAAGCCTGCCGCATTTGCCCGGCTCGGACCTACTGCGCTTCGGCTGGTCTCTCGGCAGCCACGGGCTACTGTGAAGCAGGCTACTTCTGCGAGCCCGGAGCCACTGTGTCCCGACCAGTCGCGGGCCTATGCCCTGCGGGCCATTACTGCGTACTAGGCTCCGCCGCGGCCGTTCCCTGCCCCACTGGAACATACCAGCCATAAAGGGGCGCCTCTGCCTGCGTGAGCTGCCCTGCTGGCTACAAATGCACCGCCACTGCAAGGGAGGAGTGTGGCGCTGACCACTACTGTCCCGAGGGTCTAATGGATGCGTCTCTTTGCCCCGCTGGCTCGTATACCCGCAAGACTACTGCGGCTACGCCCTACGACTGCACACCCTGCCCAGCTCGCTCTTTCTGCACGCAGGACGTTGCCGCAGCTCGCATCGACATCACCGTCTGCCCCGTGGGTGTCTACTGTGCGGGTGGCACTGCAACCGCAGAGGGAACCTCCACTTGCCCCGCAGGCTCCATCTGCCCTGCTGGGAGTGCGGCTCCCCTTCCGTGCCCTCCCGGCAAGGCCTGCGAGCAGGCAGGGACCGGAGCACCGACGGCCGACTGCGCGGCCGGATACTACTGCTTGGGCGGTGCACCTTCCCCCCGACCCGTTGATGGTGTGAGGGGTGACTAATGCCCAGCCGGACACTACTGCGAGGCAGGGGTGAGCTGGCCGACAGCCTGCCCGATTGGTACCTACGCTCCGGGGGCCGGCAACGAAGGAGCCGCAGCCTGCATCACCTGCGAGGCTGGAAAGGTCTGCGACACTCTTGGGGCGACAGAGCAGTTCCTCCCTTGCGACGCTGGCTTCTATTGCCCTACTGGCGCCGGGGCTGAGCGCACGAAGCTCCACTGCCCGGCTGGGCGCAAGTGCCCCCAGGGTAGCGCAGCCCCCGTGGTCTGTCTTGCTGGAACGTACCAACCCGCTACTCACCAGGCTGAGTGCTTGACATGTCCGGAGGGGTACTCATGCAGCGGTGCAGACCCGACCGTGGCGACGCTGTGTACAGCTGGTCACTTTTGCCCGGCAGGCTCGAGCGCTCCCACTGCCTGCCCACAGACGACCTTCAACCCCTTCACAGGCGCTGGCAAGCGCTCAGACTGCCAGGTTTGCACTGAGGGCTACGTCTGCGACGAGGAAGCGATGGTCGAGGTGCCCGAGAGCAAGCGATGCCCTGCCGGCCGGAGGTGCCTGGCAGGAGAGAATACGGCGTGCCCGACTGGTTGGTACTGCCCAGCACTCACACCAGCACCGCGGCCCTGCCCAATGGGCTCGTACTCTGCGACGAGTGGAGCGACTGCCGTCAGCGACTGCCTCGCGTGCCCCACAGACTACGCCTGTCCCCTGAGAGGGGGCACGGCTGCCCAGTATGCCTTCGGTGCCGCGAACGCCTTCGCCTGCGGAGCCGGGTTCCAGTGCCTCGGGGGTGTGCGAGCCCTCCTGCCCGTGCCTGACCCTTCCACGCCCACTTCTGGGGGCCAGTTCTGCGCTCCCGGTCACTACTGCCTGCAGGAGGTGCTCGGGCAGCAGGTCTGCGCGATCGGCTTCTACCAGCCCAATGCGGGGCAGGCGTCGTGCCTCCCATGTCCTGCGGGGCGCCTCTGTCCTCAGACAACGATGATTACCACCGAGCCCTGCCCCGCGGGAAGCTATTGTCCGGCCAGCACGCTCACGGCCGGGGCGGCTGCAGTCCCCTGCCCGACCGGCACCTACTCGCCTTTCACCGAGCGGAAGACAGCGTCCGAGTGCCTGCCCTGCCCAGAGGGGAAGTACTGCCAGGGAACGGGCCTCACCGCCCCCACCGGCGACTGCGCTGCGGGATACCACTGCCCTGCAGGAGCCAGCTCGGCCACTCCGGACCGCGCCACTGAGATGGGCGACGGGGTGGCTGGCCGGTGCCCCGCTGGCCATTACTGCTCGGCTGGCGCTGTGGCTCGTCCTTGCAGCCCAGGCTCCTACTCTGCGGCCGGGGCAGCAGTCTGCTCTCCCTGCCCCGGTGGGTCCTACTGCCCTCGCTATGCCGTGACTCCCGTGGACCTCCCGACCTTGCCTTGCGCCGCTGGCTACTACTGCAGCCGCGGTGCCTTGCTCGCGACCCCACGGGACGGCGGCACTGGTAGTGTCTGCCCTCCGGGTTCCTTCTGCCCCGCCGGCTCTGCCGCACCTACCGCGTGCGCTGCAGGCACCTACGAGTCTCGTGTGGGCTCCTCTAGTTGCCTACCATGCCCCGCAGGCTTCCAGTGCGCCGCTGGGTCCACTGATCCCACGCCCTGCACTGGTGGCTACTGCCCAGCCGGTGCTCCAGCCCCAGTGCCCTGCCCCGGAGGACTCCATGACAACGGGGCAACCTAGCTGACTGGCCCAAACCAGTGTGCCTACTGCCCCGCCGGTGAGTGGTGCTCGGGCGGCGTGAGAGCGGGCAGCTGCAATGCTGGCTACTACTGTGACTTCGGGGCGGCGCTACCGAACCAAGGTGCGCAAGTGGTCTCCGTAGCGAGCTCAACCACATCCACCGGGTCAGCCGAAACTTCCGCTGCAGCTCAAGAGGTACTCCTCCCCTCAAAGAAGTGTCCTCGTGGCCACTACTGCCTCGCGGGCGCTCAGTACCCTACGCGGTGCGGTGCAGGCAAGTACACCTCCACCACGGGCACCGCTAGCGCTGCCGAGTGCCAGGACTGCCCCGCTGGAGCCTACTGCCGCGCCAAGGACAACACTGCCATGCCCTGCCCAAAGGGCCACTGGTGCCGCGCTGGTGCAGAGGTCCCCGCACCTTGCTGGGCTTACACCTACAATCCTCTCGCAAGCCGGACGTCTTCAGACGCGTGCCTGGCATGTCCCGCGGGTTCCTTCTGCAGCGTGGAAGGAACTTCCGATTATCGAGCGTACCTGTGCCCACCGGGACACTATTGCCCCTATGCAAAAACACGCTCGCCAAGCCCGTGCCCCTCAGGCACCTACGTCGGGAAGCCCGGCGCCGCCACACTTGAGGAGTGTCTACCTTGCCCAGAAGGCTTTGCCTGCCCGGAGGCAACTGCTTGGCCCCAGCCCTGCCAGAACGGCACCTACTGCCCGGCTGGCTCAGGATCTGCCACGGAATGCCGCCCGGGCACGTACTGTCCCGCGCTTGCCCGAGAGCCCAGCGTCAGCCCGGCTGCCTTCTACCAGCCCCAACGTGCAGCTGACTTCTACTCACACTGCCCGAATGGCACCTACTGCATTAAAGGTGCCAGCGCTCCGACGACTTGCCCAGCAGGACACTTCGGAACGGGCTCGTGGCAGAACGTGGACTACCAGTCGGGCTGCGCCGGCTGCGACCCAGGCTTCTTTGCAGTGGCGGGTGAGAACGCTTGCTAGGCCTGCCCAGCGGGCAACGTGTGCCTCGGCGCGGCAGCCGCCTCCGCAGGAGGAAGGAGGCGCCTCGAACGAGCGAGGCAGCTCGGCGCCGCCGGCTCCTTCGACGCGAGCCAGGGCTACGGGTGCCCACGCGGATTCTACTGCCCTCCTGGGGCCTCGACTGAGCGCGCCTGCCCGAAGGGAACCTATCAGCCAGTTACAGGCCAGTCTTCGGTGGCCTCCTGCAAGCCTTGCCCAGCTAGTACGTTCGGCAGTGACATCGGCCAGGCAGCTTGCAGGGCCTGCTAAGGCTCCTCAAATGCAGAGCTTGGCTCTTCGAGCTGCCAGTGCCTCGGCCTCAACAGGCTCTACCTGCGCGAGGTCGGCTCGTGCGTCTGCATTTCGGGCTACGTGCCATCGGACGGCTCCTCTCCAGACTAGGACTCGGAGGTGGACTGCCAGAAAAGGGTGTACGCCCGCTGCGACTCGGGTGAGGAGCTCGACTCAAACGGCGTCTGCAGAGTGCCGACAGACTGCAGTGAGTAGTGTGGTGGGGCCCCGGGGGCCATCGAGCCAGGCCTCGGCGTGTGCCGCTGCGAGGGCGGCATCGCAGCCAGAGAAGTTTGCGACAGTGCCTGCCGTGCGCGCCTGCCCCTCGTTACCTTTACCGCTGTCGGTGACATTGAGGTCACGGACGTGGTGAGTGCCGGGGAGGCCTAGCTCTTCCCGGTGGAGTCGCTTTCGGGCCTTGAGGGCAGTGCTCGCTGCCAGATGCTCGACACGACGGCTTGCAGGATCCTGACAGTCAGCATGGATGCTTCGACTGGAGACTTCTACAGCGACTTCTAGCCTCCCACTGTCCTCGGCCTCGACCGCTTGCCCCTCCACAGCTCTAGGCACCTCCAGGGTTTGCCCATGGCCGCTACGAGCAACCGATCGCTCGCCGCTGGGGACCTTCCAGCGGGCCTAGGGGGACTCGTCATCCGGAACCCTGTCCTCTGCGCCGGTGCAGGCTCGGCAATAGTGTTCTAAGAGCTCACGGCCGAGCACTACCCTGTCTATCAGAAGGACTCGCTCCTGAGCACCAACGACCAATTCGACTTCGGTGACTTCGTGCAGCTCGGGGAACGGCTCCGATCAGGCTCGAGCACAGCGAGCTCCTTCGTGTTCGTCTTTGCAGAGGCCGGAATCTACGTGTTCCGAGACGCTGGGAACGCTGCCAAGGAGACCATCGTCGCCGTCATGGGCGAGGGTGGCACGTGCCCATCTTCGGTACTGTACGAAGCCAAATCCTACGCGTCCCTGCTCCAGGTGGGGGCCGCCCTGAAGGCTGTATCGCTCTCTCCAGACTGGACGCTGTTCCTGGCTGCCTGCGGTGGCTTCCTCGTCGTGATCCTGCTGACGGGCGTGACCGTGTCCCACATCTACAACAAGAACTGGGACCAGGACCCTGCTCGCAAGTCGGTGGTCTACCAAATGAAGCAGTACACCAAGCTCGTGCGGAGCGACATCGAGGACCCCAAGGCCCTCGTCTCGATCAACTCCGACGCCTCAGCCTTCCAGTTCAGGCGGGCAGCCGCAACCGATGCCTTCGTGGCTGCAGATGGAGGGGAGGCCCCTCCAGCAGCGAAGAGGACGCACGAAGCAGGTAGGGCCCTAGACCTCGCAGAGCTGGAGCGGCTGAAGGAGGGCCTCGACCAGCAAGTGTCGGAGATGAAGAAACTTTACTCGAAGGACGAGCACCTCGACCTCAGCGGTGACGAAGGGGACGGCGACATGAACGCCCAGATCCTCTACCTGAAGCGCCTCATCGAGCAGAACAAGACCCTGCTATCAGGTGAGGGTGGTGATGACTCAGACATCGGGTCCGCCGACGGCCAGGCGGACGAAGAAGCTGAGCAGAAGGCCGACGCGGAGGCCCAGCGGAAGCAAAAGGAAGAGGAAGAGTACCAGGAGGCTGCCAGGAAGGCTCGCGAGCTCCAGGAAGGGAAGGCCAGCAGTCTACGTGACGGGCTCAACGACGAAGTCCTGGCTGACTTCGCAGAGAAGGCAGAGCTGATGCAGGAGCGGCTCAGGGAGTTGAACTCGGCTGGCGGCGTAGACGCATCTAAGCTGCTCGCGGAGATAGGTGCAAGCGGTGAGGAGATGGGCCGCGCCTTGGACGCCGACAAGGCTCGCCAGGCGGAGCTGCTCCGCAAGAGAATGGAGGCCCGCAACCGCAAGCGAGCCAAGCTTCAGGGCGACCTCGCTGCGATAGAGAGCCAGATCGACACCCAGGAGCAGAACCTGAAGGCGCGCAAGGAAGCGATCGAGAACAAGCACGACACGGCCTACGAGGAGAAGTGCAGGCAGTTCGAGCAAGAACACGCCTAAGAGCAAAAGGCCCTCGAGTAGACCCTGAAAGAGGTGAAGCACGACAAGCTGAGCGCGTACGAGGAGAGACTCAAGGAGGCCAAGAAGTCCAATGACTTCGCCAAGGTGCTCGAAGAGTATCAGGGAGCTTAGTCGAGAGTCGACAAGGAGCTTGACAAACAGCGGGCAAAGGAATCAGAAGAACTTCAGCGTCGCCTCAGGAACCGAAGGAATAAGGCCAAGTCAGAGAAAGAGCTGCTCGTCCAGGAGGAAGTCAAGGCCGCTGAGGCTGAGGGGGTCGAGGAGCGTGCCAAGCTCAAGGCTACTCGGGCGCAGCTCCAAAGCATGGTGGCCCAGAGCTCGCAGACTGAGGCAGAGCAGCCAGCTGAAAGTCCTGCCAAGCTGAGGAAGCTGGAGACTTCTGACTAGCAGGCGAGCCTTGAGCTCGCCTCCGAGTTGCAGCGGGCCGAGAAAGATGCACAGGACCTACAGCTCAGCCAGCAGAAGGAAGCCCGCCTGGCCAAGGCGAAGAAGAGCAAGGAGGACGAGGACATCGAGCGTGAAGCTACTGAGGCCGCCAAGGAAGCCGAGTAGGCCGCGGGGGCCATCGCCTCCGAGGTGCAGGAAGCTGTAGAGAAGCGCAAGCGTCTGAAGCAGCAGATCGACTGGAAGGGCACCGACCCTGAAGAGCGGAAGGCTATGCTCGAGCAGCTAAAGGGCATCGATGCCGGTATCGAGGCGAAGCTGGCCGCAGAGGCCGACAAGCAGCAGAGCAACCTTGCAGACCGGCTAGCCAAGCGCAGGGGCAGGAAGGCCCAACAGGCTCGTGAAGAGTGCAACCTGAAAATGCTCTAGGACAAGGAGGCAAGCCAAAAGGCTGCCGCGATCAAGGAGCAAAAGAGCAAGATGAAGAACCTCCAACGCCAGGCTGCCTTCGACCAGAAGTACGACGCGATTGTGATGGAGAAGTCGCAGGCCGAGGTTCCTGGAGCGGTGCTTGAAGCTCTCGAGGACAAGCACCAGGAGGAGCTTGAAGACCTCCTCCTGCAGCTCTACGAGCAGAAGGCAGAGGAGCTAAGCAACTTACTACTTGCTCTGGTGGAGGAGAAGGCGAACGGCGCGAACACAATCGCCAGGAACTTTAATTAGCGCGAAGAGGCGGTGGATGCCATTGGCAAGGCCATTGCCAGGCAAAACGACGGAGAGCTGGACGAGTGCACGAGCAAGAAGCTCGGAGAGGACAAGGCCTAGCTGAAACGCGCCGAAGCGAAGGAGCTCGCTGAGCTGGACCGCGACCTGAGTCTGCGCAAGGCAGACCGAGAGAAGGATCTCACGATGAGGGCCCTTGACAGGGAGAACAAGCGAGTCCAGGAGTTGCAGGCAGCTCAACTCGCCGAGCGCAGGCAAGTTGTTGAGGAGAAGCTCCACGGAGTCATGGTGCAGGGTCTTCTCGAGGAGATGAACGACGCTGACGCAGTAGAGATGAAGGAATTCCAGAAGGAGCAGGAGGCGGAGCTCCAGTCGCAGTTGGAAGAGTTAGAGCAATAGCGCAGAGAAATGGAGCTAGCGCTCGAAGAGGAGTTGCAGCGCCTGGAAAAGCTCAAGAACAAGGCAAGCGACGTTGAAGCAAGAGCCTCCCCACAACTCACCAAGAAGGCCTCGAATAGGGCGTCCCTCATTCAAAACAAGCTTTAGAGCAAGCAGGAGATCAAGGCACTCGCAAACGCTGGCCAACAGGCGTACGACGAGCTCTCCAAGCAGTACTTCGGCGTGAGGCAGAAACAGGCCGAGCAGGCACAGGCATTGATCGAAGAGCGCTTGGAGGCAAAACGCCTGCGCGATGAGCAGCGGGAGAAAGAAAGGCTGGAGCAAGAAGCCGCTGAGGAAGCCAGGATCAAGGAAATGATGGAGGCTCGGAGAGCGGCAAAGGACGACTACGAACGCCTGAAACTCCAGATTGCCTCGATGAGGAAGCCCATCTTTAAGGGATCCTTCTCGCACGGTCCAGTCGAGCAATTTAACAAGGTGTAGCACAAGTTGCTTGAAGACTAGGAGGAGCTCGGCAACGAAATCAAAAAGCGCATAGCTAACAATGTCCAGATGGAAAAGTTGAGTGAGATTCTGAAGCACATTGACAACCTAGACGTGCGGATAAAAGAGGAGGTGAAAGGGCTGAAGAAGCACGATAAGAAAAAGAAAGAACATTTATCAAGCACTCAAAGAACCAATCTAGGCAACAGCTCCTCCGACAACCAACCGAGTGCCAATCGGCAGACAACGGGCTTAAACCGTCAAATAACCAGTTTGAACAGGTAGGCGACAAAGTTTGGAAGGTAGACAACTAGAAAAATGTGAATTAATTTCCGTTTTCTTACAATTCAAACATTTAAATAACCAATCCAAATTTTTATAAATTTTATTCCTGAATAAATAAATAAAATATTAACAAAAAGTTATTTATAAATTAATTCATATCGTTGGGGTTTTGGGGTTTTGGGG
>Ga0075467_10002562_pt1 | contig 14337 bp, 18 predicted proteins | sample DEB08_DNA_9_FD_75067 | JGI IMG/M metagenome (GOLD analysis project Ga0075467, IMG submission 75067) | Aqueous microbial communities from the Delaware River and Bay under freshwater to marine salinity gradient to study organic matter... | ecosystem: Environmental > Aquatic > Marine > Coastal ...
GAATGGAACAACAGTAGATTTCGACATGTGGCATATCCCTTTCTCTTTGAGAATTGACGGCGACTCGACACCGCCATGATATGCCGCCCCTCAGGGGCCATCACCAACTTTCAACCATATCTCGCGCCGTGACCACACAGATGGTGACGCCCGAAAGTGGGGCAACAGCTTTTCTGAACGGCTTCACCAACATCCCGCCCGGCGGAGCCATTCCTCTGCATTATCACAATTGCGAGGAAAGCGTGCTGATCGTCGCGGGCACGGCATTCGTCGAAGCTGGCGACGAAGCTTTCCCGGCAGACGCCGGCGACGTGACGTGGTTGCCGGCGGGTCTCCCACACAGGTTCATCAATCCCTCAAAATCCGATGTCCTTCGAATCTTCTGGACCTATGCCTCGGTCGACGCCACCCGGACGCTTACGGACAGCGGCAAGACAGCACCGATCTTTTCCGAAAACCAAGAGACTAGTTGAACCATGCCTACCGTTCATCACGACGATCTGCGCGCCTTCGCATCCGCCTGCTATCAGGCGATGAAGGTTCCCCGCGATGCGGCAGACCTCGTCGCAGACACTCTGGTTCAGGCCGACCTCTGGGGCCATCAATCCCACGGAGTCATGCGACTTTTCTGGTACGCCGCGCGCCTCGACAGCGGCGCCATGATTCCGGACGCCAAGCCCGAGCCGTCGGCCGGCCTTGGGGCTATCGCCACTATGGACGGTCAGCGCGGGATGGGCCAGGTCGCCGCCAAGGCGGCTATGAACCATGCCATTGAACTCGCAAGAACCCATGGGATCGGGGCGGTTTCTGTCAGAAATTCAGGTCATTTCGGCACAGCGATGTATTTCACTCGCATGGCAGCGGAATGCGGATGCGTCGGGTTTATCTCGACGAATGCAAGCCCGGCCATGGCTCCATGGGGAGCGGTGGAAAAACGTGTAGGCAACAACCCATGGTCTTGGGCCGCTCCTGCCGGATCGCACCCGACAATGATGCTGGACATCGCAAATACCGCGGTGGCCAGAGGCAAGCTTTACCTCGCACAACAACGGGGCGAACCCATTCCAGACACTTGGGCAATCGACGCAGCGGGCAACGCCACAATCGACCCGGCAGCGGGGATAGAAGGCACGATCTTACCGATGGGAGGCCACAAAGGATACGCCATCTCGGTCGCCATGGACATGTTGTCCGGCGTCCTGAGCGGGAGCCATTTCGGACGTTATGTCACCGGTCCCTATGTCGCCGAAGGCGCCAGTGGTGTCGGACACCTCGTCCTTGCCATCAACATCGCCGCATGTCGTCCACTTCCCGAGTTCGAGGCAGACATGGAAAGGATGATTGCGGACCTCAAGGAAACGCCGAGGCACTCCGATGTGCCGGAAATCTTCTACCCTGGAGAACGTGAGGCCAAGTCGGATCTCCGGCTTCGGAAGGTCGGAATTGACCTTCCTGACGACACCGCGTCTGAGCTTTGCGAGAAGGCGAAGAAACTCGGCGTCACCGCTCCATTCTCGAGTTGAAGCGCCGCAATCCAACGAGAATGGATATTTGTCGACAGGAGACGTAGCTCTTGCGGGCAACGCGTTTTTTTAGTCTTTGAACCCCTTGACCAACACCAGATTTGTCCTGGCCGTGCGATGTCGAACTTTCATAAGTTCGACATATTCGGGATCGGTGTACCAATCCTCAGCGTCTTCAGCAGAAGGAAACTCCAACAAAACCGTTCGCGAGGAAGCCCAAGAGCCTTCGAGAACTTTGGTATCTTGCATTGATGTGGCCAGAAGTTTCCCACCATGACGCTCAAAACTTGGCATGAAGCCATTGAGATACTTCTGGTAGTCATCCCAGTCGAGTACCTCCAGTTGTCCGACTACATAGGCTGGCATGCTCCCTCCGCTTCTGGTTCCTGTCGTCACCTTTCGAAAAGAATAGATATTCGACGGATGGGCAACCGATGTTCGCTTTGGGCTTATTCTGTTGAAAAACTCGAATGCCCGTCCAACGACACCTCAAAACCAGAGCGCTGCTCTCAGTCGCGGCCGAAATGTGCGCTATTTTCAGCCCATTGCGGTATGGGAAGAACGTTGTTTCCCGATTTATCCGAGCTCTGCCCCAGCTTGGAGTTTTTCAACAAAATAGGCTCGAAGCAGCCATTCGCTGCACCCACCACAAAGGTCTGCTGTGCGGAGAGGCTGTGTAAAAAAACTATCGAGAGCTTTTACAAATGGCAAAAATTGCCAGATTTGGGCGCGCTCTGGTCGAGCGGAACCATCAAATTCGCAACTCCCGAAAACGAGCGGCGCGAAATCATGAAGAATCCCGAGTTTTTACACAGCCTCCGGACGAAGCTGCCATCTATATTGTGTATTTCGAAGGCCGCTTCTTCTGTTTCCTAACGACGCTGAAGTGCTGCCGAAAGAGGGCTTAAAAAATCATGAATTCGTTTGATCTTGTCGAAAATATCAGGACCCGCCGTAGCTGGGTCGTTCAAAAAGGAACCTCCACTCGCCCAAACCGCGCTTACTAGTATTTGTTCATCAATCGCCAGAACAGGCATCGTGCATTGCAAAGCGTCACAGTAGACAACCAAAGCAATATTGCCGGGATAAGGGGATTCCAATTGGCAACTCATCTCCAGTGACTCCTTAAAACTGGCACAAAAGAAGTTCGCTCCACGCGTGAACTCTGTGTCGGATGGCTTCAGCCCCGCACGATGAACGCGGGCGTTCTTTTCAGCCGCCGCTTCGGTATCATCCACGACAGCGACACGCAGTTCTGTCAGGTCTATGTTCGTTTTCTCAGGACTGTAGTGAATACTCGTGACAACAGGGATAGGATTGCCCCGACCATCCACAGAGACCTCTCGAACACCCAGGCATTCCGTGCGATCTCTTAACAAAAGAGGTTGGCCGCTTAAGCTTTCGGCGCGAAAAATAGGCCCTCCGCGGTAGATCACCCCGTCGCGGCCTTCTAGCCCGAAATCAACAAAGCGAAAAAAGTCAGGACAGATTTGTGCGCTTGCTTGGCTCGCACAAAAGATGAGCAAAAATGATGCTATGGCTCTAAGCATTTCCCCCCTCCACTTTTCGACCCGATTAGACTGGGTTCGCCTGCCAGTCGCCATCCGAAAGCTTTCAGCTTCACCTGAAAGTGATGGTGTCTGTCGCTTTCCTTTTAAGCCGCTGAGACAAAAGTAGACGGTCATGCAAAGCGCGCCATTCCATACTTTGAGCTCTTAGCTGCCGTTCGCCAGTAATGACGTTCTATTATTAGGAACAAATATCGGATTGATTTAGGCTAACCGCAACTAGGAGAGCCCAACCAATGCATCCATTTGTGACCCAAGAGCATGTAGATACCTTTCAACGCGAAGGCGTCGTTTTAATCAAAGGACTGTTCCAGGATTACGTCGACATGATCCGAGCTGGGATCGAGCGGAACATGGTAGAGCCTGGCCCTTACGCGGCCGAGAACCTGATGGAGGGTGAAGGCGGGCGGTTTTTTGATGATTACTGTAACTGGACCCGTATTTCTGAATTCGAGAATGTCATCCGCAATTCACCAGCAGCCGAAGTCGCAGCCGATCTGATGAAGTCAAACAGAGTGCAGGTTTTTCACGACCATGTTCTTGTCAAAGAACCGGGTACATCCAAACAGACGCCCTGGCATCAAGACAGTCCCTACTACTTTGTTGATGGGGTCCAGACCGTGAGTTTTTGGTCTCCTATGGATGTTGTCACCGATGCCAGCCTCCGATGTGTGGCGGGCAGCCATTCTTGGAAAAAGGCGGTGCTGCCAACAAGGTGGCTGACCGAAACAAGCTTTTTTCCCAACGATGATGACTACATGCCAGTGCCGGACCCAGATCTAGAAGGCATGGACATCAGGGAATGGGAGATGGCGCCTGGCGACGCTGTTGCGTTCAATTACGGAACCCTGCATGGCGCACGCGGAAATATCTCGGATCAGCGCCGCCGCGCATTCTCGCTGCGCCTCGTCGGTGATGATGCTCGTTATGTTGAACGTCCAGGCCCAACTTCGCCCCCCTTTCCCGGTCACGAGATGATGCCGGGTCAGATCCTAAGAGAAGACTGGTTTCCGGTCATCTACCAACGCTGAAATCGGCAGAAACTGTATCTGAAGCTGACCACTCGGAAACTGAATTGGTTTGCGAGCCTGGTATTGCTTCTTTCCGACGAAGACAGGTCGGAAACGGATAAGTTACTGGTCGCGCCGTCTTGTCTGTTGGTAGGCAAAATAAACAAAGAAAGGGGTCCTGTGTTCGTCAAATGAGCGCACAAGGGTGAGGGGAGGAGCCTGTTTACCAGGGCTTTTGGGGACATTTCTTGTATCAAGGTGCAATGTACAGAACTCAAATGCCATTCGTGCTTTGCAAGACTGCAACTGAACTCCGGAGGCTTGATTGATGCCACAAACACACCCCGATGCAACCAAGAATTGGGTTCTTCAAAGTGCGCTTGAGTTCGCGCTTGAACGTGAGCCTGACGCAATACCGCAGCAAACTTTGAACGCGAGTGCGATGATGCTTCTTGATACGCTTGGTGTGTGCATTGCAGCCCAACCAATGGAAGCGGGAACGATTGCACGCACTGCGGCGCTTCGGCTTTACGGGACCTCGCAGCCGGACGATCAAGCCCCGATGATGTTTGATGGGCGGATTGCGTCCCGAGCCGGGGCGGCCTTTGCCACCGCAACGCAGATCGACAATCTAGATGCGCATGACGGGTACAATCCGACCAAGGGACATATTGGTGTCGCAGCGGTGCCGACGCTGGTTGCGATGGCTCATGGGCAGGATGATCTGTCTGGTCGCGATGCCCTTGCGGCGTTGGTTGTGGGCTATGAAATCGCGGGGCGTGCAGGCATTGCGCTGCATGAAGGCGTGTCGGATTATCACACATCTGGCGCTTGGAATGGCCTTGGTGTTGCTGCGATTGCTGCGCGCCTGAATGGGATGAGCGCGGATCAGTTGCGCCACGCATGGGGTATCGCCGAATATCATGGGCCGCGCAGTCAGATGATGCGCGAGATCGCCAATCCGACCATGCTGCATGACGGGTCGGGCATGGGAACTTTGGTTGGTATTTCAGCGGCGGTAATGGCGCAGATGGGCTTTACCGGCGCGCCAGCTTTGACAGTTGAATCGGACGAATGCTCACGCCATTGGGCAGATCTAGGCCAGTTTTGGCAAATGGAGCATCAATATGTGAAGCCTTATCCGATTTGCCGCTGGGCCCATGCCGCCATCGATGCGGTGCGCGAATTGAGGATCGAAAAAGGGTTTGCGCCTGATCAGATTACAGCAATTGAGGTGCATAGTTTTCACAACGCTGCCCGGCTTTTCCCAACTGTGCCTGATACGACATCGCAAGCGCAGTATTCCATGGCGTTTGCCGTGGCTATTATGGCGGCTTATGGCGAGATCACGCTTGATCATATATCTGGTACGGGTCTTAGGGATACGTTGGTCTCAGGCCTCGTGAACAAGACACGCACTGTCGAAACAGAGCAGCATGAGGCGCGTTTTCCCGGCGGGCGTTGGGCGGATGTTGTGGTGACTTTGACAGATGGGACACGGCTAGAGAGCGGCGATACCCATGCCCGCGGCGGGCCTGAGCGACCGATGAGACTTGATGAGGTTTGCACCAAGTTTATGGCATTGGCCACGCCTGTCATCGGCGATTTGCGTGCAGAGCTGATCCGAGACGCGGCACTATCTTTGACCGAAGTAGATGTGCCCTTCACCGCATTGACACAACATTTGATCGAGGCGCCGTGATGGGCGTCGGGTTTGCCGGAGCCTGAATTGTCTTAGTTGCGCGGCCATTTCTGATCTTTCCAGAGCCGCTTAGAAGTTTGCCTCGGCTTCGGCTGGCGGGATGTTTTCGATGGGTTCTCGCCGAGGCGGATCAAACCAATATCCATGGTACTTTGGGAACCGAACCATCGTTGAGACAGATCAATAGCCCATCCGAAAATGCTCCTATACTTATTCCAAACGAGAAGTGAGCGGCAGGAATGATGACGGCCTCAGATGACCCATGGCTGCGTGCTGATGCAGAGTTCCCCTCTGGTGGAACGCTGGAGGAACAAATCCAGTATCTTATCGGGTATGCGACGCTCGCTCCGTCGGCGCACAATACGCAGCCTTGGTTGTTCGGTACCGGGCCGAATTGGGTCGATGTTCTCGCCAATCGGGCGCGGGCGCTGCCGGTTGTTGATCCTCATGACAGAGAACTGACGATCAGTTGCGGAGCAGCCATTGGGATCTTTGAGGTAGCTGCGCGGCGTTTCTCCTTGCAGGCTACGATCGCATTGCTGCCCGACCCCGAGTACATTGACCATTTTGCACAGATCACAGTTGCCGCGAGCAAGCCTCCGGATGAAGGCGAAGTTGTCTTGTTCGATGCAATTAAGAACAGGCGTACTGATCGGAGCGCTTATTTTATGGAGGGGTTTCCCGACGATCTGGCACCAGCATGCTGCGCTGCCGTCGAAACCGCTGGAGCCAGCCTTCGGTTTTTTGAGGATAGTCCCGCAATCAAAACGATTGCTGGATTGGTCGCTGAAGCCGATCGCCTTCAGTTTGAGGATCCAAACTTTCGCCGAGAACTTGCATCCTGGGTACATTCAACGCGACTCAAAAGTCGCGATGGCATGTCTGGCGCAGGGTTCGGCATGCCGGATATCCTCACTCCCGCCGCCCGTTTTGTGATCCGTACTTTTGACCTTGGCAACAACGTCGCTGCCGCTGACGAAAAGAAGATACTGGCGGGCTCACCGGCTCTGGCGCTGCTTACGAGCAAGTCCGACGGCGTCGTGGATTGGCTCAACACAGGCCGCGCCCTCGCGAAGATGCTGCTTTTATTGACCTCCAGAGGGTATACCGCTTCTTATCTGAACCAGCCCATTGAAGTTGGTGCGCTGCGTCCTGCGCTACGTGAAGCAGCGGGGGTGACCGCGCTGCCTCAAATCCTCTTGCGCATTGGGCGTTCAGAAAAAATGCCAGCGCCATCCCTGCGCAGAGTGCTTTCTGAAGTTATGATTACGACCTGAGCGATCTGCTCAGGCGACGCGGTCGCTACGCGGCCATGTTGCACAAGGCGTCCTGATCAAGCACGATCACCGATTTTGAGCTTTCCAAGACAATCATCTTTGAGTTGCGGAACTTTGTGATGGTCCGGCTCACCGTCTCGACAGTCAGCCCCAGAAAGTCTGCGATATCCGCCCGGGTCATCGGAAATTCAAAATGAGTGTATGTCCCCACAGGCTTGCCAGTCCGCTCCATAAGGAGTGCCAGAAACGATGCTGTTTTTTCGCTGGCTGATTTCCGGCCAAGCATCATGAAATGATCCTGCATGGCACCAATCTCTTTGAGCGCGGCCATCACCAATCGCTGATGCAGCTCGGGATTGTGCTCTCCACTTTCGAGATCTCTAATGTTGTGTGCAACGACTTCGGTGGATGAAATTGCATCGCATTCGGTATGATACAGGCCATCTTGGGGAAAGCCTATAATATCGCCGGGGTATCCGAATGCGATAACCTGCCGCCGACCGTCTTCAAGAACCTTGGCCACCCGAACGACCCCGCTGGTAACTTCATAGATGTGTCGAGCAGCATCGCCTTCGCGGAATAGGGTTTGCGCCGCTTTCAGCTTGCGCGTCTGAAAAGTTTTCGAGCGGTTGCCGCGAATAAAAGCGGATGAAATTGGCGTTGTCGGATTTTCGAAGTCGGTTGCCCTAGAAATGTGCATTGGTCGTCTCCCAGTTCTATTGGGAGATCCATGCCCCACAATTGTAAGTCGGAGTGCGGACGCTATGTAAAGATTTGTAATTCTATGCTATTTCGATGAACAATAGTATTGTTAGGCGTTAAGGCGTCACCCTACGTACGTCCATCTCAGCAAGGGACACACCTATGAGTTCAGACAAAATCCTTATCGTGGATGATGAGTCCAAGATGAGGTTGCTCCTGCGGAGATGTCTGGAAGGTGACGGTTTCGATGTCATTGAAGCAGAAGACGAGGCCGGAACTCTTAATGCAATCCATTCTCACAATGTGCAGCTTGTGACACTTGATCTTCAATTGGGGAGAGAGAACGGACTGGAAATCGCGAAGCGTATCCGTCAGCACTCAGACGTCCCTATCATCGTGGTGTCAGGTCGCGATGATGTTGTTGATCGGGTTGTTGGTCTTGAACTTGGGGCAGACGACTACATCACCAAACCATTTCATGTCCGTGAAGTTTTGGCTCGTGTGCGCGCCGTCTTGAGACGCACGGGTACCACAAAAAATCCGCAGTTGACCGTGCCCGAACCCTCGGAAATCCAGCCTGAGGCAGAAGAAGCTGTAACCTTCGATGGGATGACTGCCTATCTGGATCGCTTCGAACTTTTGGATCGTACCGGCGCGCGGGTTGAGATGACCAGCGGGGACTTTCAATTGCTGGCAATTTTTCTGCGTAATCCAAAGAGGATGCTGTCCCGCGATAGGATCATGGATTTGCTGCATGGCATCGAATGGACACCGCTGGACCGCGCGATTGACAATCAGGTAGCCCGGTTGCGCAGGAAAATCGAACTGGACCCGACCTCGCCGCTGCTGATCAAAACGGTGCGTGGGATTGGCTACATGCTTGCAACAGATGTAAAGCGCATCAACAGCTGACTGCCGCTCAACAGCATCATCAATTACCTCAGCCAATACGCCTGTGACTACCTAGCCTTGGCCTATCACCCATAAATCTCGAAACTGGGTCATTCAGGAGGAACAGGCCAGGACCCCAAAAGCACCGGCAACCTGTCAACGAAGGCGTTGCATTTGGTAAATGTCTACTTAATGTTACGCTAGATTTTGCAGCTATAAAGCGACCCAATTGCCCCAGATTGAGAGGCGCTAGATGTCATCTTCACTGGATATCAAATTTGGCAGTGATCAAAACCGAGGCATCTGTGATCTCGTGCAGGGTTTCATTGGCCTACTTTCGCCTGAGGGTACCTTGCTGGACGCCAATCGAAGCTCGTTGGATGCCCGGTCTACTTCGGCTCAGATCGCGATGCTCTGCTGATCTCACCCGACGTCCTGACTGCCTCCAACAAACTCGGTGACAAAGGGATCACGGACTTCCTGCTTGGGCACCCCGACCGTGAAATGGAATTGATGGGCGATATGGGGTCGCTGATCGAGCACACCAAGGACTTCATTGCCCGTGCCCTTGGTGAGGGACTGCCCAAGATGGACGAGATCGCCCGGCGTCTTGGGATGAGTGTGCGATCTCTGCACAGGCGCCCTGCAAAGGACGCAATGACCTTCCAAAACCTGACCTAAACCACGCGCCGTGAACTTGCCGAAGGCCTGCTGAGAGATGAACGTTCCTCTCTTGCCAAGATAGCCTTTCTGACAGGTTTGCTCAGAGCAAAGCTCGTTCAACCGCCCCTTCAAACGCTGGGTCGGGCACACGCCGGCAACCTATCGCAAAGAGAAGTTGAAGACCTAAGACGGCTATTTTTGGCAGCGGCGGTCAATTCCTTGGCCGCAGCAGCCAATACTGTTGGCGCCGCAGTTTCCTATCCCTTGGCCATCGTAACCAAATCAAGGGAATTCAAAATGAATAGCTTAATCACCGTTTCCGCGATTGCGGTCGCGGCCATCACTGGCTTTGCGCCGGCATCCATGGCCAGACCTGACCACAATCCTGCAAACACGATTTCACTCGAGGTCGATCATCCCGACAGCTTCCGGCACTTTGCCTGCGAACTGCCCGAAATGCGCGCGCGTGCGGCCGGTATTAATCCCAATTTCGGCCTGCATGTCAGCGAGATCGAGCCAGGCCTCTTCTTCGTCACTGACCTTGTCTACCAGTCTGCCTTTATCGTGACCGACGACGGCGTGGTTGTCCTCGACGCCCCGCCAAGCTTTGGGCAAAACCTGCGGGCGGTGATCGAAATGACGGCGCCCGATATGTCGATCACGCATCTTATCATGAGCCATGGCCACCGCGACCATAACGGCGGCGGCTACAACTTTGGCGACATCGATGGGTTTGAAGTCGTGACAGCCGCCAAAGTGGCGAAGACGCTGAAAGACTTCCCGCTTGAGGGTATCTTGGCCCCTACACAAGTCTTCGATGCGGCACTGGATATGACAATCGACGGGGTCAAGATCGAGCTTAAAGCCGCAAAATTCCACGCCGAAGACACCGACGTTACAATCTTCCTGCCTAAGGAAAAATTTCTGATGGCAATCGACACGATCACGCCCGGCGAAGCGCCGTTCATGAACTTTGGGACGACCTCCGATATAAACGCCTACTTCGGAATCTTCGAAATCTTACTGGCCTATGATTTTGACCACTTTCTTTCCGGCCATGTGTCGGTCCTTGGAAACCGACAGGACGTGATCATCACGCGCGACTATGTCTTCGATGTCCGCGTACAGTCTTTGGGCTGATGCCAACCTTCAATGATCGCCTCATGGAAGGCCTGACAGCAGTCGAATTCCAGAATGCCAATCTTGCCTACCGCTACGCGATAGAGGGCATCCGAGATGACTGTGCAGGACAGGTCATCGGCCGGTGGAAAAGCCAGCTTTCTGTCGTCGATCTTTGGGCGGACAGCCACTGCGAGACGACGCTCCTCTACGCAATCATGCATTGAAATTACTGGGGCGCGCTTCAGCGCTCCACCTCTCCCACACACATTTACGAAAGGACGGTCCCATGTCTGTCTGGTTTTTCCTTCTCGCCCAATTTACCCTTCTTGCCTATGCGCTGGTCGGTGGTGTCTTTCTCGCTTTTTCGGACTTCATAATGCGGTCTCTTACCCACACAGATGGCATAGGTGGCATCGAAGCCATGCAAGTCATCAACCGTGAAGTCTTCCGCTGGATATTTATGTCTCTGTTTCTGGGCCTCGCGCTGGTCTCAATTCTGGTGTTTGGCTGCAGCATGGTCCATCTGAGCGGGCCGGGGGCATCCTTGATCGCTCCTGCCGACGTGATTTATTTCATCGGCTGTTTTGGAGTGATGATCGCATTCAATGTGCCGACGAACCAAGCGCTCGCGGGCATGGACCTGTCCGACGACGTAACCCGCGACTACTGGCATCGCGTCTATGTCCCTCGCTGGACGCTCTGGAACACCGTCCGCACGATGGCTTGTGCGGTCTCATCCACGCTGCTTATGGTTGGTTTGCTTTGGATGGCACAGACCCACTCCGCGTGACACGCCCAGAGTGTCGGATACTCCCGTTAAACTGGATTGCCCCCAATGATCTACACAAGAGGGTGCCTTCTCTTACATCGTATGGTTCTTCATGTTCTCATGATATTTGGCAGCTTCCTTGTCTGTCCATACACGAGACTTACGGTTCCAGTGCTTACCTTCATCATCGATATAATTGATCTTAGCTGCACGTTGCCCAGTACCCGTTGACTTGACCTTGGTACCCCCGCCAAAGATATCCGCCACAGTAAAGCCTGCTTCCGTGATAAGATCTACACAGGCCTTCCTTACTGCTAAAATCTCATCTTTGCGCTTCGCAGATTCTATAGTGTCTATCTTCTCACGCAGCTCTTTTAGTTCGACTGTCGTCATATTGTAGATATCTACCATGGTGCTATATCCTCTCCTTACTCTGGGTTCGATTGCTTCCAGTCGATGTAATTCTGGGTGTACTCAGACTTCTCTTCATCTGTCCAGTTACCATCAGCCCGAACGAAGTTCTTACCAAAATAATCACGATATTTCATCTTCTCCTTTGCTCTCAAACGAGTCGCTTTTCCATTAGATTTGGCGCCACCAAAAACCTGCGCCACTGTGTAGCCAGCCTTCTCAATCAAGTCAGTTGCTGCCTTCTTAACATTGGAAATCTCCTCTTGCAGCTTAGCGTTCTCCAGCCTGTTGAGTGTGTCTCGCAGTGCCTTTATCTCCGCAACGGTCATGTCTTCTGGGTTCTTCATGGTTTGCACTCCTGTGTTCTAAATGGTTTTCCTTACACCGAATAAGCCTGACTATATTGATCAACTATTCTATCTTAACGACTTTGAACTAGCATTGTATCAGGCTTAGAGTGCAAGTGTAATAATAGTGATCAAGCTGGCGGTGCCACTGCGGCGCTTGAGCCGTTCCATCTTGACGAACTGAAGCACCACTTTCATGCTCGACCGCGTCTCTTCCTGGGGCATTCCCCGGCTACCAAACGCTGCGCAAGCATCTCCCCATGTCTGGTGACCGCACTAATGCTCCTCATACTAAGAGTTGTTAATCTGACAGGCTGGCCTTGCGGCGGACTTAGATATCCCCCAAAAATCCGCTTTTAAAACGCACTATAGCAGCTGGATTGCTCTTTTCGAGTCGGGCTGAATTATCCAAGATTTTGATATGTGATTGGCTTGATTGGCTTCGGCAGCGGCCCGTCAATCGAGGAGCGATGCAAATAGATCAGCCATGGTAAAAAGGGTCAGTACAACGGTCGCTGAAACGAAGATCCCCACGCCGATAAATAGCCCATCGCGCTGCATAAGCCCCCACGATAGGCACACAAGTGCGATGGCAGGCAGAGCGTTTATAAACGGGATTGGCAGGAGCAACAGTAGCGACATCAGCAGGCATAAGAGTCCGATGAGTCGTTCACGGCGTGCCAGCACCGACAGCCTGTGTTGGCTCATCTGTTCGACCCAGCGAAGCGGCCCGATCAGATAACGTGACATCACCGCGATCATCCGGTGCGGTATTGTGATACTGCGGGCGCGAGCTGGCAACACTCCTCGTTCGCCGTAAAGTGCCAAATGCGCGGAAGCGGCAATCAGAGGCACGCCCAATATCGCCCCGAAGCTGGGTATGGGCAGGGGAATGCATTCAGGCAGCGCCATCAATAGGATCGCAGCCCCATGCATCCGTGCGCCCGCATCGTCGATTGTGTCACCCAGCGTAACAGACTCGCCCAAGCGGCTTTTCCTGTCCAACTCCTGGATGAGCGCTGCGAACCCCGTTTCGCGTGCGTCGAATGCTGAATCAGTTTCCAAATCTGCGGTCTCTTATTAGGTGAGTATTCGGGATCAGGAAAGTGATTAACCGACTGAACCGCTCTCCGTTTGCCTCAGGCTTCTTTGTCCTAATTACGCGGGCATCTCTGATCTTTCCAGAGCGGCATAGAAGTTTTGTAATGCAAGAAATCCTCGAATGGGTGCACTGCGACGTCCAAGATGGCAAAATGCTTCTCCTGCTCGAGGCTTTGGGAAAGCGCCAGCCCGTTAAATTCATTGGTGAATTTGAGTGCGCTACTTACGACTTTCAAGAAGGTCCCGACCGCGACGGCGACCTGCGCAAGACTATCAGGTTTCACCTTCTGCCGATTGGCAGTGGAGCAGTAACGGCATTCAACGAAGAAGACGAAATCGATTTGCCGATATCGCGGGGAGTTACGTTGTCGGAGCTACGTCAGCAGGCTTTCAACGCCGTTTTGCCAGAGGATGCAGATAACTGGAAAGAAGCCAAGGTACGTCGTCGCCTAGGGAGCGTAGCTATACGGCGATACATGCTTGCGAGGGCAAATGGCTTTTGCGAACAAACCGGCGATCCAGCATCGTTCTTAACAACGCCAGGACTTCCCAATTTGGAGGTATAGCCCATCAATCGTCGCGCCGATGGCGGACTAGAGGGCCCTAGGAACTGCGCAGCAATGACGCCCACGGCTCATCGGGAAATCCATCATCGGCAGGTTGGCGAGCGTCTGAACAAGGAGTTGCTGAAAATAGTCCATGAGAAAGAGCGACAAATTGGTTCCCTTGGCACCCTATGGTCTTTGGAAGAGTCTTGTTGGATGGGTATATAGATCGTGATGCTGCAAGAACACGCAAAACTCTAAGTGCCGATTTCTGGGGACGGCCGCTTTCAGCGGGGTGCCCCCAAGTACTGTCCGCAAATCGGCCCTAGCTGAATGCACCCCGTCAACACCCGCAATCCCTCGCTGCCGCCCCTCAGAGAGGCCGGCCGAGCCGCTTTGCCAACTCACGGCTCAACCTCAGCTAAAAGCGTTGTTGGTCGACGTGCCGGCGGTCTGTGCGCACCTCACTCCTGAGCGGCCGTCGGGTCGTACTGTGACTTCGAGACAGTGCCAACCAATCCACATCGATACCGTTGGCATGAAATACAGGGCGCAATTTGGAGGTGCGGCGTAAGGCCCCCAAGGCTCCACAAAGATACCTTTATTTTTGTGCGCGAGCGTCGCAAAAGCGCCGCCCCTATGGGCGACACTGATGCTTGTAGTAACGAGTGATTTGAGTGCTGGGGGTCGTCCGTCGAGGGCGGCC
>Ga0075467_10002563_pt1 | contig 14333 bp, 19 predicted proteins | sample DEB08_DNA_9_FD_75067 | JGI IMG/M metagenome (GOLD analysis project Ga0075467, IMG submission 75067) | Aqueous microbial communities from the Delaware River and Bay under freshwater to marine salinity gradient to study organic matter... | ecosystem: Environmental > Aquatic > Marine > Coastal ...
ATTGTCTTTGTTGATAACGATACGTTTGGCTGTACCTAAATCTTCTAGGGTCACTTTTTCAATGTCTAGACCGATTTCTTCAGAAATCACAGTACCACCAGTAAGCGTAGCGATGTGTTGTAGCATAGCTTTACGACGGTCACCAAAACCAGGCGCTTAAACGGCAGCTACTTTAACAATACCGCGCATGTTGTTTACAACAAGTGTGGCTAGTGCTTCACCTTCAACATCTTCAGCAATGATTAACAAAGGCTTTGAGGCTTTTGCTACCGCTTCAAGAGTAGGCAATAATTCACGGATGTTAGAGATTTTTTTGTCAACCAATAGAATATAAGGACTCTCTAATTCAACAGTGCCGTTTTCTTGATTGTTCATGAAATAAGGAGACAGATAACCACGGTCGAACTGCATACCTTCAACTACATCTAATTCGTTTTGAAGGGCTTGACCTTCTTCAACTGTAATTACGCCTTCTTTGCCAACTTTATCCATTGCTTCAGCGATGAGGTCGCCTACTTCAACGTCAGAGTTAGCAGAGATAGTACCTACTTGAGCAATCGCTTTGCTGTCTGCACAAGGTACAGAAAGGCCTTTTAACGCTTCAACTGCAGCAATCACTGCTTTGTCGATACCACGCTTAAGATCCATTGGGTTCATGCCTGCGGCAACTGATTTCAAACCTTCAGTTACAATGGCTTGAGCTAATACTGTTGCTGTAGTCGTTCCGTCACCGGCTTCGTCATTGGCTTTTGACGCGACTTCTTTAACCATCTGCGCGCCCATATTTTCGAATTTATCTTCTAATTCGATTTCTTTAGCGACAGATACACCATCTTTAGTGATGGTAGGTGCACCAAACGATTTGTCTAATACTACGTGACGACCTTTAGGTCCTAAGGTAACTTTTACTGCGTTAGCTAGGACGTTTACGCCTGCCAACATTTTTGCGCGAGCGTCATCAGAAAAACGAACTTCTTTAGCTGCCATGATAATTATTCCTCTAAAATTCTGTTATTGGATTGGGTTTATTCGACTACTGCTAAGATGTCGCTTTCGCTAAGGATAAGCACTTCTTCGCCGTCTAACTTTTCAGTTTTAACCCCATAGCCATCGTTAAAAATCACGATGTCACCGATTTTAACATCGACTGCTTTCACATCACCGTTGTCTAACACACGGCCATTACCTACAGCGATAACTTCGCCGCGAGTCGATTTTTCTGCTGCAGAGCCTGTTAGCACAATGCCACCTGCAGATTTACTTTCTTGTTCGTGACGCTTAACGATAACGCGATCGTTTAAAGGACGAATTGCCATTTTCAAATCTCCTGAAAATTCCAATGTTAATAATGCTATGTGCCTTTACATAAAGGCGGTGATTAAGCAGAAGACGCATCATCTGCTTAGAATTCTTATTAATAGAACAACGTTCTGCGTCCAGAGATGGGGTTAACAGGAATGATCTCAAGGCTTTTTATATAAAAAAATTAAAATAAATACGTTGTTTCACTGCATACGTTTGACATAGGTTCAGTGAATAACTTTCTATATTACTTTGGATGATGGATCTTTTGCTGGCATCACAGAGTGAATAGTCGATTATCTATAGTCGTTGCTTAGTGGAGGATTAATTTTGGTTGCAAAAAATGGTCAATTTTACTGTGTAAAATATTTGGTATTATTGTTGTTCGTTTTAGCGAGCATCCAAGTCATAGCTCAGCAGGAGGTAGCCCTAGAAGATGATATGCAACCTGTGTGGGAAGCGGGAGTATTTGCTGCGGTTTTTAGTTCGCCTGAATACCCTGGCGCAGGCCAAATTCAGAGTAATGTTATCCCCGCCCCCTATTTCATTTACCGTGGTGAAACCATACGTATAGGTGATGGCTCAATTGCCCGGGCAGTGGCAATAGATAAAAGTTGGTATGAACTCGACTTATCGTTGGCAGGTTCTTTTAACGCTAATTCAGAGGGTAACGAGGCGAGGGTAGGCATGCCTGATCTAGACTTTATTTTTGAGCTGGGACCGCAGCTTAAATTAAGGTTATCAAAATTTGAATTTGAACAGCATGGCAAAGCAGAGCTGCTCTTAAACTTACAAGCTCGTGCTGTATTTTCAACTGATTTTTCGAGCATCCATAAACGAGGTTATGTGTTTCAACCGGTATTAAGTTATCGCCAGCGAGGATGGCTAAGTGAAAAGACCACCTTATCTGTTAGCTTGTCACCCACCTGGGCAACTGAAAAATTGCATGATTATTTTTATCAAGTTGATAGCGACTTCGTTACCGAACAGCGTTCAGCTTATGATGCTGATAGTGGTTATTTAGGCACAGATTTATCTGTTGGTCTGTCATTTAATGCCACGAAAGATATTCGAATATTCACTTTTGCCAGTGCTTCTTTGCATTCGGGTTCACCAAATGTGGACAGCCCACTTTTTAGAGACAAAAGCACATACTCATATGGCTTGGGTATGGTCTGGCGATTATTGGAGAGTGAAAAGAAAGTGTCTGGCAGATAATGGTAAATGTTGTGTCTATATTTAAACTACGTTCCTTAAAGGTTGCCAAACACTTTTAATAGTTACAACTTTGCTATGAATAAAAATATCTGTGAATGAAATTAATTCATCTCACCTTATCTTAACCTACCTAGACCATGGTATGGCGTTCTATTTTAACGTTCAGATATTAAGTAGAAAAATGCGTTTTTGATATACTCAACATCTGAAATTTGCATAGTATTAACGGCCAGAGGTTCGACATTTAGTTTATTGCATAACTTGCTTGTTGCTTCGCCATTAGACAATTAAATGCACAGGCTGGCGGTGACTAGTTTTCTGAGAGGGTGGTGCTTGCCAAATGTCAACTCGCAGGGATTCAAGCCAAAAATCCCTTAGCGACATAAATTTCACGGAAATCACCCTGTTCATACTAAATCCCTAAAAACAGTCTATTTATGGCTGCAGAGCCAAATAAAACTTGTGGTTAACGTCCGGTTTATATACAATTCGCGCCGCTTAAAACAGTCACTACTTTTAGTTCCCTGTCTCTATATAGCTTGACTGTGCTATCGAGGCTACAACCGTGAGGAGCAACATACATGCGTCATTATGAAATCGTATTTATGGTTCACCCTGACCAGAGTGAACAAGTTCCAGGTATGATCGAGCGTTATACTGGAATTCTTACCCAAGATGGCGGCACTATCCACCGCTTGGAAGATTGGGGCCGTCGTCAATTGGCTTACCCAATCAATAAACTTCATAAAGCACACTATGTTTTAGTAAACGTTGAAGCTACTGCTGAAGCTGTTGAAGAGCTAGAAACTGCTTTCCGTTTTAATGATGTTGTTCTGCGTAATCTAGTTATGCGCACCAAAGATGCTGTTACTGAACAGTCTCCTATGGCTAAAGAAGAACGTCGTGAAAAGCGTGATGAAAAACCTTTTGAAAAGTCTGCTGAGAAACCTGCTGCTGCCGTTGAAGAAACAGCCGCTCCAGCTCCTGCAGAAGAAGGGGATAAATAATGGCTCGTTTTTTTAGACGTCGTAAGTTCTGTCGTTTTTCTGCTGCTGATGCACCTGCGATAGATTTTAAAGATATCGCTATGTTGAAAAACTACATCACTGAAAGTGGTAAAATTGTACCTAGCCGTATCACTGGAACTAGCGCGAAATATCAGCGTCAGTTGTCAACTGCAATTAAGCGTGCGCGCTTCTTAGCGTTGCTTCCATATACTGATTCTCACAAGTAATCATAGGTAGCAAAGATGGATATCATACTATTAGACAAGATCGCTAACCTAGGCGGCTTGGGTGACAAAGTCACTGTAAAATCAGGTTATGGGCGTAACTTCTTGTTTCCGCAAGGTAAAGCAGTTCCGGCTACTAAAGCTAATGTTGAAAAATTTGAAGCTCGCCGTGCTGAGTTGGAAGCAAAAATTGCTGAACAACATGCTGCAGCGCAGTCTCGTGCAGATAAAATCGCTGCGTTGGGCGAAGTGACTATCGCTTCTCCTGCTGGTGATGAAGGTAAATTGTTTGGTTCTGTCGGTACACGCGACATAGCTGCTGCAATTACTGCTGCTGGTGTTGAAGTGACTAAATCTGAAGTTAAATTACCTGTTGGTACTTTACGTGAAACTGGCGAATTCGAAATCGATTTGCAAATTCACTCAGACGTTACTGCCACTATCAAATTGGTAATAATTCAAGAAGCCTAATCGCTAATTGTTTTGAGTATCTAAAAACACCGCTAAATAGCGGTGTTTTTTTATGCCTATTGTTTGTCCTGAAAATCGTTATGTCGCTCGTTCATAAGCTTCTTTTATCCAACCTAACAACTCATCATCAACTTACGCTAATTCTATGAGCTGGACATTATGGGTATAAAAAGCGCCGAATGACCCTGATGCCTCAAGTCTTTCATCATTGGGTTTGTCATTAAACTTAAGACCTAAATCGATTCGCTTTTTAGTCGACTGCAGAATAAGCGAAAATTGTTGCTTTACATGCATGCTCACTGCCGATTTTTCAGGGGCAACTTCGATATCTAACCCAAACTTGCTCATAACCGCATGTGGTTTGTCAAATATAGGTTTGAGACTTTCCTTGCCTTTAAATTGATTAGTAATTAAGTCATCTACATAGAACAATACCGTAACAGTTTCACAGAACATCAAGGTGATGAAATTCGCAAATCCTGGGTAATAGGATGTTCTTTTTTAGAAAGAACATATATTCGCCGTGTTTGCTAAACGTCTGTTTTGATAGCAACATCTTCCATTCGTTCAGTGTTTTACCTGTTTGTCTAATGAGCTTTGTTGGATATTGACTCGCTATCTACACTAAAGGATATTTATTTTGAAGTTGTTTTTTCCATTCAGGATCAAGGCCAGTGGCATTAGTCGCCAGCTCTACTAGCCGCGCTTCAGTTTCACCATCAATAACCCTAAGCATAGTATCAACAGTGATTTTTGTATTAGGTCTTTGTTGTAAAAGGAATACATCTGTCAGTGAAATATTTCCTGCTTGTAATACACGGTAATACCAACCGTTGAGCCTATGCAGGCTAATGAACTGGTTTAAATTAGGTTGTTTGAACTTAGCATCAATTTTCCAACAAGGGATACGCGGGGAGCTAACTTGTATTATGGCGTTACCTACTTGGTAGATATCACCAATACATACATTGTGCTCGTTCATATCTGTAACAGACATATTTTCGCCTATCGTTCCTGGTTTCGCTGTTTTATGTAAAAGAGGGTAACGCTTGATAATTTTTTCGTAGCTGCTTAATGCATATTGATGTAATGCTTTTTCAGAGCCCCCATGGAAACGTTTATCAGCCTGAACATCGCCTACTATGCCCATTTCATTCACTGAAACTTGCTCTACTGATTGTTTGTAGATACCGGTTTGGCTGCGTTTTTCACCAATGAAAGATAACTTTCCTGAATATAAACCAATGATTTCCATTATTATTTTCGCTCATTTTAATTATTTTTTGGTGCTTTAAGCTTTAATGATCTTCTCTGCAACTAATCTTCTAACACGATAAGATTATTACGTTAGATTAACTATCCAAGGAAACGTTGTTCATGCTCAACATAAGTTTGCCACAAAAAGTGAGTGGAACTTAATAAAAGCTGTGTAAAGCCAAGATAAACAAACATCCAGCCTGTTGTATCAAGTATACATTGGGCAAGTGTATGGGTTATGTTATTGAATGGCAGGTGAAAAGATGTTGGCTGAGGATGCAGCGCAACAAGTGTTTATTCAGTTGTGACCAAAAATCGAGCAGTACCGTTGATATTTAAGGTTATGTTGCAAGACTGCTCAATACAGCAAGAAATAGCAAGGACTGCGCCCGCAAAGCAGGGTCGTTTATCTGTAGATAAATTAAATAAGCTCGTTAAGGGTTTCAAATAATTTGTCTTGATGGTCTGCAAATTTCATAATTTAGTCAATTATGCTGCTCTTTCCACCGAAATATGGGCCAATGCTATTAGAGCTTGTTTGTAAGGAGATTCAGGTAAAGGCGTAAGCGCTGCTATGGCTTTGTTGGCAGCATCTAAGGCTAGTTGTTTAGTATACTCTAATGCGCCGGTTTGCTGCATCGCTTGTATTATTAGCGAAAACTTATCCATGCCATCGCCGTTCTCTATGGCCTCTTTAATCATGACGCTTTGGCTTTTATTGCCATGCCACATGGCATAAAGTAATGGTAAAGTGGGTTTTCCTTCAGCTAAATCATCGCCTACATTTTTTCCTAAATCTTCACTGTCTGCAGCATAATCCAATATGTCATCTACCAACTGAAAAGCCGTACCAAGATATTTACCGTAGTCCTGCATCGCCTTTTCAATTTTATTATCTTGGTCAGTAAGGACAGCTGCTAGCAATGTCGCAGCTTCAAATAAACGAGCTGTCTTACTATAAATAACCTGCATATAGTTTTCTTCGCTGGTGTCGGGATCGTTACAGTTCATTAATTGAAGCACTTCACCTTCTGCAATGACATTGGTCGCATCAGACAAAATCTCCATCACCCGCATACGCTTTAAACTTACCATCATTTGAAACGAGCGGGTATAAAGAAAGTCACCTACTAATACGCTGGCTTGATTGCCAAACACTGCGTTTGCCGTTTCTTTTCCCCTGCGCATGGTTGATTCGTCGACTACGTCATCGTGAAGTAGTGTGGCAGTGTGAATAAACTCGATAATAGCGGCCAAGGTATGATGCTGCTCTGTTTGAATGTCCAAGGCTCTTGCGGCGAGTACAGTCAAAAGTGGTCTTAGACGCTTGCCACCACTATTGACTATATAAAAGCCTAATTGGTTAATCAACGATACTTCTGAATCGACTTGCTTTTGAATGAGCGCATTTACCGCCAGCATATCTTTATGAGCGAGTTGATTAATTGTTTCTAATTTCATACTGGCGATTATACCCATTTTAGGACGAAGTTCAGTTGTTAGCTGCTGATTAGCTGATAGATTTTACAGAAATTTTTCGGGGTATCTAGTAGCACTTTAGTCTAATTGTGTGAAAAACCTTAAGCTAGGTTAATGCGTTTGATATTTAACCAAATTAATTCAGAAATGTGCTTGATAGGTGTTATCTGTTCACGTACAATTCGCCGCCTGTTTTTGAATATAAGTGTCAAGAGACACAGTGCGGAGTTTAATTATGTACGCGGTTTTCCAAAGTGGTGGTAAACAACACCGTGTGGCTGAAGGTCAGACCCTTCGCCTAGAAAAAATCGAAGTGGCTCCAGGTGAGTCAATCGAATTTGATGACATCTTAATGGTAAGTAATGGTGACGATATTAAAATTGGTACCCCTTTTGTAAGTGGTAGCAAAGTTACAGCAGAAGTTGTAACTCACGGACGTGGCGAGAAAGTAAAAATCGTTAAGTTCCGTCGTCGTAAACATTCACGTACCACACAAGGTCATCGTCAGTGGTTCACAGAAGTGAAAATCACTGGTATCAGCGCTTAATAGGAGTATATACAAATGGCACATAAAAAAGCTGGTGGTAGTACTAACAACGGCCGTGATTCAGAAAGTAAACGCCTAGGTGTTAAGCGTTACGGTGGTGAGTCAGTTCTAGCCGGAAACATTATTGTTCGTCAACGTGGTACTAGATTCCACGCTGGTAACAATATGGGTATCGGTAAAGATCATACTTTATTCGCTTTATCAGACGGTAAAGTTCAGTTTGAAGTAAAAGGTCCTAAAAATCGTAAATTTGTGAGCATTGTTGCTTAATAAGCAATAGCGCATAGATTTTTTAAAAGCCCCGCTTTATGCGGGGCTTTTTGTTGAAGTCTTAAAAATAGTCTGCACTGCAATTTCTAGTATGAACAGACTATACTGGATTCAACTGAGTAACATTCAAGGTGTCGTTAAGTAATGAAATTTGTAGATGAAGCTGATATCCGTGTTGATGCAGGTAATGGCGGTAATGGTGTAGTCGGTTTTCGCCGCGAAAAATACGTGCCTGATGGTGGTCCTGACGGCGGTGATGGTGGTGATGGCGGTAGCATCTATTTGGTTGCAGATGAAAACTTAAACACTTTGATAGATTACCGTTTTGAACGATTTCATCGTGCTGAGCATGGTAAAAAAGGCCAAAGTGCTAATTGTACTGGTAGAGGCGGTGTTGATCTAGAAGTCAAAGTACCCGTTGGAACTCGTGCAACCGATAGCGAAACGGGTGAAGTATTAGGTGATTTGACCAAACATACCCAACGCATGAAAGTGGCCCAAGGTGGCTTTCATGGTTTAGGTAATGCTCGCTTTAAAACCAGTACTAATCGCGCGCCACGACAAAAATCTGACGGTACACCGGGTGAAGTCAGGCATCTAAGGTTAGAATTGATGTTACTTGCTGATGTTGGCTTACTTGGTATGCCCAACGCGGGGAAGTCTACTTTCATCCGCAGTGTTTCAGCAGCCAAACCAAAAGTTGCTGATTACCCTTTTACTACGTTGGTGCCAAATCTAGGTGTAGTGCGTTTAGACTCAATGCGTAGTTTCGTTATCGCTGATATTCCCGGTTTGATTGAGGGTGCAGCTGAAGGTGCAGGTCTTGGTATTCAATTCCTAAAACATTTAGAGCGCTGTCGTGTGTTATTGCATTTAGTGGACTTAATGCCAGCAGATGGTTCAAATCCTGTAGAAAATGCTAAAGCCATTGTTGCAGAACTTGAAAAATATAGCCCGAAATTGGCCGTTAAACCTCGTTGGTTAGTATTTAATAAAATTGATTTGATGCTCGAAGATGAAGCTGATGAGTTGTGTAAGCAGATTGCAGATGCACTTGAATGGCCAGGTGAGTATTTTCAAATTTCAGCATTCCAGAAAATTGGTACCCATTCATTGTGTATGAAATCTATGGACTTCATTGAGGCACTGCCAGCAGAAGTTGAATCTGAAATCAAAGATGAAGAATCAGGGTTCAAATGGGATACTTATCACAAAGATACCATCGAAGATGCTTATGACGACGACGACGACGACGACTTTGATGATGATGATGATGACTCTGGCGTAGAAGTGGTTTATACCAAAAGATAATCAATGTGCGTCATTCCTAAAATACGTATGACGCACATTGAGCTTATCGCGTTGTTTCATCTGTTACAGTGATGAATAAATTAAACTCAATTTTACTGATAGTAAGCTTTGGTCATTAGGTGATAAATACGCCTGTCCTGGACAAAGATATAGCCATAATTATTGAGTATTTTGGCTTGTTAGCAGCTGATTTGTATACATTACGAAACCAACTTGACGCTTCGCCTGTAAGATTGAAATAATGATGCTCTATAAAAAAGTAGGCAAACCACCCTTGAGGCTACACTTCTTCAAACAATTCGTAGATATCTAGTATGTGCATGTCTCAGTAGTATGTAAGAACTTTTTTTTGTGTTTTGTCACAACCAATAACGGGCACATTATTACCAATAAGTGACAATAGAGTTTCGAAGTCAGATTGTGTTCAGTAGAATTAATACCTATCTGGTCTGACCGTTGATGTCCTTTCTCATTGTAAATCAGCTTCTCTATCAGCAACAAATAACCCTCTGCAATACCCGATAATTTGACGATTGCAACGACAAAAAGTAGACCCAGAGGGTACCTGCAGTTCTCCCTGCAGGGGCTCTGTTTCATTGTCTACTTGGTAAGTGGTCGACATATACTTATTATAATTTATATTGCAAAGGGCATTATCTATCATATTAAAGGGGTGTGGTGGGTTGTAGTTAAATCTTTGAAATTGAATAACTTGCTTCAAAGTATAAACTACGACATGTGATGCCTTTGACAAAGCGAACTTTAATAAGGCTGTGCAAGATAAACTTTAGGTGTTTGATTATATCCCCACAAAATAAATTCAGTAATTACGGATTAAGTCCCAAGCCATCAAACGCATTTTTATAGTCTACTCAGGTTAGCGAATTTCATAACTTATAAAGCTAACGTTATGTTTAATACTTTACATTGCACAAATGTTTGCATTTTATATTTATCAACATTATCTAGGTTGACCATGTCAACTGTAAGTTAAGTTGTGTAATATAAAACTCTTAATTATCAATATAAATATTCAAAAAATGAAGATATCAATGATTGCTGCGATGGCCAATGACCGAGTCATTGGTGCGGATAATGCTATGCCTTGGCACTTACCTGCAGACCTAAAACATTTTAAAAAAATCACCCTCGGCAAACCTATTATTATGGGTCGCAAAACCTATGCTTCTATTGGTAAAGCTTTACCTGGGAGGCTAAACATAGTGGTCAGTTCTGATATTAATTTTAAGTTAGCAGATGCAACTGTAGTCCACGGCTGTGAACAGGCGATAGATATTGCAGCAGACTATTGTAGTAAACAGAAAATAGAGAACCCAGAAGTGATGATAATAGGCGGGGGTACCATTTATAAGCACTTCTTAGCATTTTGTCATCGACTTTACTTAACTCACATTGATTTGAACGTCGATGGTGATACCTTTTTTCCTGATTATGCTGCCAAATATGATTGGCAAGAATTAGATAATGAGGCTCATCGGGCAGAGCCACTAAATCCTTATGCCTACCGTTTTATTACTCTTGTAAAACAGGCTGCTTAGGTTTTGACATTAAGGTGAAGGTATACACGTAACCATAAATAGCAGTAATTAAAATGCTAGGTGCAACGGTTAACCATAAGTTAGGTGTTTGGTTAAGCCAGTTAACACTGATGGCTATGCTTGACTGGATTGCAATGGGCAACAGGGGCGCAAATAAACTACCAGGGATGAGATTGTTACTTAGATATTTTGCCGAATTATCCAGCACATTTTTAAAGGTTCTAAAAATAGCAATATTTTGTGAAGTCCTAGAATGCACGGTGCAGATAATTGGCACTATAAACATCAAAGATACGTAACTTTCACCGAATTTAGACACTGATTTTTCTAAAATGAAGGTAAACAATAAAGTAATTGTTGCACTTAGTGTGCCCTGAATTAATGCCGATCTAAGCACTAATTCGTGATCATCTGTAGCCATTGAATTAGCCCAATATGACCAAGCAAAATAAAAACCGAAAGAGATAACAGCTGAAATAAGTAATCTTATTGTAGAGTTCATAATATCGTTTGTGATGGCCAATTTTGTCCATTGTACTTTCTTAAATACTATCTAGCGACGGTTATCTCATTAGGAATGGAAAAATGGCGACAGTAACGCTGCAAGCTAACGCGTTTAATACAACAGATCATTTACCAGAAGTGGAAACAACAGCGCCTAACTTTACATTAGTAGAAATCGACTTGTCAGGGACTATATTAGCAGGTTGTATAGGCTCAAAACTGGTCCTGAATATATTGCCTTATGTTAATTTTAGGGGCTGTGCTAGCTCATTCCGTACCTTTAATCAAAAAACTAGCGATATGGATAATATTAAAGTGTTATGCGTGTCAGCACAGATTGTGGTGTGAGTTTTAGTGATGGCCGTCTGTCTCGTAGCGTGGTAGTGAATAACACTGAACAGGTAGTTGAGACCAATGACAAGGCAGATTATGCAGCGGCTATTGCTGTATTATGAATATTTTAAAGAAATCACTTTATCATTCAAAAAGCCTCAAATGGGGCTTTTTGAATTTTTGGGTGCCTGCATATAGTCTTATCTAATTAAGCTTATTAAATAAGGCTTCTAAGTCTAAACCTTTGTGACCCAGCATATCTCTCAAACGCCGCAAGGCTTCAACCTGAATCTGACGGACCCTTTCTCGGGTCAGGCCAATTTCTACCCCTACATCTTCAAGGGTTGATGGCTCGTAACCTAACAACCCAAAGCGCCTTGCTAACACTTCTCGCTGTTTAGGGCTTAGGTCTTCTAGCCACTTTATAATATTCAGTTTAATGTCTGAGTCTTGTATATCTTCCTCAGGGCCATGGCCTTTGTCATCTGCAATTACATCCAGCAAAACCTTGTCGTTTTCACCACCAATAGGAGTATCAACAGAGGTGATTTTTTCGTTCAAACGCAACATCTTGGTGACGTCCTGAACAGGCTTGTCTAGCGACTCAGCAATTTCTTCTGCAGTAGGTTCATGATCGAGCTTTTGGGAAAGCTCTCTAGCTGCACGCAGGTAGACATTTAATTCTTTTACTATGTGAATTGGTAATCGTATTGTTCGGGTTTGGTTCATGATCGCCCGCTCAATGGTTTGTCTAATCCACCAAGTGGCATAAGTGGAGAATCTGAAGCCTCGCTCAGGATCAAATTTCTCTACGGCTCGAATAAGGCCTAAATTCCCCTCTTCAATCAAGTCAAGTAATGCTAAACCACGATTATTGTAACGTCTGGCTATTTTGACTACTAAACGCAGATTACTCACGATCATTCGTTTTCTTGATGCTTCATCACCTTTTAAGGCGCGACGTGAAAAATAAACTTCTTCTTCTGCAGATAATAAGGGGGAGAATCCAATTTCGCCTAAATACAATTGTGTTGCATCAAGGTTTTTGGGTTTATCTTGTTTATTGGCTAGAATATCTTCCAGCTGTTCTTCAGTTTTTTTTTCGGCTTTGGCAAGTTCTCGCTCTACAGCATCTTCAATATCACTAAAAGCATTAACTTCCACTACAACTGTATTTTCTTGACTCATAATCATGACTCCTTAACGGTAGTGTTTCTTCAACTTCTCCTGTAAATTTTTATTATTTATTGTTATTTTCTTATGGGTAGGTAGCGCAAAGGATTAACGGATTTTCCTTTGTACCTTACTTCAAAATGAAGCTTAACCTTGTCGGTTCCACTGCTACCCATAGTGGCAATTTTTTGGCCTGCCGTTACCCACTGCTGTTCTTTCACTGACATATTATCATTATGTGCATAGGCCGTTAAATAAGCATCGGTATGCTTGATAATGACTAATTTTCCAAACCCACGTAATGCATCACCCGTGTATACTATTTTTCCATCGGCAGCCGCCAAAATTGGTAGCCCAAGTTTCCCTGAAAAATCTAAGCCCTTGTTACCTTGTTCTTTGGCCGAAAAACCGCGTGAAACATTTTCAACTGTAGGCCAATGCCAACTCTTGACTCGATCAGGAAATTGACCGGTAGCAGATCCAATTGGATCTTTGTTTGTATTTTGTACACTTTTACCATACGCCTGCTTTTTAGAAGGGTCAATAGATTGATTTATAATTATTTTTGAAGTCAGTGTCTTGCTCTTATTTGACTTTGGTCGGATTGACTTCGCTAATTTCACTAGCGTTAAAAGTTGCCCAGGTTGTATCTGGTAGGGTGTTGAAATCTTATTTATTCTAGCTAAGTCTCTGTAATCATTACCTGAATACCAAGCGATAGAATATAAGGTGTCACCAGCTTTGACTTGATATGTTTGTGCTGAGTAGCCCTGCTGCTCAAAATCTCGAAATGTTTTACCTTGATAAAGCTCAGAAACGGGTGCGGGATCACTGCGGTTTGAACAACCAACACCTATAAAACAGTAAAATATAAGCCCCAAATATTTAAATATTGCCATTTTTTGATTCGAGATAATCATTAATTATCAGCTGGTCTCTGGCTTATTTTTTCCAGCACAACAACCATTCCCATACCAAATAGCATTAATATAATGGCATACCACATATAGGCGGGTTGTGTGTACAATGTTTCAAACGTGTGTGGCAATATATTGTTTTGATCTAGAGGTATCTCTTTACCATGACGATCAATCACTGACTCAATAGTTTGTTTCCAAGGCCAAACTTTGTTTAAAGAGCCAAGCATAAACCCACCTAGTAAGGCCAAAGTCATTGTTTTGTAATACTTAAACATCCAGCTTAGTACGTGCGAGAAACTCAATAGACCTGTTGCACAGCCACTGGCAAAGATACACAATGTTACCAATTGTAATTCTTTAACCGCCATTAACATAGGCGCATACATACCCAATAACAGCAATATAAAACTTCCAGAGATACCCGGCAAAATCATGGCACAGATAGCAATCATGCCAGATAAAAATATAATTAAAGGAGATGTTTCTATGGTTGTTGGGGTGATAGTAGTTATAAGAAACGCACTAACCGCACCAATTAAGAAAGTAGCGAGCACGCCCATTGTCCATTTTTCGATATGTCTTATTAGAGACCATACTGCGGCTAATATCAGTCCAAAAAAGAATGACCATAACAAGATTGGATGATTATCCAGAAGATATAACACCACTCTGGATAAGGTTAAAATACTGATGATAATGCCACTGAACAGTGCCAGTAAAAATCCACCGTTGATATGTTGCCAAGTGGCTTTTATACC